>ENA-UEYF01002144-UEYF01002144.1-human-gut-metagenome-genome-assembly--contig:-NODE-2144-length-13445-cov-3.876346_pt1 | contig 13445 bp, 10 predicted proteins | sample MGYA00242902_ERZ507920 | MGnify/ENA primary metagenome ERZ507920 (study PRJEB26167, sample SAMN06115402) | human gut metagenome | host: Homo sapiens | place: China:Jiangxi | collected 2016-07-05...
AGCGGACGACCGGTGCCTGTCGGTGTCTGCGGTATGCACTATCGGACGATGACTGAGGGGGTTGTATGAAAAAGGATCCGGAGGTCCGTCGGGACATGTCTGTCATTTTGGCAGCCGGCTGCCGACGAGGGGAGAGCGTGTCAGTCGGTCGCCGCTTCGGCAGGTGCGGGCGGGATGTGCGGCGAAAAAAGATACGGCAGCGGACAATCCGCTGCCGTAGATCGTCGGAAGGTCCGGCTGAGGCTCAGTCGATCGCAAAGGTCGATACGATGACCTGTTTCTCGTCGAGGTTGTTCGGGTTGGAGACCGTGATACCGTATTCGCCGGCGGGAGTCTCGTCGAGGGTGATCAGGTAGGAGCTCTCTCCGAATTTGCGGCCTGTGAACGAAAGGCGTTCCAGCTTGTTGGATTTCACGCTGCCGAAACTGCTGACCGAGGCCATTTCGGCCATGCGCTTGTCTTTCTTGGCTTCGAAGCGGAAGACGTTGATGATCGACATGGGATCGGTGGCGTTGTCGACGGCGCGCACGATGAAGCTGGCCGGTTGGCCCGCCGTCAGGCGCACGCCGGCTTTCGGCCCTTCGATGATGAGTTTCGTCTTGGCCTTGCCGATACCGAAGATGACGGCGCTCGCATTGGCTCGCGTGCGCATCTGGACGGATTGCTTTTCGAGTTTGGCGACCGTGCCGTCGGGTCGCACGGTCACGATCTCCCCGATGAATTCGGGTTCGGGCGTCGTTTCGGGAATCGTTTGGGCCTGCGCTGCACCGGCGAGCAGAAGCAGTGCGGCGCCGAGGAGGGTTTTGAGTTGCATAGAGTTTGGGTTAAATGGTTTGCGGAGGACAAATTTAGGACAACCCCCCCCTCCAAATTTTGCGGGCGGAAAATGGACGGCGGGGTTCTCTTTTTTCATCGGCGGACGAAAAATCGGAGCGAAGAGCGGGAACGCGGTGAAAAAAGCGTACTTTTACCGGAAAAATTATAACTTTGCATCTTGCCTGACAAACGTTTTCGAATCTGCGGAGGCCGGTAGAGCCGGTGTTTGCGGAAGCGGAAAGCGGGCGAAGAAGTTCAACGTAATAAAATTTATCCGATATGCAGATTGCCGACAAATACGCTCCGCAGGAGATCGAGCAGAAATGGTACGACTACTGGGAGCGGCACGGACTGTTCCACTCCGAACCCGATGCGCGCGAACCCTATACGATCGTCATTCCGCCGCCCAACGTGACGGGGATGCTCCACATGGGCCACATGCTCAACAATACGTTGCAGGACGTGCTGATCCGCCGCGCCCGCATGCAGGGAAAAAATGCCTGCTGGGTGCCGGGTATGGACCACGCCTCGATCGCTACCGAGGCGAAGGTGGTGGCCAAACTCAAGGAGCGCGGCATCGAGAAGTCGTCGCTCACGCGCGAGAAGTTCCTCGAATACGCGTGGGAGTGGAAGGAGCAGTACGGCGGCGTAATTCTGCGGCAACTGCGCAAGCTGGGGGCTTCGTGCGACTGGGACCGCACCTGTTTCACGATGGACGACATCCGCACCGAGGGGGTCATCAAGGTCTTCTGCGACCTCTACCGCAAGGGGCGCATCTACCGCGGCGTGCGCATGGTCAACTGGGATCCCGCGGCCAGGACCGCGCTGTCGGACGAAGAGGTGGTCTTCAAGGAGTCGCACGGCAAGCTCTACTACCTGCGCTATGCGGTCGAGGGGACGGACAAGTACCTCGTCGTGGCTACGACGCGCCCCGAGACCATTCTGGGCGATACGGCGCTGTGCGTCAATCCCGACGACGAGCGCTACGAGTGGCTGCCGCAGGACGCCCGCGTGGTGGTGCCGCTCGTCGGGCGCTCGATTCCGGTGATCCGCGACACGTATGTCGACATCGCCTTCGGTACGGGTGCCTTGAAGGTGACGCCGGCGCACGACGTGAACGACTACATGCTGGGCGAGAAATACGGGTTGGAGACGATCGACATCTTCAACGACGACGGGACGATCAACGGCAAGGTGGGTATCTACGAAGGGATGGATCGCTTCGAGCTGCGCCGCGTGATCGAGGGCGACCTGCAACGTGCCGGCCTGCTCGAAAAGACCGAGGAGTACACGAACAACGTGGGCTACTCCGAGCGCACGGGCGTGGCTATCGAGCCGAAGCTTTCGATGCAGTGGTTCCTTTCGATGGAGGAGCTGGCGAAGCCCGCCACGCGCGCCGTCATGGAGGACGAAATCCGTTTCGTCCCCGAAAAATACAAGAATATCTACCGTCACTGGATGGAGAACATCAAGGACTGGTGCATCTCGCGCCAGTTGTGGTGGGGGCAGCGCATTCCCGCCTACTACCTGCCCAAAGGCGGTTACGTGGTGGCCGAAACGGCCGAGGAGGCGCTGGCGCTGGCCCGCGAGAAGACGGGCGACGCCGCGTTGCAGCTCAGCGACCTGCGGCAGGACGAAGACGTGCTCGACACGTGGTTCTCGTCGTGGCTGTGGCCGATTTCGGTCTTCGACGGCATCCGCAACCCCGACAACGAGGAGATTCGCTACTACTACCCGACGGCCGATCTGGTGACGGGCCCCGACATCATCTTCTTCTGGGTGGCGCGCATGATCATGGCCGGTTACGAATATCGCGGCGAGAAGCCCTTCGGCAACGTCTATTTCACCGGCATCGTGCGCGACAAGATCGGCCGCAAGATGTCCAAGCAGCTGGGCAACTCGCCCGATCCGCTCGACCTGATCGCGCAGTACGGCGCCGACGGTATGCGCGTGGCGATGCTGCTTTCGTCGTCGGCCGGCAACGACGTGATGTTCGACGAGGCGCTGTGCGAGCAGGGCCGCAATTTCGGCAACAAGATATGGAACGCCTACCGGCTCGTCAACGGCTGGACGGTGGACGGGACGCTCGCCCAGAGCGACAACGACCGCCTGGCGGGCGAATGGTTCCGCCAGACGTTGCGCCGCGCCGTGGCGGAGTTGGACGGGGATTTCGGCAGCTACCGCATTTCGGAGGCCTTCATGTTGCTCTACAAACTCTTCTGGGACGATTTCAGCGGGTGGTATCTCGAAATGATAAAGCCTGCTTACGGGGCGCCGATCGACCCGCGGACGGTCGACGAAGCCAAAGGGTTCTTCGATGCGCTGCTGCGCCTGCTGCACCCCTTCATGCCCTTCGTCACCGAGGAGATATGGCAGGATCTGGCGCCGCGTGCGGCGGGCGAATCGATCATGGTCGCACGCCAGCCGCAGGCCGACGAGCAGGCCGACGAGGCGCTGCTGGCCCGGTTCGAACTGGTCAAGGAGACCATCACGGCCGTGCGCAATATCCGCAAGCAGAAGAATCTGCCGCAGCGCGAGGTGCTGACGCTCGAAGTGATCGCCGACGCGAACTATCCGGCCGACTATGCACCCGTGCTGACGAAGATGGCCAATCTGTCGGCGATCGAACGGGTGGCGGAGAAGGATGCCGCGGCCGCGGCCTTCATCGTGAAGACCACGCAGTATTTCGTGCCGCTGGGCGATCGGATCGACCGCGAAGCCGAGATCGCCAAGTTAGGCGAAGAGCTGACCTATTACGAAGGTTTCCTGCAAAGCGTCGAGCGCAAGCTCTCGAACGAGCGTTTCGTGCAGTCGGCTCCCGCAGCGGTGGTCGACAAGGAGCGCGCCAAGAAGGCCGACGCCGAAGCGAAGATCGCCGCGATCCGCGAACAGCTGGCGGCGTTGAACTGACCGCCGCGATGATTGCAGTGCAGGGCGTGTCGACGAGGCGCTCGACGGGTTCGTGTGTGCTTCGGGGATCGACTCTTCGGACGGCACGCTGATCTGCAACACCGGTTGCCTCTATCTGCGGCGGGGCGACAAGGAGAGCGCCCGCACGTGGTGGAGGAGGCGGTTGCTCGACTCGCCCGACGTGGACGAGCGGCGGCGGGCCGAGGAATTGCTCCGCGAAGTGGACGGGAAGGCCGCCGTACAATAAGATTTTTATTTTGGATATTACGATCTATACCGACGGTTCGGCACTGGGAAATCCCGGTCCGGGAGGTTACGGGGCGGTGCTGCTGAGCGGGCCGTTCCGCAAGGAGATGTCGGCCGGTTTCCGGCTGACGACCAACAACCGTATGGAGTTGATGGCCGTGTGCGTCGCGCTCGAAGCGCTGAAATTCGCGGGGAGCGACGTGGTGGTCTACTCCGATTCGAAATACGTCGTCGACGCCGTCACGAAGGGCTGGGTCTTCGGCTGGGAGAAGAAGGGGTTCGCCGGAAAGAAGAATCCCGATCTGTGGCGGCGATTTCTCGGCGTATACCGCCATCACCGTGTGCGTTTCGTTTGGGTGAAAGGGCATGCCGAGACAGTGGAGAACAACCGCTGCGACCAGATGGCCGTGGCGGCGGCCAACGGGCGCGATCTGCTGGTCGATACGGGCTACGAGGAGGCGCGGCAGGAGGGGTGAGCGCCGCCGCAGCCGTGAACCGTCGCCCGACGATCTCTCGTCGGGCGACGGTTTTTTTGAGCAAAACGTTCGGCGTCGCCGGAAAATCGTTAATTTAGCGGAAACGAATTTCAACCATCTGTCAACGCCTATGTACCGGTCTTTCGGAATTTTCGGACTCTCCGCCGCACTGTTCGTGGCGGCGGCCTCCTGTTCACGCATGCAATCTTTCGAGCTGAGCGGCCGTATCGACGGCCTGCAAGTCGGCGATACGCTCCGTTTCGAACGTGTCCTGCTGCCGGAGTGGAACTACGAACCGGCCTTCGACGTCGTGGTCGGGGAGGCGGGTGCGTTCGCCTATCGGGGCGAGCAGGCGCACGACGGTTACTACTCGATGACCTATCATCCGAAGAGCGGCAGGGCCGCCGATGCGGATCGTCGGGGCAAGTCGATGATCGTGACAGGCGGCGACCGGATCACGCTGACCGGTACGGCGGAGGCGATCTATTACTGTACTCTCGGCGGCGGTATCTACGACGATCCCGCGCTTTCCGAACTGTTGTACGTCGCGGATTCGCTCGGTCGGATTCGGAGCGGTTACAGCGAAAATGCGCGTGCAGCTTTCGCACGCGGCGACCAAGCGGAGGGCCGGAGGTGGAACGACCTCTTCAATCGGTTTTATGCCGACGATCCGGGCGCCGCACGCAAACGCGCATTGAACGAGAATTATCGGAAAGGGCACCCGCAGGGGACGCTTTATCTGCTCGTCGACCGGATTCCCACGGTGGCCTACCGGCCGTTGGCCGAGTCGCGCGCATTCTACGAGGCGCTGTCAGAGGAGTTGAAGTCGAGCTACTTCGGCGGTGTGTACGCCGACTTCCTGCAACGGATGGAGAGCCTCGCCGTCGGGCAGCCGGCACCCGATTTCTCGCTCGTGACGACCCGGGGCGAAACGATTGCCAAGGCCGATTTCGCGGGCGGCTACGTGCTGTTCTACCATTGGGGGATGTGTCCCGGTTCGATCCGGATCGACGGGCAGGTGCGCGATCTCTATGCGGCCTACAAGGATCGGGGGCTGCGTATGGTGGGTCTGACCGAGTCGGTCGATATGATCCGGCGCGTGTACGAGGGGCTGCCCGACGACGAGAGTGCGGCCGGGATGCGTTCCGCGCTGGCCGGAATGCTGGCGCACGGGTGGCCCGAGATCGAGGTTGAGACCGACCGGCCGGAGAACGGGCGGATGTTGGAGCGGTATGCGATCGAGGGGTGGCCTGCCTTCGTGCTCATCGCACCCGACGGGATGATCGCGGCCCGCGGATATACGGAGGCGTTTTTCAAGGCGAAGGAGATTCTGGCGGGTGTTTTGGGCGGGACGCATCCCGAGTGATCGGCCGTTGTCGTCCTCGACGGTATCGCCCCGCCGCAACGTTCTGCGGCGGGGCGATGCCTTTTTCGGAGAGTGCCGGCTTACTGCTGTATCTTGACCAGCTGCTCGCGGTAGGCGTTCAGGATGCGCGACTTGGAGATGAAGCCCAGGTAGTGATTCTGTTTGTCGACGACGGGCAGCATCCACGTCTGGTTCTCCTCGAACTTGGGCAGTACCGACTGGATTTGTTCGTGTTCGAGAATGCGGTCGGGCGGTTGGATCATGTAACGGCCGATCGGCGTACCCCATTTCTCGCGCTTGAACATGTCTTCGCGCAGGTCGTCCAGCTGCACGACGCCGATCAGGCGGCCGAAATCGTCGATCACGGGGAAGATGTTGCGCCGCGCATGGGAGATGACGTGGACGATGTCGCCCAGCGTGAAGGTTTCGCGGATGCGGTAGAAGTCGGTCTCCATGAGCTCTTCGAGTTTCAGGAAGACGAAGACCGACTGGTCCTTGTCGTGCGTCAGCAGATCGCCGCTCAGGCGCAGCTGCTTGGTGTAGATCGAGTCGGGGTCGAGGTAGTAGTCCACGGCGAACGAGATGCAGGCGACGATCATCAGCGGGATGAAGAGCCCGTAGCCGCTCGACAGCTCAGCGATCAGGAAGATCGATGTCAGCGGCGCCTTCATCACGCCCGACATGACCCCCGCCATGCCCACCAGCGTGAACGAGGCGATCGAGAGGTGCCAGCCGAACAGCGCGTTGAAGAGCAGCGCCACGATGGCGCCCGAAAAGGCACCGACGAAAAGCGACGGTGCGAAGGTTCCGCCCACGCCGCCCGCGGCGTTGGTCGAGGACATGGCCACCACCTTGAAGAACATGATCGCGGCGACGTAGAGGATCACCACCCAGTCGATGTCGCTGAAACGGTAGAAGAGCGAGGTGTTGAACAGCGATCGGGTATCGCCGTGCATGAGCGAGGTGAAGCCCTCGTAGCCCTCGCCGTAGAGCGGCGGGAAGACGAAGAGCAGGACGCCCAGCGTGATGCCGGCGTAGAGCCATTTGCGGCCCTGCGACGGAAGTCGTTTGTAGAAGGCGCCGATGCGTGAGTTGACCGTGGTGAAATAATAGGACATCCCTCCGCACAATATGCCCAACAGGATGAACATCGGGATCTGCCGCAGTTCGAAGGCGTCGGCCGCCGTGAGCGTCACGGCGATGATCGGATCGAAGCCGCGGAAGACGAAGGCGATCGTGGTGGCCGTGATCGAGGCGATGAGTAGCGGGATGACCGACGAGGCGGTGATGTCGAGCATCAGGATTTCCAGCACGAAGACCACGCCCGTGATCGGGGCCTTGAAGATCGCGGCGATCGCCGCCCCGGCGCCGCAGCAGAGCATCAGCGTCGTATTGCGGTAGTTGAGGCGTGCGAGTCTTCCCACGTTCGAGCCGATGGCAGCGCCCGTCAGTACGATCGGCGCCTCGGGGCCGACCGAACCGCCGAAGCCGATCGTGGTGGCGCCGCCCACGATCGAAGTCCAGCAGTTGTGGGGCGGGATGCGCGAATCGCGGCGCGACATGGCGTACAACACGCGCGTGACCCCTTCCGAGATGTTGTCGCGCACGATGTATTTGACGAAGAGCGTCGCCAGGACGATGCCTATCGCAGGGTAGATCAGCAGCAGGAAATGTGCGTTCCCGATGGGAAACCAGTTGACCAGGCAGTTCTTGATCGCATAGAGCAGGATTTCGAAGACATAGGTGCCCAGCCCGGCCACCAGTCCGACGATCATGGCCAGCAGCATCATGATCTGGCGGTTGCTCAACCGGCGCGTCAGGCGGTAGAAGAGGGCGAAGATGCGCTCGTATCGGAAATCCCTGAGTTTCATGGTCGGCTTCCCGAAGGCGTTATCCGAGTTTCTCTCGGTAGAGCGCCGCCTGCGAGGCGATCAGGTCGCGGTCCTCGAAGTAGTTGATCTTCATGGCTTCGCGCACGTCGTGAAGCGTCCGTGCGGCCTCCTCGCGGGCAGTCTCGGAACCTTTGTGCAGCACGTCGTAGACCCATTCGATGCGCTCCTCGTAGTAGCGGCGGCGTTCGCGGATCGGGTCGAGCGTCTCGTTGAGCACGGCGATCAGAAATTTCTTGACCTTCACGTCGCCCAGACCGCCGCGGCGGTAGTGCGCCTTCAACTCGTCGAGCGACGGGTAGTCGGGGAGGTAGGCGGCGAAATGCTCGGGGCGGCAGAAGGCGTCGAGGTAGGTGAAGACGGTGTTGCCCTCGACCTTGCCCGGGTCCTCCACGCGCAGGTGGTCGGGATCGGTGTACATGCCCATCACCTTCTTTCGTACCTCCTCGGCCGAATCGCTCAGGTAGATGCAGTTGCCCAGCGACTTGGACATCTTGGCCTTGCCGTCGGTGCCGGGCAGGCGCATGCAGGCTGCGTTCTGGGGCAGCAGGATTTCCGGCTCGACGAGCGTGGGGCCGTAGACCGCGTTGAACTTGTGGACGATCTCGCGCGTCTGCTCGATCATCGGCTCCTGATCCTCGCCGGCGGGGACGGTCGTGGCGCAGAAAGCGGTGATGTCCGACGCCTGCGAAATGGGGTAGGTGAAGAACCCGACGGGAATGCCCTGCCGTTGCAGGTCGTTCTCCGCGTTGTTCTCCGAGAAGCCGCGCAACTGGATTTCGGCCTTCACGGTCGGGTTGCGTTGCAGACGGGCCACGGTGACGAGGTTCATGTAGTAGAACGCCAGTTCGCACAGTTCGGGGATCTGCGACTGGATGAAGAGCGTCGACCGTTCGGGGTCGAGGCCGCAGGCCAGGTAGTCGAGTGCCACCTCGATGATGTTCTGGCGCACCTTTTCGGGGTTGTCGGCGTTGTCGGTGAGCGCCTGCGCGTCGGCGATCATGATGAAGATCTTCTCGAACTCTCCGGAGTTCTGCAACTCCACGCGGCGGCGCAGCGAACCTACATAGTGGCCGAGGTGCAGTTTGCCGGTCGGCCGGTCTCCGGTCAGGATGATTTTTCCCATAACAGCGTATGTCGTTTTTGTATTTCTGGTTTTTGCCGGGTCGACCGACCCGATCGCGGGATGAATTTTTTCGGATTTTTGGAATTCGGAGCATACGTCCCGGCCAAGCCGTTTCCGGCGCCGGACGGCCGATGCCCCGATCGTTTGGGCAAAGGTAGGGATTCTATACGGAAAAGACAAACCTCTTTCCGCTTTTTCTTCGCAGGTTTTCTGGCCGCATCGGCTTGCGGGACGGAGCGTCCCGCCGCCGTACCGCTTCTCGGCCTCAGGCAGGCTTCGGCCGACGGATTTTCGGGGCGGTGAAGGCCGCGGATTCCGGGAGATTGGCTATCTTTGTGCGGAGTGTCCGTCGTCGGGCGGAAGTAATTTATAGAATAATGGACGGGAAGATTGTAATCAGGGAATACGAACCGGCCGACAAGGAGGCCGTGATGGAGCTGCTTCGGTTGAATACGCCCCGATATTTCGCGCCGGAGGAGGCGGCCGATTTGGACGCCTATCTGGAACGCGAGCGGGAACTCTATTATGTCCTGCTTCACGAGGAGAGGATCGTTGGTTGCGGCGGAATCAATTTTGCGGACGGCGGGACGGTCGGGAAAATCAGCTGGGACATGGTGCATCCGCAGTATCGGGGAAAATCGCTGGGAACGCGGTTGCTGCGGCATCGGATCGAAAAACTCGAAGCGATGCGCAGCGTCCGCCGAATCACCGTCAGAACGTCGCAGCTGGCCTTCGGGTTTTACGAAAAGCGGGGGTTCGAGCTCAAAGGGATCGAAAAGGACTATTGGGCCGAAGGATTCGACCTGTATCGCATGGAATATGTCCGTCGGGAATAAATCGCGGCGGAGGCAGACGCTGCGGCCCGTAGGATACGGAGTTCTCCGCCGGAACGGGTGCGGTGCGCAAGGGTTTCGTCGCTGCCGGTTCGGAGCGGAAGATGCGGGAAAAGAGCGGGTTCTTCGCCGGGTGTCTTGACTGATATAAGTTTTTTTATATATTTGCGCGGCAGAATAAGTCCCTTCGTCTATGACCATCATTCAATTGGAATACCTGCTGGCAGTAGCCAATTGCGGGAGTTTTTCGTTGGCCGCCGAACACTGTTTCGTGACGCAGCCGTCGCTGAGTATGCAGATCAAATCGCTCGAAGAGGAGCTGGGCGTCGTGCTGCTCGACCGTTCGAAGAAACCCGTGATCGCCACCGAGGCGGGCGAGGTGGTGCTGGAACGGGCCCGCGAGACGCTGCGGGCCTACGACAATATCCGCGAATCGGTCGCCGAGTTGAAGGGCGAAATAGCGGGGCGGCTGCGTCTGGGCGTCATCCCGACCATCGCGCCCTACCTGCTGCACAAGTTTCTGCCGGGATTCGTGCACGACTATCCCCATGTGGAGTTGGAGGTCAAGGAGTTGATGACGCGCGACATCGTCGATGCGATGAAGCACGACCGCATCGACGCCGCGCTGGTGGCCGGCGGCACCTGCGGCGACGGAATTCAGGAGCAGGAGCTTTTCGACGACCGTTTCTTCATCTACGTTTCGCCCGACAACCCCCTCTACGAACGTTCGAACGTTCGCATCGAAGACATCGACCTGCGCGATCTGATCCTGCTCTCGGACGGCAACTGCATGCGCGACCAGGTCATCGAACTGTGTCAGGCCAAGCGGGGCGTGCCGTCGCACTACTATTTCGAGTCGGGTTCGCTCGATACGCTCATGCGTATCGTCGACTGCACGCAGTGCGTGACGATCATCCCCGAAATGGCCGTCGAATATGTGCCCAAGGAGCACCGCGACCGCGTCAAGACATTGGCCAAAGGCGCCACGTCGCGCAAGATCGCCATCGCCGTGCGGCGCACGTTCGTCAAATCTTCGATCATCAAGGCGCTCGCCGAATCGATCCGCACCTACCGCAAATAGGCGTTGCGCGGGGGAGGCGCTCGTTATGCAGGAGGGGGCTTTCCTTCTGCGGTACGGTCCGTGCGCCGGGGCAATCCGCTCATTCCGTCGCCGTTTTTCGTCGATTTCCGATTTATTTACTATCTTTGCACGGATATAGCGGGCTATTACGGAATATTGGAATATGGAAAAATTGATTGAGACGATAGTCGGTGCGATTCAGGATAAAAAAGGTAAGGATATTGTATCGTTGGACCTTTCGGGATTCGACGGCGCCATCTGTTCGCATTTCGTCGTTTGCAACGCCGATTCGACCATGCAGGTCGTGGCGATCGCCGACGGCGTGGAGGAGGCCGTCGAGGAGAAGCTCGGCGAAAAGGTATGGCGCGTCGAAGGCAAGCAGACGGGTCTCTGGGTGGCGATGGACTACATGGACGTCGTGGTACATATCTTCACGACCGAGTTGCGTTCCTTCTACAAATTGGAGGAGCTGTGGGCCGATGCGCCGCTCAAACGTTATGATTACGAGGAGTAAAGAGATTTTATGACAGCAAAGAAGAAAAAGGACGGCGGCCAGCGCAACCCGATCATGCCGCGTCCCTCCTATATGTGGATTTACGTGCTGGTGGCGGCCTTCATCATCGGCTATTCGCTTTACGGTGCGGAGAATACGGAGCCTGTCCGCAGCGACTGGAATACGGTCGAAGGGATGGTTCGCAGCGGCGACGTGGAGAGGATCGAGGTGGTGAACCGCGACGTGGCCGAGGTGTTCCTGAAAAAGGATGCGGTCGAGAAGTACCGTACCGATTCGACGCAGCCCCAGTTCAAACGGCTGCCCGACGAGGGGGTGCAGCTGGTATTCAACATCGGTTCGGTGGATGCCTTCCGCGAGGATTTGAAAGCCGCCGAGCAGCAGTCAGGACAGAGCGTTCCGGTGCGTTACGAGAACAAGGAGAACGGCTGGATGAACCTGCTCGTCAATTTTCTGCCGTGGGTGCTCATCATCGGCGTGTGGTTCTTCATCATGCGCGGCATGTCGCGCGGCGGAGGTGCTGCGGGCGGCGGGCTGATGAACGTCGGCAAGGCCAAGGCGCAGGTATACGACAAGGATGCGCCCAAGCGTGTGACGTTCAAGGACGTAGCCGGATTGGAGGAGGCCAAGGTCGAGGTGATGGAGATCGTCGATTTCCTGCGCAAGCCGGAAAAATACCGCGATCTGGGTGCCAAGATTCCGAAGGGGGCGCTGCTCGTCGGCCCTCCGGGAACGGGCAAGACGCTGCTCGCCCGCGCGGTCGCGGGTGAGGCGGGCGTGGAGTTCCTCTCCATCTCCGGCTCGGACTTTGTGGAGATGTACGTCGGCGTCGGCGCAAGCCGCGTGCGCGACCTGTTCGAGCAGGCCAAGAAGGCGGCTCCCTGCATCATTTTCATCGACGAGATCGACGCGGTCGGCCGCCAGCGCGGCACCGGCCTCGGCGGCGGTCACGACGAGCGCGAGCAGACGCTCAACCAGCTGCTCGTCGAGATGGACGGCTTCGGCACGAACGACGGCGTGGTCGTTCTCGCGGCGACCAACCGCGCCGACATCCTCGACCCCGCGCTGCTGCGTCCCAGCCGCTTTGACCGCCAGATCTACGTCGGCTATCCCGACATCAAGGGCCGCGAGGACGTTTTGAAGATCCACACCGCCAACAAGCCGCTTGCCGAGGACGTGGACCTTGCCAAGGTCGCGCGGGGCACGGCGGGCTTCACCGGCGCGGACCTTGAGAACCTTTCCAACGAGGCGGCGCTGCTGTGCGCGCGCCGCGGCGACCAATTCATCACCATGGCGGATTTCGAGGAGGCGGAGATCAAGGTCCTCGCCGGACCCGAGAAGCGCAGCCGCGTTGTGCCGGAGCACGAGCGGAAGCTGACCGCCTATCACGAGGCGGGCCATGCCGTCGTGATGCACGCGCTGCCGACGCACGAGCCGGTCCACCGCATCACCATCGTTCCGCGCGGACACGCGGGCGGTATGACCATTTCGCTGCCCGACGAGGACCACTCCTACCAGTCCAAGCGCTACATGGAGGAGCAGATCGTCTCGCTCCTCGGCGGGCGCGCGGCGGAGAAGCTGATGCTCGGCGACATTTCCACCGGCGCGTCGAACGACATCGAGCGCGCCTCGCACATCGCGCGCAAGATGGTCACGGCCTACGGCATGAGCGAGAAGCTCGGCTCCATTGCCTTTGAGAGCGGGCACGACGAGGTGTTCATCGGCAAGACGATGGGCCAGACGCGCAGCTACTCGGAAAAGACCGCCGCCGAGATCGACGACGAGGTCAAGGCCATCATTGACCGCGCGTATGCGCGCTGCGAGGAGATCTTGACGGCACGGCGCGAGGTGCTGACCGCCGTGGCGGAATATCTGCTCGCCCACGAGACGATGACCGGCGAGGAAGTTGAGCGAATGGTCGGCGAAAAAGCCTGATGGGCAAAAGGACGAATGGAAAAAGTGACGCAGGGACGGGCATTTGCCGTTCCCTGCGTCACTTTTTTCTTTTCTTGCGAAAATCTTTATTGTGCAAAGTGACAAGAGCATTTGTCCTCGTGGGAAAAACAGAAAAGCAATAGATATTCTCAATAAATGGACTTGAGTCCACGGTGCGTAGACAAATGCACATGAAATTTCAAGGCGGCCGTGGGAAAACGACCGGAAACGACCGAAAATTCTGACAGATTCGACG
>ENA-UEYF01002151-UEYF01002151.1-human-gut-metagenome-genome-assembly--contig:-NODE-2151-length-13410-cov-15.919748_pt1 | contig 13410 bp, 8 predicted proteins | sample MGYA00242902_ERZ507920 | MGnify/ENA primary metagenome ERZ507920 (study PRJEB26167, sample SAMN06115402) | human gut metagenome | host: Homo sapiens | place: China:Jiangxi | collected 2016-07-05...
GACCGGATAGATTTTTGTCTGGCGAAGAATTTCCCGACAAAGGAGTATTTGAAGGAGCATTTTGACGGGATGTTACACGAGAGAGGAATTTATATTGACGAACGGGTGGAGATTGCGGGGGGAAATGCCGTGTTGCTGGGAGCGTGTGAGGCGGAGTGCGGTGTGGAGAAGTACGCGGTGAGCCGCTTGTACGTGAAGCATGATTCGCGGGTGGTGATTTGGGCGAGGGATCATGCTTTCGTGATGGTGGATGCGCTGGATGATGCGGCGGTAGAGGTGCATTGCGAGGGCGAGTCGAAAGTGGTGGTGAACCTGTACGCCTGGGCCACGGCGGTGGCGGACGGGGACGGTTACGCGAAGGTGGTACATAAAAACAAGGAAACGTATGATTTATAAGTTTGATACGATCGATGTGACCGCTTACGGCGTGTTGCCCTTGCGGGGTGATGGCGGCGTGGCGGTGAGCGGGTTGTTCGATTTCCCGAAGCGCAAGGGGGAGATCGAGCGGAACTGGGGTGACGGGGTGGAACCTTATCTTGACGGGAAGGACTTGGAATATGACGGGCGGACGATCGGGTTGAAGTTCGTGATGGCGGATGCGGTGAACATGGAGCGTTTCCGGGAGGCGGCAGTGGCTTGTCGGCGATTGGGGACGGAGTTGGGGAATTTCGACGTGGTGATGGCGGATGAGGTTGGCGTGGAACGGGTGGACGACAAGTTGCTGAAACTCGATCTGAAGTTCCGGGAGCCGCACGTGGAGTTCGAGGAGTTGACCCTCGTGGGGAGCGGGGGCGGGCGCATCCGGGTGGACGACTTTAATCTGGCCCGGGATTTCGGGGTGACGGTGACGGCGGTGAAAGGCGACCTGAAAGTCCCGAAACGGATTGAGGTAAGTACGACGGCCCCTTACTTGAACACGGCTTTCCGGGAGAACCCGGTGCTTTCGCTGGAGTGCGTGATGCGGGCGGGGAATTTGAAGGAAGTTGGGGCGAGGATGAGGCAGTTCCATGCCTTGTGGCGACTGCCCGGGGGTCGGGTGTTGCGTCTGGCGGACGGACGGGAGCGAGGCGTGTTCGTGAAGGACGGTTTTAGCGTGAGTATCGTGAGTGACGGGGTGGTGAAATTTACTTTAAACGTGATAGAATATGATCGAAATTTATCGGAAGATCAATAAGGAAGAGACGCTCGTGGCGAGTGTTCCGGATGACAACGCCACGTTGGAAAAAACGTTGATGGGGGCGGACGAGGTGACGTTGAGCGTGACCGTGAGCGAGCCGCTCGATTTCCGGGTGGGCGATTATGCCCACTTGGAGGGTAGTAGTTACATGATCAACCGGACGCCCGACCTCGTGAAGGCCTCGGCGGTGGAGTTCCGGTATGACTTGGTGCTGGAAAGTCCCCTGTACAATTTGCTGGACAAGATTTATATCTCGGACGTGCAGGGACTGAGCCGCTTCTCGTTGTCGGGGACGTTGAATGATTTCGTGGAGCTTTTGTTGATGAATATTAACCGGGACGATTTCGACCCGGGGTGGACGTGGGCCACGGACAAGGGCGATCACCCGGTGACGGTGGTGACGGAGCGGAAGAATCTCAGTTTCGACAACACGACGTGCCGGGATGTGCTGAACCGCTTGGCGGACGAGTTCGGGGTGGAATACGTGGTTCGTGACCGGACGATCGCATTCTACGAACGGGTGGAAAACGCCACGAGCCTCGTGTTCGAGCAGGGACGGGAGAAAGGGCTTTACACGTTGCAACGGCAGAACGTGGATACCGACAACACGGTGACCCGGGCATACGTTTACGGTAGCACGGAGAATCTACCGGTCGGCTACCGTAAAGGACTGGTGGAGCGTCTCTGTCCCCGGGAACGGGATTCGGATAAATATATCCCTTATTTCGAGAACCGGGAGGAGTACCCGAAACTGGTGGAACGGGAGGTCTATTTCGACGACGTGAAACCCTCGTTCACGGGGAGCGTGGACACGATCGGGGAGGACGGGTTGACGTTGACCTGTAATGCCATTGATTTCAGCTTGAAAGAGGTGGTCATCGGCAAGGAGGGACGGGTGAACTTCCTGTCGGGCGACCTGACGGGGAAGGCGTTCTCTTTCACGTGTGACGGTGGGTTGGTGCGGACGTTGAAGCTGATCCCGCAGGAAGACGAGATGGCCCCGGCGGGGAACGACGGGAAACGACCGACGATCCCCAACGCCACGTGGCGGGTACAGGTGGGCGACAAGTTCACGTTCACGGGGATCACGTTGCCGGAGGCGTATGTCCGCACGGCGGAGGCGTTGCTGGCGGAGAAAGGACGCAAGTGGATGCGGGCGCATTCGAGTTTGCGGGTGAAGTATAACCTAGATGTAGATTACCGTTACGTGCGGGAGAAGGGGATCGTGTTCAACCCGGGGGATGTCGTGGGGATTGTCGTTCCCGGGATGGAGACGGTGCAGCGATTGCGGCTGACCTCGGTGAAAAAGCAGTTGCACACGGGTAAGCTGACGTGCGAGGTGTCGAATTACCTGGAGGTGAGCCTAGAGGATGCCTTGACGGCGAAGATCCAAGAGGTGAAGAGCAGTATAGAACTGGACCGGAGCGAGGTGTTGAATGCCGTTAACGCCACGCGGGAATGGACAACCCGTAATTTCGGACGGTTGGCCGACGAGATGACCGACGGGGAGGCCATCGTGTGGGATGCGGACGGTTGGCAGATCAAGACGGTAGCTCAGGTGCCTGATGCCGCAAAATGGGACTCGCATGCATTCGACGATTACATGGATCAGGCCGTGAAGACGGAGAGCGATGTGGTGTTCAAGAACCTGGAAGTCGGGACGTTCATGTCCGGGATGGTCGGCGGCAGCGGGGCGAGGATGGACGAGAACGGGTACGCCGAGATGACGGGATTGACGTTGCGGGAGTTCCTTGAAGTGCCGGAATTGCGGTTTAACCGGGTGGATGTGGTCAGCGGAGAGTTGTGGAACTCCATCGCCTACGGCACGGTGGAGAGCGTGGACACGGCAAACCGGGTGGTGACCCTGAAACTGGAAGAAGGGGAACTGGCGGAGCTGCACGTGAATGATATTTGCCGGGGAATATTCCATAACCTCACGGGGAATGCCGACGGGAACGGGGTGGACGGTTGCGGGTTCTTGACGATGGCCGGGTTTTCGACGGCTTATTTCACGCCGACGGAGATCATGGAGAATGGGAAGTTCTGCTACGAGTTGAAACCCGGCACGAGCGTGCATCCCTGCCCGGCGATGAAGTTTGCCGTGTACGGGAATTTCACGGACAAGACCCGCCGGGCTTCGGCCTATTCGACAAGGACGTACAAGCGTTACCTGACGGGGGTGGCCACGTGGGAGGTCGATCCCGAACGGAACATTGCCATGCAGTTCGGGGATTTGTCGGGATTGCACGTCGGGGGTGTTTCGATGGAGGGGTACTCGGCCTATCTGAATAATATTTACATGAAGGGACACTTGGAGTTCACGGACGGGCAACGGGAGGAGTTGAAAGGGGAGAACGGTTACACGGTGTTGTTGACGACTTACGATGCGGTGGTGGCGGTGGACAGCGAGGGGAAGATTGATTCGTCGCTTTATGACATCGTGAACGTGGTGGATGGGGAGGAGCTGGTGAAGGCGGGGAATGATACGGTGGTGGTTTCCCGGTTCAAGATTCAGACCCGGATTCAGGCGTATAAGGCCGGGGCATTGACTTACGCGGAGACGCCCGGAACGGGTGTGTATGCGGTGGCGTTGACACCGAAGGGGTGCGAGTATGTTTTTGCGGATGGCGTGTTGACGATCACGAAGATCATGGTGGACAAGGCCACTGTGGAGATCGAGGTGAATTGCGAGGGAAGAGAGGTCTTCTTGAAGTTGTTTACCCTGACGAGATTGTACGGGGGATCGGATGCGGTGTACATGGACCTGACGAACGAGAATGCCTCGGTGACTTGTAACACGGAGGGTGTCGTGACGGGGAGTATTCCGGGATCAACGGCTAAAGTGTACGTGGGGACCACGCTGGACGGGGCTTGGAGTTTCTCGGGCAGTTTTTCCGGTTGTACAGGATCGGTGAATGCTTCCACGGGGGCGATCACGGTGACCGGGTTGACGGCGGATAGCGGGTCGGTGACGGTGACAGCGACGAAAAGGGGGTACGCCTCGTTGACGGCCGTGTACAGTCTGTCGAAAGCCTACCCGGGACCAAACGGGGAACCCGCCGTGGTTTACAGCGTGCGTCCTTCCGCAGACGTGATCGTTAAGGATAAAATGGGAACATTCACTCCCGCCTCGATCAGTTGCGAGAAGTTGAAGCAGATCGGCAATTCCGCCCCGTACGTCACCACGGAGAAAATATTGAAATACCAGCTATCGGACGGCAACCAGACCGACTACACGGGTGCGGTAAGCGTGGGCAGTGCCACTTGGATCGAATTCACGCTCTACGAGGGTAGCACGGTGCTGGATCGGGAACGGGTTCCGGTGATTGCGGACGGGAAGGATGGGATTGATGCGAATCTGTTGGATTGGATTGAGGAGTGGAACGGTAACAAAACCGATGTCGGGAGAGAATTAATCATTTCTCCCCGGATGGTTGCCGGGAAAAAAGAGAGTAGTGGCAAATTTACCGGGGTGATGTTTGGCCGGGATATGATCGAGGTGGATGGCGTGATGCAGACGGGATTATTCGGGCTGAAGAATGGTGATTTAACCTTTTCCATAGATGCTCAAACAGGGGATGCTTTTTTCGGTGGAACTGTCCTTGTTCGGAAAGATGCTAAGAATTACGTGACGATGAATTACAAGGATACGGATGATTGGGGATTGAAAGGAGTTATTGATGGTAACGAGGATAAGCCTGTTTTTCAACTTGGGAGTGTAAATAAGATTGGTAACTTTAATATTACTAATTCATGTATAGGTAAATCTACAGATAGAGACAATCCGACTGCAGGAATGTCTTTGTACGAGGAGTTTATAAAATTTAAAGAAGCTAACAGGCTATCAATGATCGGTAGTAATGTTTATCCGCTCTCTACCGGATTGAAAGGGGTTGCTCGATTTATTAATAAGGATTATAATCGAACTTTAACTAATTATGGAGTAGAAATAGATGTGGCTGGTGCCAATGAAAATATTGCTATTGATATTCTTAATGGAGATGTAAAGTTGGGGAACGGAGTGGTTAAAGGCGGTCGTTATGTATTAAAGTACACGAGTTCATTGAGTGGATACCAGATAGGAGATGACGATGAGTATATTGTTTGCACAAATAGTAGTAAAGTTGATTTGAAACTTCCGGCTACACCTAAACAAGGAAAAACTATTTGGGTCAAACAATTGGGGAGCGGTATGGTCGGTATAATTCCTCAAGGGAATCATAAAATGTATTATCGAGGTAGTAATTATAACTGGGGATTAATCAATGATAAAAGTGGTGGAGTGACGGTATTGGCTATGATAACATTTATTGGTAATGTAAATGGAGCGAATTGTTGGGTGATGAATACGATGGATGTTGCAGGGATAAAGTTTGGGGATGATTAGTTTAAATAAAAATCAATATGAAAAAAATAAACATGAAACAGATGCGGGTTTTTACCGACTCGTACCGGGAAAAATACTTGCTCGTGGATATGAGTAAGGGATTTATGAATGCTATTTATGCCTCTCTTCCTTCCTCGTCCATCACGAAGAGTTTATTGCAGCGCATCCGGGAGTCGGAGGGAGAAATCGAGATCACGTCGGCGGAGGAGAGCGTGTTGCTTTCGCTGGTTGGCGGGGAGAAGATCAACGGGTTACCGGCAGATGCCTTGTTGTTCGAACTGAACAAGGGAAAGTTTGAGGAACGTTACCGGGAGGGAATGAGTGTTGATGAAGAGTGCGGGGTGATGCGGGACGTGGTTGATGAGACTTATAACGAGATGGAGAACGTGAATAAACAGGAATGAGATGATTGATTATTTGGTAACGGGAGAATTCTCCCGGATACAGTTGCGGGTGTATATCATCCTAGCCATGTGGGTGGTGATGGTGATGGCGGTTTGCATGGACTTGTGGGCGGGGGTGAATAGTGCCAGGGCTAGGGGAGAAGTGATAAACTCGGGTGGGTTCCGGCGGACGATCGGGAAGCTGGGGGATTATTGGCGGATACAGGTGATGGCGTTGATTTTTGACGTGATCGGGAGTTGTATCCCGTGGTATGAATATCCTTATGCCTCGATGATCGTGACGGCAGCGATCGTGCTGATCGAAGGACGGAGCGTGTGGGAGAACGAGCGGGCGAAAAAGGGAAACGTGGCGAAGTTGCCGGCAGCGATCCGGGATATTATCAATTGCACGACGGCGAAGAGTGCCGAGGAGTTGTTGAAAAAGATAAAAGAACTGGATGATGGACAAAAGGCAACTTAGGAACTTGATTCGACGAGTACTGATCGGGATCGGGGGGTACTCGGAGGAGGCGGAAAACTTGCTGATGGGGACGGCAGCTCAAGAGTCGGCATTGGGTGAATATATCCGTCAGTTGGGGAACGGTCCGGCCTTGGGGATTTTCCAGATGGAACCGGAGACTTTTGATGACATCGTGCGGAACTATTTGTCGTATCGGCCGGATTTGTGCCGGAAAGTGCTGATCGTATCCGGCGTGATCAATTTGAAAAGTGAATACTTGGAATATAATCTGGCACTGGCAATCAGCATGGCCCGGATGCACTACGCCCGGGTTCGGGAAAAGATTCCCTCGGACCTGACGGGATGGGCGGGGTACTGGAAACGGTTTTACAATACCCCGCAAGGCAAAGGTACGGAAGAGGAATTCGTGTATAATTATAAACAATACGTGTTATAGATATGGGAACATTAGATATAAAGAATTTTCCGGTTCATGGCGTGTCGGATGAAGATACTTTTTTGATGACGGACGCGAAGAACGGTTTTGTGGCGGGGAGCATGACGTTGAAGGATATGAAAGAGAGGGTTATTGTCCCGTTGGTCGAGGCATTATCGCTGGATTACGAGTTGTTGACTCAAGCGGAATATGACGCTGTCGAGAAAAAGAAAGAAGGGACACTGTATGCTATCGAGGAAGACGGGAAACTGGTAAGGACATATATCGGCTCGTTGCCCTTGACGGTGGGAGGCTCACTGGGAAGTTTGGATAACGTGGACGAGACGGCGGATCATGCCGGAAGCGAGGACGTGGTGTTGATGCGGGCGAAAGGAAGTGGGACGTGGACACTGAAACGCTTGTCGGAAATCGGCGGCGGGGGTGGGGGAACCGGGGTGCAACGTAATGTCCGGATCGTGAATAATTTGGATAGCAAGAATATTTCGGCCAGCAAGGGAGAGCCTTGCTGGTTGAATTTCACCTTCGTAAGTCAAGAACGGTACGCGGATTCCGAGCCGTACGAGGACACCGGGGAGCGGGGACTACTGCAAATATCGGTGAGGAACGGGGATCATTCGGATTACTTGGTCGTGAAACAGGTGTACGTGAATAGTGCTTCCCCGGTGGCCCTTGACGTGGCCGAGTTTTTGAGTTCGGGAGCCAATAACGTGATGATCAAGGTGACGGGGGAGGTTACGGAAATCACGACACCTGCTTTTGTTTATACCGTTCAACTGACGGCGTTGTCTATTTTTGCCGATAATTTCCGGTGGTGGACAGCTTACTTGGGGGCAATTATCTTGCCGTTGAATATCGGGGGAAATATCGCGAAGACGTTGCACGTTTCGATGTCGGGAAAAGATTATAACGAGTCGTACGAGGTGGCGATCGGGACGAACGTGTATATCGAGACGGCCTATAATTACACGATTCCTCACCCGGGGAAGACGGGGGTATTCCGGGTGTCGGCGTACGTGGGGAATTCGGACGAGAGTATCAAGACGAAGACGGTTGCTTTCAACATTATTTGTGCTGTTGCCGGGGAGCGGGTGAAACTGATTGCCGTTAATAACGTGTTGGAGAAGGCCACGAACTGGGTGGAGAACACGTTGTTCGATTACGCCATGTACGACGGGGATAGCGTGAGTACGTTTGCCCGGTTCGTGATCATGAAGGAGGGGCAACAAGTGTTTTCCTCGAATGAAAACAGCATTGCCGTGTCGACCAAGCACACGTTCTCTCTTCCCTTGGAAATAGACACGTTGGACAATAGCGAGTTTTCCATCCAAGTGGAGGTGCTTGACGAGTCGGTTGCACTGGCGTCACCACTCGTTTTCCCCGTGAACAACTCGCTGGGATATTCCGCCGTTGCGGGGGCGACCTTGTACGTCAACCCGCGTACTCGCAATAACCGGCAGGAGAATTACCGGGAGGTGGTGAACGAGATGAATGGGACGGCGATTGCTGCCGGGTGGAAGAATATGAACTGGGGAAACGACGGGTGGGTACCGGATTCGGACGGGAACCGGGTGTTGCGGCTGATGGCGGGTTCCTCGCTGACGATGGCTTATTATCCCTTCGCGAGGGAATGCGCCCGGGTCGGGAAGACGCTGGAGATTGATTACCGGGTGGATCACGTGACGGATTACTCGAAACCGATCGTGACGATTTCCACGCCCGACGGGGTGTCGTTCACGGGGCTGAACATTTACGCGGATCAGATCGTGATGCACTCGCAGTCGCTCCGGGAGGACAGCGTGCAGAGCCTCCACACGTTCGAGGGAAAGCGGACCCGGTTCACGCTGACGATTCTCCCGATGGCGTACGGGAATCCGGATTTTAATCTCTGTATCCTGTATATCAACGGGGTTAAGAACCGGGAGTTCGCTTACGAGGATAATGATTATTTTGCCCAGAGAGGGGGCATCGTGATCGGCTCGGACTGCGCGGATGTGGATATATACGGAATCCGGGAATACGATTCCGGCCTGACATCGCAGGGTGTGTTGACGAATTATATCAACTGGTTGTCCGATTCGGCAGAAAAGGCTCGTGTGCGGTTGTATAACGATATCTTGGACGGGAATGGTTCGGAGGTGGATTTTGACAACACGAAGGATCAGTTGAATTGCCTCGTGTTTGACAACACGATTCCCTCGATGGCCGACCAGACGGCACGGGTGGGTAATCTGGAAGTATTGTTTACGGATCACCCGGAATGGAATGTTTCGATTTCCGAGGTTATGGCGAAAGGACAGGGAACGTCATCGATGAAGTACTGGATATGGAATACCCGCTATCAACTGGATAAAGCGAACTCGGTGATTACTCATGCCGACGGGATGACAAGCACGAAGAAGTGGCAGATGGTGCCGTGGATTCCGGCAGGGCAGAAGTTCACTGCGAAGAAGAATTTCGCTTCTTCGATGCAATCGCACAAGATCGGGTCGGTGAATGGTTATAACGATTTGTACCGGGAAGTGGGATTGCGGAACGAGGCGATGGAAACGGAGTCTTATGCGGATGCCCGTGTGGCGGTGTACCAGTTGCCTTTCGTGTGTTTCGAGAAGTCGGTGAACGAGGAGGGGCGTACGGTGTACACGTTCCGGGGATTGTACACGTTCGGGCCCGACAAGGGAGACAAGTACACGTTCGGTTTCGACACGGATTTGTTCCCGAACCTAATCAGTATCGAGGGATCGGATAACTCGCCGCTATGCACGTTGTTCCGGGTACCTTGGAATAATAACGTGTTGTATAATAATGATGAAGAGGCTTTCCAGTATAACGGGGCGAATAGCTGGGATGCCGGAGAGGGTAAGGTGGAGAGTATATCGAGGTTTATCCCGGCATATAATATCGTGTATGAATGTTCTCCCCGTTTGTTGCCTTTTGACGGGACCCCGGAAGAGTTGAACGAGCAGGCCGCCGCGATGAGAACTCGGCCATGCGAATTCTGGATTGCCAAGGCGGGAGACGGGAGCCGATTTGACGTGTTTTATTTCGAGGCGTCGTTGAATCGTTTTATCCCCTCGGACACGGGGAAGGGGGTGATGAATCTGGTCACGCAATTGGTGGATAAAGGGTACGGGCTGTCGGCTGCAGATCTGGCGGGAAAGACGAATGACGAGTTGAACACGTTATTTGTGAATGCCCGGATTGCCAAGTTCAGGGCGGAGGCTCCGTTGTACTGGGACGTGGATGACACGTTGTTTTTCATGAATAACGTGGAGTTTAACGCGGGAACGGATGAGCGGGCGAAGAACACGTATCCTTACTCGTTTGGGACGGAGACAAGCCGTTTCCGCTGGCGGGTGGACGACGCAGACACCCGGTTTGACACGACGAACCGGGGATTGCCGAACAAGGAGTATAGTGTGGAGACGCATGACACGGATGAAACCGGGGCCTCGATCTGGAACGGGGAAACGAATAATTTCTTTAACCTGATGGAGTTGGCTTTCCCGGAGGAGAAGGTGGACAGTATGCGGCGGATGATGACGGCCATGCAGGCGTTGGGCGGTTTGAAGTCGGGGAATGACCTGGAAAAGATATACGCTTTCTACCAGAAGTATTTCTTCGACGAGGCGCAGGAGTATTTCCCGGCAAATTCATACAATGCCGATGCCAAGTATTGTTATGAAAACGGGAAGCTGGCTTATAGCGCGGGGATTTACTCGAACGACACGGACCCGATCACGCAGTCGCTTGGCGACCACTATCAAGCGGAGCAGCGATGGATCACGAAACGTATTCTGTATATGATGTCAAAGTATAGTTTCGGTTTGTTCTCGGCCGCGGGAACGGACACGATCACGGTACGTGCCGCTGGGAACACGATCACGTACGAGCTGACCCCGGCGATGGATATGTACCCGGCAATTGCCAACGGTACATCGATTATCCGGGGCGAACGGACCCGGGCAGGGGAGACTTGTTCCATGGAGATTGAACTTTCCGGAACGGGCGACCAGCAGAACGCGATACAGGGTGCCTCCTATTTGCAGGACATCGGGGATTGGTATGACAAGAACGTGCAAGGGTCCATGGTGATACAGGGACGGATGCTCCGGGAGATTCGCTTGGGGAGCAAGACGGAGAATATCGTGATCTCGATCACGTCGTTGACAATTTCGAATTGTGCGTCGTTACAGAAACTCGTGTTGTCGAATATTGCCACGTTGAGTGGTACATTGAACTTGACTTCCTGCACGCACTTGCAAGAGGTGTATGCTGACGGAACCTCCCTTTCGCAGATGAAACTTCCGACGGGTGGTAGTATGCGGGTGATCGAGTTTAGTCCCCGCAATCAGTACCTGTCACTGTCGAACTACCCGTTGCTCCCGACGGAAGGAGTCAGGATGGATCAATGTAAGCATATCATTACGGATTTTTTCGTGGAGGACTGTCCGTTACTTCACCCGGTGAAGTTGCTGGTAGAGGTGATGGAGGCCCAGAAAGAACAGGGGACGGAACACGCTTTGAAACGGGTGCGGGTCGTGGGATTTAACGAGACGTACAATAGTTCGGATATACTTGATAAGTTGGCAAGTTTGGCAGATGGGAGTTACGAGGGATTGAGCAGTGAAGGAATTGCCGGGGAAGACCCGGTTCCGGTGCTGGACGGGACGTTGAATATTCATGCGGATGCTTACGAGGATTCGATCAATGCTTTACGGAGTAAATTTAATAGGTTGGTGTTGAATATTACAGGAAATTATTACGTCCGGTTTAAAGACCCGGAATTCCACCGGTTGGTAGTGAAGAGATGGAGTACGGACGGGGTGGGTGTGACTCGTAAACAGTTGGCAGCCGTGACAGATTTTCCTAATGATTATTTTAAGGATAATAAGGAAATAACAGACCTGTCTGATTTTGCAAATAATTTTGTGAATGTTAATTTGTTTAAGCAAAGAACATTTGAAAATTGTACCGGATTAAAGACAATAAGTTTACCTAGTGAAAAGATAGATACGTCAGCAATAGCTATATTTGGTCATACTTCTTTGGATGAAAATGGTATAGATTTATCTTGTTTAACAACTTTGGGATTTGGTATATTTAGAGACTGTCGGTTTGTTCATGTTTTTATTCCAAATACCTTACTTTTGGATATGGATTATTCTCAACAATGGCAAGATAATTTGAGATTACTTACCATGGAATTGGAAGAAGGTCTTTCGGTTGTTCCGAATTCGTTATGTTCTGGATGTAGGTTATTGACGACTATTATTTTTCCTTCCACCATTACAACCATCGGGGGGAGTGTCGTACATGGATGTAATAATTTGAAAAATTTTATATGTAAACCAATAACACCTCCTGCATTAGTGAGCGATTTGGGTTATATATATACTGATTTCAATATCTATGTCCCGGATGAGTCCGTGGAAGCATATAAAATGGCTTGGAAAAATTATTCAGGTAAAATAAAACCGATGAGTCAAAAACCGGAGAATGTGTAAAAGATTGGATTGATATGAAGACTCTGATTATATGCGGCGTGATTTGTTTGTTGTTGGGGTTCTTTGTCGGGAGGTACACGATGAAGGAGGGGAAAAGGACAATTTACATGAAGGGAGAGACGATTCGAGATACTATAACGTGCTTTATTCCGGACACGGTTCGCCTGTCCGGAGAAGTACGTTATAAGTACAAGTACAAAACGGATACGGTTTATCGGGATGTCCCGGCCGTGGATCGGGAGGAAACGATAAAAGGTACGATAGAGGATTGGAATTTGATCCGAGAATATAAAAAGACCTTGTTCGATAATGAATCCGGAAGATTAGCTGTAGAGCTTTCCGTGCAGTACAATGAATTGCAACATCTTGCTTATGCTTATACTCCCGTGCGGGAACGGGTTATGATTGTAAAAAAGAGTGTGTGGGTGCCGTTTGTTTCGGCATCCTTCTACACGGAAGGTCATGATTTGTCTTTTGGTGGGGGATGTTTTTATCACGACTTGGGATTCCGCATTGAATACAAATTTGACGGTTTTAACGTGGGGCTGATGTATAAGTTTTGATGAAAAAACACTTATACTACCTGCACGCTTTGTCCCAAAGCGGTGATGATTTCTCCTTTGGTGATTTTAGCCCGTTTGCGGAATTCGGGTTCTCCATTGCGGGTAACCTCTCCATTTTCCACGAGAATCTTGGCCATGGCACCGCTGTCAGCGATGCGGGTGGCCTTTAGCAGCTTGATTAATTCAATGTATTCGGTGTCTATTTCAAACGTGATCATGGTGTCTGTATTTTGGACGCAAAGGTAACCAATTTTTGTTGCATACCGTAAAGTAGAAACAACTTAAGGAGTTGAATGTTATTTTTGCGCCTTAAAATTTAGAAAATAATGATTAGATTGTTTTAATGATTTGATCGTTAAGTAATAATGTAAAAAAGATTCTATGAAGAGATTAGTCATTGTAGTATTGGCTTCTATTTTGAGCATGACGGTTTTTGCCGAAGGATACCAAGTCAATTTGTTAAGCACGAAACAGACCGG
>ENA-UEYF01002180-UEYF01002180.1-human-gut-metagenome-genome-assembly--contig:-NODE-2180-length-13211-cov-4.371935_pt1 | contig 13211 bp, 9 predicted proteins | sample MGYA00242902_ERZ507920 | MGnify/ENA primary metagenome ERZ507920 (study PRJEB26167, sample SAMN06115402) | human gut metagenome | host: Homo sapiens | place: China:Jiangxi | collected 2016-07-05...
CACTGAATTCCGCAATTACTTCGTCTTGTAATTCATTAATTGACATAGTTATAATATTTTGGTGGTCTTTCTTTCAAGAACCTCTCCACAGGAGAGGGGATCAAAGATGCTTTATGATTACCATCCGGTTACAGATCCAACTTTACTCCCTCTCCCACGGAGAGGGTCGGGGAGAGGCTTCCCCTCTCTTATTTCTCGTTGTAAATGACTCCCATCACCGTTTGTCCCACAGCCTTGAGGGTATTCCGGTCAATGTTGTCCATATCATCTTTGATTGTGTGCCATGTAGGATCGAACGAATATTCTCCTTCCGGGTCACAAGGGATGATGTCGATCGTCTTGATTCCGGCAATTTCGTTGATGAACAGGTGGTCGTCTGTAGCACCCCCCATTACTTCATCGATGAAATATTTTCCGTATCCCAATTCGTTAGCCTTTTTCCAGACTTTCCGGTTGACATCTTTGGCATATTTTTCGGAATAGCTTTCGCGATAGAAAGTAGGTTGCTGGCCGCCTACCATGTCGAGCAATATGCCGAAACGGGCGTTATACCCCGGCACATGCGGATTGCGTGCCCAGTATTGTGATCCCAGACACCAAGAGTCCTCCTGATGCTTGCCACTGGCCTGGTGCGTGCCGTAGTCTTCGGCATCGAGGAAGATGATATCGATACCGAGTTCGGGTTGTTGCTGTTGAATCTGACGGGCTATCTCAAGAAGTACTCCTACACCGCTTGCACCGTCATTGGCTCCTAAGATTGGCGTATAGTGGTTCTTTTTATCCGGATCATTGTCTGCCCAGGGACGGGTATCCCAGTGTGCAAAGAGGGCGATGCGCTTTTTATTTTCCGGCTTATAAGAACCGATAATGTTGCGTGCTTTCAGCAGGGTACCGTCATAGGCGATAAGATCGGCATACTGGTTGGTAACCGTAGCACCGAACTTTTCCAGTTGTCCGGCAAGATAGTTGCCGCAGGCCACATGCCCTTTGCTGTTGGGCACACGCGGTCCGAAATCGACCTGTTCTTTTACATATTGATAGGCACTGTCGGCATCGAACTGAGGTACCTGTATGGTGGCTACGGTCTCTTTCGTCATTTCGCTTGCTTTATTCTTGTTGCCGCAAGAAGAAAGTGACAGTGTGAAAAGTAATAATAACCCCACTAATGACATGATATAATTCTTTTTCATTTTAAGTAACTGTTGTATTATATCGGCAAAAGTAATGATTTTCACTGTAGTTTGCTTCTGCGGACATGGTTTATTAACAAATGAACTTTAATTCTGTTGCTTTCTTGCCGACATTCAATTCTACTTCCGCTCCGTTGATCAGAGGAAGATTGCGGGTGACGTGCCCTACCGGAAAGTCAAAACAGACCGGATAATCGTACTCTTTTACCAGATCGGCCAGTGCGGCGTATAGCTCTTTCCCTAATGAACGGTCTTCTTCATATTCCGTGAATTGACCGATGATGAGTCCGGAGAGCTTTTCAAGTACCCCTCCTAACTTCAAATTATACATCATACGCTCTATGGCATGCGGGCGTTCGCTGATGTCTTCGATAAACAGAATGCTGCCTTCGGGCGGAATGTCGTAAGGAGTGCCGCGCAATCCGTAAAATACGGCCATATTCCCCCCTCTCAGAATCCCCCGGGCGGTTCCCTGGCGGTTCAATTTGTGTTTCGGACAGGAGTATTCCGGTAACGTGCCGCTTAGAATATTTTTCAGATGCAGAGAACAGGGATCGTCTTCGGGTTCTACTGTCAGATGCCGTGCCATGGGGGCATGCAAAGAAGCAAAACCGTTGGATTGAATCAGATTGTGCAATGCTGTGATGTCACTGAATCCTATCAGCCATTTGGGGGATTCGCGAAAGAGGGTGAAATCCAGTGCCTGTACGAGGTGTACCGCACCGTATCCGCCACGACTGCAGAAAATGGCCTTTATCTCCGGGTCATTCATCATGCTTTGGAGGTCGCTCAAACGTTGCTTGACGGTTCCGGCATATCTACCGGAAGCACTGCCGGCGTGTTTGCCCATAATCACCTTCAGTCCCCAGGATTCCAATCGCTTTTTCGCTCCTTTCAGAAATGATTTGTCTATTTTGCTCGATGGAGAGACGATGGCGACTTTATCGCCTTCGTGCAAATAAGGGGGAAGAATCAGGCTGTTCATATGTTCGGTTATTTCTGCAAATGTACGTATTCACCGGATTATGACATAAGTTTTTAAAATAATTTTTCTTTCCATGACAAAATGTTATATAAACGCGTTATTTTTCTCCCTTACTATGCTGTATTTCTCAATCATTTTTCTGATATTTGCTAAAAATCTAACGTTATGGAACCTATTAGAACTTTCGATCAGCTGACTTCCCATCTGAAAACACTGAACCGACGCAAGAGAATTGCGGTAGTATGTGCCAATGACGCCAATACGGAATATGCCATAGCCCGTGCTCTTGAAGAAGGAATTGCCGAGTTCCTGATGATTGGTGATTCGGCTATTCTTGAAAAGTATCCGACTCTGAGAAAATATCCGGAATATGTAAAGACGATCCATATGGAAGATTCGGATGAGGCGGCCCGAGAGGCAGTGCGTATTGTCCGTGAAGGCGGTGCGGATATTCTGATGAAAGGTATTATTAATACGGATAATCTGCTTCATGCTATTTTGGACAAGGAAAAAGGGCTGCTACCCAAAGGGAAAGTGCTGACGCATCTTGCGGTCATGCAGATACCTACTTATAATAAACTGCTGTTTTTTTCTGATGCTGCCGTTATTCCGCGACCTACTTTGCAGCAACGTATCGAGATGATCTGGTATGCCATTCATACTTGCCGTTCTTTCGGAATAGAACAGCCGCGCATCTCTCTTATCCATTGCACGGAGAAAGTCAGTGCCAAATTTCCTCATTCCCTGGACTATGTAAATATCGTCGAGTTGGCGGAGGCTGGTGAATTCGGTAATGTAATTATTGACGGTCCGCTGGATGTCCGTACTTCTTGTGAACAGGCAAGCGGTAGCATAAAGGGAATTGTTTCTCCTATCGACGGGCAGGCGGATGTACTGATATTCCCTAATATAGAATCGGGCAATACGTTCTATAAGTCGGTTTCCCTTTTTGCCAATGCCGATATGGCGGGACTGCTGCAAGGTCCTGTTTGTCCGGTTGTATTGCCCTCGCGTAGCGATTCCGGTCTGTCTAAATATTATAGCATGGCGATGGCCTGCCTCACCTGTAAATAAACAACTTATGAAGATTCTTGCCATTAATCCCGGTTCTACCTCGACAAAGATTGCCGTCTATGAAGACGAAACGCCGTTGCTGGTTCGAAACATCCGACATACGGTAGAAGAACTGGCTGTTTTCCCGGAGGTGACCGATCAGTTCGAATTTCGTAAATCACTTGTGCTTACCGAATTGGAGAAGGAGGGCATTCCTTTCCGGTTTGATGCCATTATCGGTCGTGGCGGTTTGGTGAAACCTATTCCCGGCGGGGTGTACGAGGTGAATGAGGCCATGCGGCAGGATACGCTTCATGCCATGCGTACGCATGCCTGTAACTTGGGGTGTCTCATAGCTGATGAGTTGGCTTCCATGCTTCCCGGTTGCCGTGCCTTTATAGCAGATCCCGGTGTAGTGGACGAGATGGATGAGATTCCTCACATTACAGGCTCTCCTCTGATGCCGCGCATCACCATCTGGCATGCGTTGAATCAACGGGCGATTGCTCGTCGGTATGCCCGTGAGCATCATACGAGATACGAAGATCTGAACCTGGTGATTTGCCATCTTGGCGGTGGAATTTCCATCGGTGCGCATGAACATGGCCGTGCCATCGATGTGAATAATGCGCTCGACGGTGAGGGGCCATTCTCACCCGAACGTGCCGGCACGCTTCCGGCAGGACCATTGATCGACCTTTGTTATAGCGGGCGTTTCACAAAGGATGAATTAAAGAAACGCATTTCCGGTCGTGCCGGGCTGACAGCCCATTTGGGTACGACCGATATTCCCGCTATCGTGGCTTCTATCGAAAAAGGAGATCAAAAAGCCGAACTGATATTGAATGCCATGATCTATCAGGTAGCCAAAGGTATCGGTGCGGCGGCTGTTACCCTTTACGGCAAAATCGACGCTATCCTGTTGACTGGCGGAATAACCCATTCCGAGTATGTAGTTTCCCGCCTCACGGCACGCATCTCTTTTCTGGCACCGGTGCATGTATATCCGGGTGAGGATGAGTTGGAGGCTTTGGCACAGAACGCATTGGGAGCTTTGCGGGGAGAATTGCCGGTTGCTGTTTATGAGTAGAATAGTTTGTTGAGCATTTGGTGTGCTGCGGTGAATCCATTATCTTTGAAACGTATTATAAATGTTATGATTATGCAAGATATAATAAACGGACGTTGCGGTTGGTGCGGAACTGACGAACTGTATGTGAAATACCATGATCAAGAGTGGGGGAAATTGGTGACCGACGACAAGACGCTGTTTGAGTTTCTTGTATTGGAGGGTGCGCAAGCCGGATTGAGCTGGATAACGATCCTTAGGAAACGGGAGGGATATCGCAAGGCTTTTTGTAATTTTGATGCCGGGTTGGTGGCACAAATGACCGATGAAGATGTAGAGCGGTTGATGCAGTTTGACGGCATTGTGAAAAACCGTCTGAAAATCAAGTCGACCATCACCAATGCAAGGCTGTTTCTCGGTCTGCAAAAAGAGTTCGGTAGCTTTTATGAATATACATTGTCATTCTTTCCCGACAGGAAACCGATTATCAATACTTTTCGTTCATTGAGTGAGATTCCGGTATCGTCTCCCGAATCCGATGCTATGAGCAAGGATATGAAAAAAAGGGGATTCAAATTCTTCGGGACGACCATTTGCTACGCTCATTTGCAGGCTTCGGGGTTTATCAATGATCATCTGGCGGACTGTTTTTGCCGAAAAGGATAAATCACGATATAACTTTCACAATAACCATGATATACTTATGCTATGGTCGAGCACTGTGGTAATGAGTTGTTGATGATAGAGTATACTTGACATTAGGATAGTAGATGATGCATGAAAACATCCGGATGTTGTGGTGTACAACATGGGGATGTTCTATTTCAAAACATGGGGATGTTTTACTTGAGAACATGGGGATGTTCTGCTTCTGAAAATATATATTTATCAACAGCAGGAAGGTATGTGCTTTGTCGGGAGGAATATATGGGACTGCTCTCCTTAATTTTGTATAAACCCTCATTTGGCATAATAGAACTATTAAATGGCTTAAATCGTGTATTCCGAAAGAGAACTTCGGGCTATTTTTGTGCAAATTTAAAACTAAAAACATAGCACGATGAAGAAACTTTTATTTTTCTCTTTTTTATTAATCTCTTTTGTGTCCGTATCTTTTGCTCAGTGGAAACCGGCTGGAGACCGTATTAAAACAAAGTGGGCCGATGAGATAAATATAGCTGAAGTGTTACCGGAATATCCCCGGCCGATAATGGTTCGCGATGACTGGAAAAATCTGAACGGTTTGTGGGATTATGCAATTACGAAAGTCGGTAAACCGGGGATACCTACCAGCTTTGACGGACAGATTCTGGTTCCTTTTGCGGTAGAATCTTCTCTTTCGGGAGTAGGAAAAACGGTAGGCGCAAAGAGAGAACTCTGGTATCGGCGTACATTCAGTGTGCCGCAGGCATGGAAAGAAAAGAAACTACTGTTGCATTTTGGTGCTGTAGACTGGAAAACAGACGTGTGGGTAAATGATGTGAAGGTTGGTAGCCATACCGGAGGTTTTACTCCGTTTTCTTTCGACATAACGGCAGCGATGAACCGTAAGGGTGATAACAAGCTGGTTGTAAAGGTATGGGATCCGACGGATGACGGCTATCAGCCTCGTGGAAAACAGGTAAACCGCCCGGAAGGTATTTGGTATACACCGGTCACCGGAATATGGCAGACAGTGTGGCTGGAACCCGTGGCCGGTCATTATATCACCAATTTGCGTATTACACCCGATATTGACAGGAATCAGTTATCTGTGAAAGTCTTGACGAATAAAATCGATGCTTCGGATTTGCTGGAAGTGAATGTATTCGACGGAACTCGTCTGGTGGCTACCGGAAAAAGTGTGAATGGGGAAACGGTGGATATTGCCATGCCTGCCGACATGAAATTGTGGAGCCCTTCTTCTCCTTTCCTCTACACGCTGAAAGTGGCATTGAAGAATGGAGGGAAGACTGTGGACGAGGTGGATAGTTATGCTGCCATGCGTAAATTCTCTACCGGACGTGATGCCAACGGGATTGTTCGTCTGGAATTGAACAATGCACCTTTATTCCAGTTTGGTCCCCTCGATCAGGGCTGGTGGCCGGATGGTCTGTATACGGCGCCTGCCGATGAGGCTTTACTGTATGACATTCAGAAAACCAAGGATTTCGGTTATAATATGATCCGTAAACACATCAAGGTGGAGCCGGCACGCTGGTATACCCATTGTGACCGTCTGGGCATTATCGTATGGCAGGACATGCCGAGTGGTGATCGTGGTCCCGAATGGCAGAATCGCAGATATTTTGATGGTACGGAGAATAAGCGCTCGGCAGAGTCGGAGGCTTGTTACCGCAAAGAATGGAAAGAGATCATGGATTGTCTGTATTCGTATCCCTGTATCGGTACATGGGTGCCGTTTAATGAAGCATGGGGGCAGTTTAAAACACCGGAAATCGCCGAGTGGACGAAGCGGTATGATCCTACCCGTCTGGTGAATCCTGCGAGTGGCGGTAATCATTATACTTGTGGCGATATGCTCGATCTGCATAATTATCCGGCTCCTGACATGTATCTCTATGACGGGCAACGGGCCAATGTACTGGGTGAATATGGCGGTATAGGATGGGTTGTGAAAGATCATATCTGGGAACCGAACCGTAACTGGGGCTATGTTCAGTTTAATTCATCGGAAGATGTGACGAATGAATACATTAAATATGCCAATCAACTGTATGACTTGATTGCACGCGGGTTCAGTGCAGCCGTTTATACACAGACTACTGATGTGGAAGTAGAGGTAAACGGGTTGATGACTTATGACAGGAAGGTTATTAAGCTGGACGGGAAGAAGTTGAAGGCTATCAACGAGAAACTGGTAGATTCATTGAATCAATGATGAGGATATCGATTTTTTTATTTGTGAGATGTTCGGGAAGGTTTTAAAAATCGAGTTGCTCTTGCTGTAACATTGCGGTTATAAGAGTGATTTGCTTCGAATCTTTCAAGCGTTTGGATTCTGATTTTTATGAAAATAAGTTACCGGCAGTCTTAAAATACGAAGGAGTAAAATCTCACGATCTTACTCCTTCCAATCTTCTCCTTACAACACTAAACTAATACGGAGAAAACACCATTAATCAAAGTCTTTATGTTTGGGCTTTTTAGAAGTTATTTTTGCCTGCATCCCACCATAAACGGGTACCGCCATGATCCGGACCTCCGAGAGCTTTCTTTAGGAGATCGTATTGTACGGGATCTTTATCTGCGTCGTCCGTAGAGAAAGGCAGACGGCGTATCATATCATTCGTATCGATGGTACCGCCACTATTGTTTGTTTGTACCTTAAATAGTTTAGGATAACCGGTACGGCGTTGTTCACTCCATGCTTCGTAACTTTCGGGCCAGCAAGCCAGCCATTTCTGAGTAATGATTTGCTCTAATTGTCCTTCTTTTCCGGCAGTATCATTCCATTTAGGGGAGATGGTGATAAGAGCTTTCATATCTTTTCCACCACTGGCAGGAACCATTTCTTTATAGTCCGACGGTTTTTTATCGCTTGCCAAATAGTTGGTTGCATCACCCACACCCCATTGGGCAAATGAAGTTTTTATACCTGTTTCATAACAGGTTTTGGGAGTTTCGTTGCTGAACCCACGTAAAGCGGCTTCTGCACGGAGAAACCAGACTTCGGCAGCTGTCATCAGAATAGCCGGAGTCGTTTCGCCGCCGGCCGTATTGAGAGCTGAATATCCACCGTAATAATTAGGATCGCCTTCTTGCATGAATACACCTTGCGGTATTCCTAACCATTCATTTTCATATCCTTTTAAAGTTGCCTTGTTATACCATTTTTCCCGGCGGGGATCTTCGTAACCATTGAGCACGGAGGCCATGGTAGCACCCATATACGCTTCGCCCCAGCCGCCGATCGCGATGAGCGGATTGGTATAGCCATGTCCGGAAACTTGGATGATTTCATTGGCGGCTTCAAGTACTCCGTATGGATTTGCCAATGCTTTCTTAGCTTGGATTTCGGCATTTGTTTTATCTACGTTGGATATACGCATGGCCAGGCGGAGACGCAGGGAATTAGCGAACTTGATCCAGCCTTTTATGCTTTTGGCATTCAGCATGTCGTTGGCGTTGAGTGAAAGGTCATCACCTCCGTTTTTCAGATATTTGTCCATAGCATCGATTCCCTTGTCAAGGTCACTGAAGAAAGCGGCATACGCTTCTTGCTGTGTATCTACGGAATTGACTTCACCGTTTCCGAATTTGCTGTACACTACAGGGCCGTAAGTGTCCGAGATGCGGTGCATAAGCTCGACTTTCAGAATTTGGGTCAATCCATAATAGTGAATGGCTTGTTCTACGCCTTCACTGTTCAGCTCGGAAGAGTGGGCTACGGGAAATATGTATTTATAAGTATAATTCCAGGCTGCATTCGTCCATCCGGTATTGATTTTATATACAGAATTTTTGTCATTGAACTTCGAAACCTGATCATGGAAATAACCGGAGAACATATCGTGTTGAAGAGCCTGAGTGATCTGCCAGGGCCAATTGATTCCGTCGCCCCAGTTATACTGAAAGTAAATACCGGATTGAATGATTTCGAGAGGCATCGTGTATTTTTGATAATCGTACTCTTTTACTTCGTCATTGAAGGCGCCTTTTATTTCATTGTCCGATTCGAAATTATCGGTACATCCGGAAAAACCGATCAAACTTCCTATGAGTAATGCTGCAATATATTTATATCTTTTCATAATGATCTGTGGATAAAGGGTTAAAATGTAAATTTCACGTTGAAACCGATGTTACGGGTGGTGGGCATACCAAAGACATCGATGCCTTGATTGTTGTTTCCTACCGACAGGGTGGCATCCGGGTCGAACGGTGCATCTTTGTAGAAGAAGAACAAGTTGCGGGCTACCAATGAGAGGTCGATGCCTTTAAATACTTTTGTCTTTGCCAATAATGACTGCGGAAACGAATAGCCGAGCGATAATTCGCGTAAGCGGATATTGGTTGCATCATACATATAGTATTCGGAAATACCGTTACGACCACCTGTTGTGCCGTAGAATCCTTTGACGTTCTCGAATCTCTGGCCTTGATATTCTACGTAGCCGCGATCACGGGCTTCTGCTGTTTCCTTAGTTACCCCGCGTGAATCGAGATCGGCCTGTGTGAGTGACATAACATCCCCTCCGATACGGGCATCGATCAGGAAGTAAAGGCTGAATCCTTTGTAAGTAAAGGTATTGCTCCATCCCAGCATGCAGTCCGGGTTACTGTTACCCAAAAGGTCTTGGTTACCGGTTTTCCCGATTGGAGTGCCGTCGGCATTGGTTTGAATGGTACCGTCTGCATTGCGGGCAAATGCGTTTCCATAGATGTCACCCAGCTTGCCACCTTCCTTGATGCGCATTTGGTAAGCCATGGAGAAACCTTCTTGTCCATAGCTGAATTGGGTATAGTCGGGATGGAGGGAGATCACTTCATTGCGATTGGCCGATACATTGATAGCGGTTTTCCAACGGAAATTATCATTCATAAGAGGTGTGGCATCGACTGTCAGTTCGAACCCTTTGTTCCGGATTTTTCCGGCATTGACATAGCGGTATGCAAAAAGCGAACCGGCCGGGTTGGGCATTCTCAACAATTGGTTCTTCGTGTCTGTCTGATACCAGGTGAAGTCGATACCCAGGCGACTGCTGAAGAAGCGCCATTCTGTTCCGAACTCGATGGAATTGCTTATTTCCGGTTTTAAGTCGCCACGCTGCTCGGTATCATTGACTTGGATGGTACCTCCTGCCTGAATGATATCGGCCGGATTGGTGATTCCGATCGGAAGGTCGTTACCTACCTGTGCCCATGAACCTCGGATTTTACTGAAAGAGATCCAATCCGGCATTCTCAGACTTTTGGATAAAATCCAGGTAAGCCCTACTGACGGATAGAAGAATCCGGAGTTCATGCTGTTGGTATGTGCTAAAGTGGAAGACCAATCGTTACGGGCAGTAATGTCCATATAGATTGCTTCGTCCCAACCCAACTGGGCGGTTGCAAATACCGATTGGGTCGTTCTTCTGGAATCGATCTCTTGCGTTATGCCCGCCTTTGAAGAGGTCACGACATTGGCTACGGTAAATACGTTCGGACGGTATAGAGAAGCCGTCTTGGAGTCTATCATCAATGAGTTGACTGTGCTGACGTTGATACTTGCACCGATTGCACCGTTTATGGAGAACTTGTCGAATGTCTTGTTGAACATGGCCATTACATCTCCGTAGAGCAGCAACTGTTGGTTGTCCGACCACACATAGCGTCCGTTCATTTTACCTTCGTATGTTCCTGCAATATTCGGTGAGGTGGATGCATACATTTTGTTTTCAAATTTATCGCTTACGTAGTCTACATTACCACGGGCTTGGATGGTCAGCCATTCCGTAGCTTCCACACTTGCGGTCAGGGCAGCCATGGCACGATAGCGTTTATTGTTGTTTGTAACCCGGTTTTTAATCCAGTAAGGATTCTGATCCCATTCGCTGATAGTACCGTCTTCATTGGTGACATACCAGTTTTGGAGATTCATGTTACGGTCGGTGTCGTATGTTTCGAAGCTGTCCCGGTAGGGAGCCATATCCATACCACGGGGGAAACCGTATACATTTACCAATGGGTTGAGGTAATAACCGCCGGATGACGGGCTGTTCTTGATGGTTTGCGTCATCAGATTGGCATTTCCATCCAGTTTCAAACGTTCGTTGAAGAAGTTTGCCGTTTCTCGCAAAGTAAGATTGTGTTTTTGCAATTTGTTGGAATCGATGATACCTTTGGCGGTAGTGTTCGCATAAGAAAAATAGGTCTGCATCTTTTCGTTTCCCGTCATGATGGATACGGAATTCATAGCAGTGATGCCGTTGTTAAAGAAATTTCCGGCATTATCATAATCGGTGAGAGACGCTTGGTTGCCCCAACTGCTTGTCCCGTTTTCCAGGCGTCCGTAAGAATTTTGAAATTCGGGCAGGCTGATGGCATGATCTACGGTCAGATTGGAAGAATAAGTAATGCGTTGCATACCGGCTTTCCCTTTTTTGGTTGTTATCAGAATAACGCCATTGGCAGCTTGTGAGCCGTATAGGGCGGCTGCGGAGGCTCCTTTTAGTATAGTCATACTTTCGGTATCTTACGGGTTCCGATTGGCAATAGCGTCACCGGCATCCCGGTTTACACCGTCGTTCTCGCCACCCATTACGGTAGAAGTCGATTCCGTACTGTTGTTCAGCATGGGTACACCGTCAATGACATACAACGGCTGGTTGTTGCCGGTAGCGAAAGCCGAACGGGCACCACGGATGGCCACTTTAGCCGATCCACCCAAACCGGCGGCACTTTTGGTGATCTGTACACCGGCTGTTTTTCCTGCCAGGGCATTGATCATGTTCGGATCTTTGGCCCGTGTAAGTTCATCGCCGCCGAGCTGCTGGGTAGAGTAAGTCAAAGAAGCTTCTTTTTTCTTGATACCCATTGCCGTAACTACTACGGTTTCGAGGGTGAGCGCTTCTTCTTCCAGCTTTATGTTGAAATTCCTCAACCCGTTTACACTGATTGTTTGTGGCTGATAGCCTACATAGGTGACCACCAGAATGGCGTCGGCAGGAACGTTCAGGCTGAAATTGCCATCTATATCGGTGATTGTACCGTTGGTGGTGCCTTTCTCCAAAATGTTGGCGCCGATTATCGGTTCGCCTTTTGTATCGGTTACTATTCCTTTGATAGCAAGCTTGTTTTGTTGTACGGATGCTGTATCTTCGTTATTTCTGGTAAGAACAATGTTGTGTCCTTCCATGACATAATGGATACCTGTGCCTTCGAACGCTTCATCCAGTATTTCTGATACGGCTTTATTTTCTGCATCGACAGTTACGGTGCGTTTGGTATCCACATTCTGTTTATTGTAAACAAACAGATAATCGGTCTGTGATTCTATTTTGGATAGTAACTCACTTACCGTCAAGCTTGAGCGGGGGATACTGATTTTGGCGCTTTGAGAGTACCCGTTTTCGCTGTAGACCTGGAATGTTACGAACAAAAGAAAGAAAATAGTAATCTTCATAGTAAGTAATATTTGCTTGAATGCTAAACTTTTTGGGCATAAATGCCCTTTCAAAGAAATTTTTCTCATATCTTTGTAATGTGTTAAGTTAATAAATTTGATTAAGGTCAATTGTTAGCTGTCGAAACGGGGAGTATGGGGGTACTTTCCGATTCTTTTTTCAAAGGTTTTTATGTAATCATAACAGTTCATTTTTTAAGGTTAAACTTCTATTGTGATTTTATTCTATGGTTATCTTGTTATGTTCGTTATCAATATTGTATTTAAACGGATGGTGTTTTTGTAGAACTTTTAGTATAGGCTCTATGCCGTCCAAATCTTTGAATTTACCAGTGCAGCGGTAGTTCTCTAAGATTTTAGGATTCTTCACTGTTATCTTATAATTATAATATAGAGCAATCTTGTCCAGTAACTCTTTAAACGGAACATCATCGAAATAATAAATGCCTTGCATCCATGCCAAAGCATTGTTACTGCTCATTTCGCCCGTTTTGTATTTGCCGTTTTCCATTGAGAAATACTTTCCTTTTGTCAGGCTGGTAATTGGCTTTTCTTCTTTTGCATTGTTGGTAAGCAAGTTGATGGAACCTTCTATCAGTCTGGCTATAAAGCTGTTTGAACCTTTATAAGAACATACATCGAATTTTGTTCCGGTGACTTGTACCTTTATGTTTTCTGTCTGCACATAAAAAGGAATTTCCTTATTGTGTGCCACCTCGAAATAGGCTTCTCCGTCTAATGTGACTTTACGGTCTTTTTTACCGAAATCTTCATCATAAGTCAATGTAGTTTGGGAGTTCAACC
>ENA-UEYF01002183-UEYF01002183.1-human-gut-metagenome-genome-assembly--contig:-NODE-2183-length-13197-cov-5.642759_pt1 | contig 13197 bp, 10 predicted proteins | sample MGYA00242902_ERZ507920 | MGnify/ENA primary metagenome ERZ507920 (study PRJEB26167, sample SAMN06115402) | human gut metagenome | host: Homo sapiens | place: China:Jiangxi | collected 2016-07-05...
ATGATCAAATTAAAATCGTTTTTAAAAACACCTCTTTTCCTTCTGAATCTCTTATGCATCGCTACTGCATTTAATCATACAAATGATCCTAACATGATATGGGATATTTACCCAACTATAATTTATATCTCGGTAGAAGATACCCAAGGAAATAGTTTACTAGATCCGAAAGTCGAGGGAAATATTCTAGAAAACGGGATAAAAATTATCTACCAGAGAAAAACTTACGAAAAAGATTCACTATATGATGGATTAAGCAGAGCTTATTTGGCTCGTTTTTATGGAATAAAAACAGACTCATTGGTTAGTGGATTACATGTATTATCTATCGGCGAATTTGCTGGGGATAAAAATTACAAAAATGAAGAAATTACCATAGATTGGAATGACGGAAGTAAAGACATAATTGCTTTTGATTCAGAATTATCTTGGAAAAACAAGAAACCTTCAGTAAAACGAACCTTATATTTAAACGGAAAGAAAACAGAGAATAATCCCATTCTTATCGTAAAATAAATACACGAAAAATTGCACATGGTCCACTTACCACTCAAGGCAATTGTTTCCATTTTGGAAATAACTGAGAGGTTCTCCTAAAATTCCAATAATGTAAATTCATGAATGATAGAAGTTGTAAATCTTTAATCATTCATGAATTTTTAGTTTATATTCCTAATGACTTAAACATTTTAGCGATACAACGTTTTTTCTGTTCCATATTAGGATGAACATACAAGTTCAAAGTTGTAGTAATATTGGAATGTCCTAACAATACACTAACCGTCTTATAGTCACAATTACTTTCAATGCAACGTGTAGCAAAACTATGACGTAATCCGTGATATTTGAGTTTAGGAATTTCCAGTTTATCCATTAATTGTTTATAATAATTTCGATAAGTACGTGGCTCTGTTGGTTTCTCTTCATTAGTTAAAACATAATATTCATTATTCACAACTTTCTTTAAAGGTTTCACTATTGCAAGCAATTCTTTAGTTATAGGTATTTCTCTATAAGAATTTTTGGTTTTAGGCGTGTTGATAACTAGTTCCGTATGTTTCTCTTCCCCTTCTACAATATAAATACGTTCAATAGTTCTGCTCACGGTGACAATAGCATTATCCGTATCAATATCACTCCATTTCAATGCACAGATTTCACCAATACGAAGTCCAGTGCTAAGACTAATATAAACACCAAGATTACGGCAAGTAAAATTTTTCCGGATATAATTCAATATTTTTCTATGATTAGTAATTGTCAACACTTCTAATGACTTTATACTTTCTGTTGTCGGATATTTTATATCCCACTCACAATAGCTCATCCATTCGTGTTTTACACCAAACTTCATCATCATTTTTAGGACTATCAAAATGTCTTTTACAGATTTAATACTTAAACCGCTATTGAGTTTTTGCAAAACAAAATCCTGTACATAATTTTCTTTCAAAACATAATACTCACCAAAATATGGTAAGATATGGTTTTCTAGAATCAACATATAAGCAGCAAAAGTTGATCGTTTTACATAAGGTCGCTTATCCTCTTTCCAAGCAGACGCAATTTCTCTAATTGTTTTTTTCTCCATAATAATATATTCAAATAAACCATAAATTAGAGAAAAATAATCATAGATGTTCCAGATTTGAGATTCCCGGAGTTTAGTGGGGAGTGGAAAAAGTGTAAGGTTTCAGACTTGTTGGATTTCTATTCCACTAATTCACTTAGTTGGGAGCAGCTTGAATATGACACCAATGCCATGATGAATTTACATTATGGACTTATCCATGTGGGACTTCCGACTATGGTAGATTTGGCAAAAGACAAATTGCCTAATATAAAAGAGGACAACATGCCCACGAACTTTGAATTGTGCAAAGAGGGTGATGTGGCTTTTGCAGATGCCTCAGAAGATACAAATGAAGTAGCCAAGACTATTGAGTTTTATAATCTTGCAGAGAAAAATGTCGTCTGTGGATTGCATACAATTCATGGGCGAGACAATAAGCACAAAACTGTTGTTGGATTCAAAGGATATACTTTCTCATCTACCGTATTTCATAATCAAATAAGACGAATAGCACAAGGAACAAAGATTTACTCAATTAGCACCAAGAATTTTTCAGAGTGCTATATTGGATTGCCATCAAAACCAGAACAAACTAAAATTGCAACTTTACTACGCCTTATTGATGAACGCGTCGCCACCCAAAACAAAATCATTGAGAAACTGGAATCCTTAATCAAGGGAATTGCAGACAAATTATTCCAAACAGCAAGAGAAACTAAACTGTTATTAGAATTAGCACCAAATATAACATCAGGTACTGATAAAAACGGAAGTGGGACGATTCCTCTTTATGGTTCAACTGGAATTATAGGCAAGGTTAAAAATGCAAGTCAAAAAGGGAACATAGTATTAGTTGCAAGAGTTGGAACAATAGGTACTGTGCAATATGTTAAAGAGCCATGTGGTGTAAGTGATAATGCCTTAATTGTAGAGGCAGGAGAAATGACAAAATATATTTATCATTTTCTTAAAACGTATAAATTTGCACATATTACATCAGGAACGACACAACCTTTGATTACAGCGAGTTCCTTGAAAAAAATTGCTGTTCCTACATATGATATTGAAAGACAGACTCAAATAGTCCTCTGCCTAAATATTTTGGAAAGGAAACTTGATATTGAAAAACAATATTTATCGGACATTGCAATGATGAAGCAATACTTGCTTCACCAGATGTTTATATAATCATCTGACGGAGAAGGAATAGCCACATTGACGATCAGTATTTTATCTTGAAATAGTCCAATTGTTGTTTATAACTGTCTTGTGCAGTCAGGCAGGTGTCACGCAGATAGCCGTTTGTAGTACCCCAATTCTGAATGCCGCGATAGTAGAATAGACGTAGCTCTTCGGTAATGACGAATGGCACATGACCACTTTGCAGACATTGCCAGAACAACAATAAGCGACCAACACGGCCGTTGCCGTCTTGGAAAGGATGGATGCGTTCAAATAGAACATGAAAGTTCAGAATATCGTCAAACGTCACCTTTTTGATGGCATTGTATTCGGCAGTCAAGGCTTTCATACGTTTGTGGACATCTCTGGGCAGCACCGTTTCTTCTCCACCCACCTCATTGGGGAGTCGTTTGTAGTCGCCTACAGCAAACCAAGACTTTTGACTGTCGGAAGTGTTGGTCTTGAGTATAGCGTGCAGTTGCTTGATGTGTGCTTCCGTTATCTTGTCTGTTGCATGATCAATGACGTAGTCGATGCAACGGAAATGATTGACGGTCTCCATGATGTCATCCACCGATGTGTTCTCTGTTGTAATAGCAAGAGTGTTGGTCTCGAAGATAAAACGTGTCTGTTCCTTAGTCAGACGGCTACCCTCAATGTGATTTGAATTATAAGTAAGGTCAATCTGAGTACGATGGTAAATACCTCCTCTCAATCCTGATCCCTTTTCTTCGCGCAAACGATTCAGCAGAGGAGAAATAATTCCTCCACCTTTCTTGGGAAACTCAGCATCAGCAGGTATGTTCCATGTCTTGCCCGTCCGGAAAGCACCGTCAATCTTTCCTTCTGCACAGTAATTACGAGCGGTACGCTCACTGATGCCGTATTTCTCGGCATACTGAACAACTGATATATATTCCATAATTCACAAGAATAGTCTTTATCGGCAAGTTTTATTTCAAACTCATGTGCAAATATAGCTATTTCTGCCGTTATCGGCAAGAATAGCGACATAAATCATGTACTTTGATTCCTTTTTTGCCGATAATGAGCTAAACTTATATGAACAACTGACGAAGAAGGTATTGTTTCTCTATATTGAGTTTTTCAAATACCTGCTTTTCAATATCAAGCTTCATATTTATTGCTCGCACCCTTTCAGAGATTCTGTCTTGCATAATTCTATTTGGCATAGGAAAACATATAGCCATGAACGCATTAACATCCAAATTTCTGCGTACAACACTTGCACCTTGTTCTGATGCGTTAGCATATTCATACAATGCTTTGGGTGTCTTCAAAAAACAAGACACATAGTATGGATTATAGCCTTCCCTTATTGAGAAAACTTTGTATGACGGAGAGACAATACCTATTTTAAATGCATCGTTATAGTTGATATTACCAAGCCAAAGGTTTTGAGGGGATAGAACAATATCTCCCAATCGAAGAACTTTGTAACCAACATTATTTGCACTGGCAACCTCTTTGTCAAAGTAATCAGATTGCCGATACAATCCTTTTGCTGTCGAACTTAATACTTGGTATTGATTATTTGTTGTTGTGCGTTCGTTTCGCTCGATAAAAATCTCTGATAATGAGACCAGTCTATAATCTTTCCATAGTATAGAACTGTAAATTCCCTTGATTAAGGATTCCAGTTTCTCAATGATTTTGTTTTGGGTAGCTATGCGCTCATCTATTAAGCATAATAAGCGAGTAATGTTATTGCGCTCTGCTTTACAGCCATACCTTACTTTAATTCTTTTCAGCATGCCACCTGTTATTAGTGGTTGACCAGAGCCAAATACTAATCTGTTCAGATTATAATGCTGCAAGAAGTAATAAATGTAGTAGTTCCATTCTTTTGCATCAATTACAAGTGTATTGTCCGTAACACCACAAGGAGCATTACCAATTTGCATTTGACCTGCATTTGCACCAACACGTGCTACGAGAACAATATTCTCTTTATATGAAGCAGAATTTGTCCTACCAATAACTCCAGTAGAACCATAGAGAGCGACCTCACCGCTGTTGGAAATTCTGTCTTTACCCGAACATATATTTGGAACAATATCTTGCAACTCAGTTTCCACCCACTCCCCACTAAACTCCGGAAATCGCAAATCTGGAACATTAAGGTTTTTATGTTCGTTATTTTTAGTCATAATTATTCCTTATCTGTATTAAAATCAAGCGACAATAAATTATCACCATCAAATTTGTCAAAATCGGAACGAAACAATTTGTCCTGCACCATACGATATTTTTCAAACTCAGATTCAGCAAAAGACTTTGCAAACTCAGCTGTTATCTTTCCGGCATCAGTCAGTACAGAATCGCCCCCTGCCTCAAGGATAATATCAATCCGCTTCGCCCAATCTTCCATTGTCATAGGAATATGACGTTCTGCCATACGTTCTGCCATATCAAGCACGGCATTAACAAGCCGTCCCATATCTTTCAGTTCCGTTTCATTCAAATAATTCTTTGCAATACTGACATCCGGCTTCACAATCTTTCCGTTTGGAGCATTCATCCAAGTCGTCAGCCCCATGTGCTCTTTTTCAGCATCCGCCCGTCTCACAATAATCTCTGCAGCCGTATATCCATGTACGGCATAGTGCATCTTGTTCTGCACTTTTTGGAAAAACTGTTTTGTAGTCGGAGCATTCATATTATAATCGATAGCCGTTGAATAAATGTCCGTCAATTTCTGATAGAATCGGCGTTCACTCAATCGAATCTCCCGTATTTCCGCAAGTAAATGTTCGAAATAGTCTACACCGAGGAAAACGCCATTTTCCATACGTTTTTTATCAATCACATACCCTCTTATAGCGAACTGGCGCAACACGTATGTACACCATTGGCGAAATTGTGTGGCTCGAAGCGAATTAACACGGTAACCAACAGAAATAATGGCATCAAGGTTGTAAAAGTCCGTCAGTCTTCTAATTTCACGAGCCCCTTCGGCTTGAACTATTTCCATTTTGGAAATAGTTGTCCCACGAAACAGTTCTCCCTCATTATATATGTTATTCAAATGCTTACTGACCGCAGGAACTCCAACATCAAAAAGAGTAGCTATCGCTTTTTGGGTAGCCCATATCGTTTCATCTTTATATAACACCTGTACACCATCTTCCTTACTATCAAGTTGAAAAATTAGAAACTCTGCTGTACTATTCCGTATTTCAAACTTCTTTGCCATGCCCTATTTTTTACTCTACTAGTCCCAATTCTTTGAGATACACTTCAATTTCCTTGTCCAATTCACTACGTTTGGCTTCCAATTCCTTTATCTCTGCCATGACAGCTTTGATGTCAATAGGCTCCTCCTCTTCAAAAGTATCAACATAACGAGGAATATTCAAATTATAGTCATTTCCCCGCACCTCTTTTAAAGGGGCTAAATGACTATACTTTTCTATTTCTTTTCTATCACGATAAGTTTCAACAATTTTTCGGATATGCTGTTGACGAAGTTTGTTTTGAGTTTTCACTTTTTCAAACTCCTTGCTGGCATCAATGAATAGAATATTATCATCCTCTTTACGACATTTTTTGAAAACCAAAATACAAGTAGGTATAGATGTTCCATAGAAAATATTGGCAGGCAAACCAATAATCGCATCTATATAGTTTTTCCTCTCTATCAGGAATCGACGTATTTCACCTTCGGCATTTCCTCGGAAAAGTACACCATGAGGAGCAACACAAGCCATTGTTCCGCCATCAGAAAGGTGATAAATCATGTGTAAGATAAAAGCATAGTCTGCAGTCTTACGGGGAGCCAATCGTCCAGCCTGACTAAAACGATCGTCACTGTTAAACTTATCAGCCGCACTCCATTCTGCAGAAAAAGGAGGGTTTGCCACAACCGCATCAAACTGTCTCTCCCCAAAAGCATCAGCTTCGAGAGTATCTCCATTCTCAATCTGGAAATTCGAAAATTTAATGCCATGTAACAGCATATTCATTCGAGCTAAATTGTATGTAGTAGGATTCTTTTCTTGACCAAAAATTTCTACAGCCTTACCAACGTGAGCAGCACGAATGAGTAACGAACCCGATCCACAGGTCGGATCATACACGTTACGAAGACGTGTGTGACCAATGCTAACAATTTCCGCCAATATCTGACTAACTTCCTGTGGTGTGTAAAATTCACCGGCCTTTTTACCGGCTCCGGCTGCAAATTGACTGATCATGTATTCATAAGCATCACCTAAAATATCAATCTGCGTGGCTTCATCAGCCCCGAATTCGATGCCATCCAAAGCAAGCAACACGTTAGAAATAAGTGTATTCTTGTCATCTGCTGTTTTACCAAGTTTAGGTGAATTAAGATCAATATCGGAAAACAAACCACCGAAATCTTCCTCGCTATCCTGTCCAAGCGTACTATCCTCTATACGTTTTAACGAACGCTCCAACTGCGGTAAAATATTGTCTTTTCGATTAATCGCATCAATAATAGAAGTAAAAAGATATTGAGGTTCTATAAAGTAGCCGATATTTTCAAGACATTGTTTCTTTACCTCTTTTTGCAATTCTTCAGCCTCATCCTCTTTACTGTTCCATAACTCTTTGAAAGTAATTTCGTCATCTTCAAGCGATTGATTGGCATATTTTTCTATCTTTTCAGATAAATATTTATAAAAAATGAAACCTAACGAGAAATACATAAATTCATTGGCCGACATATTGCCTCGCAAGTTATTGGCGACAGTCCAAAGTTGGGTACGTAATTTCTGTTGTAATTCTTCACTCATAATCTTATTTCTTTTTTCTTATTTTCAGTACATCCCACAAACACATCCTAGTATTTAATCCCAACTAAAGGTTCTAATTATATTACGCAACCTATCGATGATACGATTGAGAGTACGACGACGCTTCACCAATCCAAGGTGTTTCTCTTTTAAAGCATCCTGAATTATTTCAGTTTGTTCTTTGAGAGAAAAATCATATTCAGCCAAGTATCGATCAAGCACTTCCACGGGTAATTCTTCTTCAGTTGCCACCTTTTCTATCGCCTTTTTCTTTTCACCACGAATATATTGGTTTAGCCGTTCTTCCAGGTCGGACGAGCCATCGGCCCGTTTTCGCTCCGAGAGGAAATTATCTTTGTCGTTATCTACATTTTGTAAAATAAAGCCATCTATGAGTTGCGCCTTGCTACGAAGTTCTGCATCTTTTATCATCGTATCAATAATTTCCTGACGTTTTTCAGCATAATCTTCAGCATATGGATCAAGTTCTGCTATCAAACCTAAAATATAAGCCACATTAATAATATCGCTGTGAAGTAACTCAAGGCAAAAATCTATATCCTCGATACTATTACTTTCTTCATCTCTGTCCTCTTTATTCTGGATCGCATCCTTAGCTTGTAAATTCTGATTATCAAAAAACGTATCATGAATATCAAGATACTTGCTACGAAAATCCATGTACTGTTGTTCTGTCATGGGAAATTCCTCATCGTCCTCCGCATAATCCTCGTAAATCTGTATCTCCGCATGTTTCTTGATAATATCGCGAAAAGCGAGGATAAAATTACGTTTGTCATTTTCACTTTGTAAATAATCTACCACATGAGCTTCAGGATAATGCTTCAAAAACTCATCTGTCAACTCGACATATTCTTTTTTTACCGCTTCAAAAACCGGACGTATAATTTCCTCTATATTATTGTTATTACTAAACAATTTAATCGCAGCATCAACGTTATTTTTCAAATCACGGAAACAGATAATCTTACCGAAACGTTTCTTTTCATTAAGTACACGATTGGTACGACTGAATGCCTGCAATAACCCGTGATATTCCATGTTTTTATCCACATAAAGTGTATTCAATTTCTTGGAATCAAATCCAGTAAGGAACATTCCCACCACAAGACAGAGATCAAGAGACTTCATTGAAGGATCTTTCTTTTTCATACGCCTATTGATATCATCATAATATGCGCGGAAATTTTCTGTTGAAAAAGCAGTTCCATACATTTCATTATAATCTTTGATGATATCTTCCATATCATCAGCCTCTGGTACACGCTCACTCACGAAACCACGGTTCATCCCCGTAAGTTCATCTTCTTGTGAAGTGTTAGCCGCATAGGTAAAAATAGCCCCAATGTTTATATCCGGCTTCAGTTCTTTAAAAATCTTATAATAACGGATAAGCATGGGTACACTTTGTACTGCAAAAAGTGCATCAAACTCCCCATCAAAAGTGGATTTTTTAAAGTTATTAAGTATAAACTTGGCAATTTCTCGCATACGAGATTCTTCCGTGTTATTCACATCAGCATTACCGTGATAATATTCCACTAAAAAACCGAGCATATCTTCATCAGCAATTGCAACTTTAATAAGATACTTATGTAAGCACTCTCCAAAAATTTCTTTCGTTGTACGCTTATCAACAGAGTTCTCGACAAATATTGGAGTTCCGGTAAAACCAAAAATTTGTAGGTTATAAAAAAATTTTACAATATTTTTATGACTGTCTCCAAAATGACTCCGGTGACATTCATCGAAAATCATCACCATTCGACTGTTCTTCACTTTCTCTAGACGCGAACTATACCAAGTACGTGTTACTGCAGCATTGAGCTTCTGTATCGTGGTAATTATGATCTTCGAGTCGCTTTCAAGTCTGCGTGTTAATTCAGAAGTATTCTCGGTACTATCCACTGCCCCAGGCTCAAAAGCGTCATATTCTGATTGTGTTTGAGTATCAAGATCATGACGATCAACCACAAACATCACTTTATCCACACCATCCATTTCAGACACTAACTGAGCCGCTTTAAACGACGTGAGCGTCTTTCCCGCCCCCGTCGTATGCCAGATATATCCATTTTTATTGGTGTTCTGTACACAATTGAGGATCTCTTCTACCGCGTAATATTGGTAAGGACGTAGTACCATCAAACATTTATCACCCTCATGCAGTACGATATATTTACTTATCATCTTACCAAGAGTACATTTATCAAAGAACATTTGTGCAAACATCGAAAGATCGTTAAACGGTGTATTTGCAGCATCCGTCCAAGTGAACGTGAATTTATAGCCCTGATTAGGATTGTTTGCAAAATAACGCGTGTTCACCCCATTGGAAATAACAAATATCTGAATGTAATCGAACAGACCATGAAATGAAGTCTTATGGTAACGCTGCACTTGATTATATGCCTGTTTCAATTCTGTACCTCGGCGTTTTAATTCGATTTGTACTAATGGTAAACCATTCACCAAGATAGTAACATCATATCGACATTTCTTGCGTCCCTCTATCGTGATTTGGTTAGAAACTTGAAACTCATTTTGACACCATTGTTTCTTATTGAGAAATGACACCCACAAACGACAACCATTTTCAAGTTCTAAAGCAAAAAGATCTCGAAGTTTTTTAGCCTTTTCAAAACGAGAACCACCTTCAAGATAAAGTAAAATTTTATCAAACTCCGCCTCGGTAAATCGCTCTCGCCCATGTTCTGCTAATTGTTTCTTATTATGTATTTCCAGTTGCCGCTTGAAATTCTCTTTTAGATTTGTTCCTTCGTCAATCTGAATATACTCGTAACTCATTTGCTGGAGCGTCTGGACAAGTCCAGTTTCAAGAGCAGCTTCGCTTTGTATTGCCATAATCTAATTATGTTACCTGTAATTTACAATATAAAGATTTCATTTACAATAACCAAATGCAAAAATAACATATAAAATCGAGAAAACACAACAATCAAGTATCCTCCTGCATTTTAACCCACGATTTATACACAAATGTATCCCAAATAAAGAACAAATAAGTTCCAAATAATACCCCACGTCCAGAGCTCATTCGAAGCTCAAACGTCGCTCATCCATAACGAGATGTGTAAGCACTGTTTAAGCTCTGAGCAATCAACGAGCAATAGGTTCTTTCTCTTATGTATTTCCATTCTTTCTCTTATAGCTCTCACTAAGAAACGATCAATAATCGGGAAAGTTTAATCGTTATCGATTTTCCCGGTAAACCACCTGCTTTATCCGCTCGATAAACTCCTGTAAACGACCAGACTTCCGGTTACCCATGATCCAAAGGTTACCGACCTCAATATCTTCATCGTAAGAAGGTTGCATGTAAGTTTTATCGAGAATCTCATACCCGTTTCGACGATAATAATTTACCCTACGAGTAGTCATCTCATCCGTGGTCGGTTCCACTTCCAACAATCGCATACCGTCTAAATGTTCTGCTATATAGTCCAACACCTGTTGTCCGATTTTCAAATTGCGCATCGGGGTGAAAACGGCTAAATGTTCGAGGTAGTAAAAATCCCGCATATCCCAGTAGATAAACAAACCGGACAAAACACCGTTCGTCTCGATAGCATTAAAATACATTTCCGGTTTCTCGCTTATCAACCGTTTCAATTGCTTGGCATTGCGTCTCTCCTCCTCCGGGAAAGCCTCCTCATAAAGGGAAAGAAGTTTCTGTAAACGAATATCTGTCGGCTCTGTTATTCTAATCAAATTCACCATAACACGAATCTTTAATTTTATCTTCTTATCTTTATAAATGACGGGATCAAACGTTTCATGGAAAAATGTCCCGGCTGACTGGACAGGATCACGATAAACACGGCAACCAGCACGATAACAACTCCTAGTATTTGCCCTATTCCAAAACGTTCCTCTAAAAACAAAACCCCCATACTCACTGCCGTCAGGGGTTCCATGCATCCCAGAATGGCAGCCGTGGTTGAACCCACGTGCTGTATTGCCAATATTAACGTTAAATCGGATACAAGAGTTGGAATTAAAGATAACAAAAAGATATGCACCACGGCATTCGCGCTAGGCATCATATCCAACCCCTGCCCTTTTACCAAAATATTCACTCCGAAAATAATCGTGCAACAGAACAACATGTAAAAAGTCATCTTCAACCCTTCCATGTGCCGTATACAGGACTTATTTACCCCAACGATATATATCGCGTAAGTAACGACGGTCGACAGTACCATGAAAAGTCCTTTTAAACTGATCCGTCCCTGCCCCTCGCCACTACTCAACAAATAGACTCCTCCAATAGCCAGCACCGTTGCAATGATCACGGAGAGTGATATTTTATCTTTAAAGAAAACAATCATGATGGCAGTAACCAACACCGGGTAAAGGAAATGAATCGTCGTGGCCACTCCGCTGGGAATGTACAGGTAAGATGCTGTTAGGAAAAGCGAGGTAGAAGCATACGCTCCTCCTAACAGAAACATTGTTCCAAACTCCTTTAAAGTAACCCGAAGATCCGTACGCCGTAATAGCAAATAAACTCCCACGACCACCGCGGAAATAGCAAAACGATAAAATAACACGGAATCCAACCCCACGCCCTCCTTCATGGCCGGAAGAGCAAACAAGGGGATCAATCCAAACGTGGATGATGAAATCATTGCTAATAGTACACCTTTCAACTGCCTCATTCTATTTTCTATTTCTAAATTAAACGGGCACAAAGGTCTGTAAAATTCCTAACTTTTCAATTTACATATGTAAAAAAACAGAAGTCATCACCTAGTACATTAGATTTCGTACGATTGGTATCTAAAATTACTGAATTCCCGCCCTGATCCTACTTAACGATACCTGCGAAATACCTAAAAATGATGCTATATGGCGAAGCGGAACCTTCTTTAGAATCTCCGGTTCCCGCTCAACCAATAAATGATAACGCTCCGAGGCTGACATAAAATAGCGTTCCATAAATAATTTTTCGAATTTCAATATAATCCCGTCAGACATCCGTCGTCCCCAATTCGCCAATTCGATATTGGAATCAAATAAACAATTCAACGTTTCATTTGATATTTTCAACAGATCACATTCTTCCAGCAATTCCACGTTCTCGTATCCGGCAGTTGAAAACATATATCCGTTCATGGATAAAAGGGACATTCCCTCGGAAGCGAACCAAATCGTAATATCCCTATCCTCCTTGTGAAAAAATCCACGTGCAAATCCTTTGATAATAAAATAGGTATATTTTGCAACTGTTCCTTCCCGCATCAACAGTTCTCCTTTAGGAAGAACAACTCGTTCCGTGTGACCGAGCAACAAACGAACGGTTTCATCCGATAACGGGTAAGCCTCCCTTATTTTTTTGATAAAAACCTCCATGATCCAAACCTTTTGGACAAAGGTAATGCAAAATTAAGCAGATACTGTATTTCCATAAAAGAAATAAAATCTAGTATCTGAAAAATTAAAAGATAGAAACTTATATACAAATTTGCAGCAAACCTGTTAAAGGCTTTTCGTTTATTTTCTTGATGAGATCTTTCATCCGATCACGACGATCCTGAAGCATTTTCCGATTTTGCTTCGTACGTCGAATCATATCAAATACATGTCCTTCGAATCCCATGGCGTTCACAAATTTAG
>ENA-UEYF01002188-UEYF01002188.1-human-gut-metagenome-genome-assembly--contig:-NODE-2188-length-13175-cov-3.506184_pt1 | contig 13175 bp, 10 predicted proteins | sample MGYA00242902_ERZ507920 | MGnify/ENA primary metagenome ERZ507920 (study PRJEB26167, sample SAMN06115402) | human gut metagenome | host: Homo sapiens | place: China:Jiangxi | collected 2016-07-05...
GGGCGTGCTGGGAGCCGTCGCCCGCCGCTATGCCCACAAGATTCCGTTCGTCGTAAAAATCAACCACAACGAACTGTTGACCTACCCCAACAGTTACGATCAGGTATTGTTCGGTTCGGTCGAACAGGCGTGGGAAATGGGTGCCGTCGCCGTGGGCGCCACGATCTATTTCGGATCGGCCGAAAGCCGCCGTCAGCTCACGGAGATCGCGGCCGCCTTCGAACGTGCCCACGACCTGGGCATGGCGACCATCCTGTGGTGCTATCTGCGCAACAACGCCTTCAAGAAGGACGGTGTCGACTACCACAACGCCGCCGACCTGACGGGACAGGCCGACCACTTGGGCGCGACGATCGGCGCCGATATCGTCAAGCAGAAGCTCCCGACCTGCAACGGCGGGTTCCGGGCCATCGGCTTCGGCAAGACCGACGACAAGATGTACACCGAACTCGCGTCCGACCATCCGATCGACCTGTGCCGCTATCAGGTGGCCAACAGCTACATGGGACGTGTCGGCCTGATAAATTCCGGCGGCGAGTCGCACGGCGCCTCCGACCTGGCCGACGCCGTCGCAACGGCCGTCATCAACAAGCGGGCCGGCGGCATGGGCCTCATCAGCGGCCGCAAGGCGTTCCAAAGGCCGATGAACGAGGGCATCGAACTGCTCCATGCCATCCAAGACGTCTATCTCGATCCTTCAATCACCATCGCATAAACCCACACCCATGAAACGAATCGTACTGCTCCGCCACGGGCAGAGCACCTGGAACAAGGAGAACCGGTTTACCGGCTGGACGGACGTCGACCTCACGCAAGAGGGTGTCGCCGAAGCCGTGCGGGCCGGAGAGCTGCTCCGCGACGAAGGCTTCACCTTCGGAAAAGCCTATACCTCCTACCTCAAACGGGCGGTCAAGACACTCGACTGCGTGCTGGACAAGCTGGACGAAGCGTGGATTCCGGTCGAAAAGTCATGGCGGCTCAACGAAAAACACTACGGAATGCTGCAAGGGCTCAACAAAAGCGAAACAGCCGAAAAATACGGCGAGGAGCAGGTACACGTCTGGCGACGGAGCTACGACGTGGCCCCCGACCCGCTGCCCGAGGACGACCCGCGCAACCCGCGTTTCGACGTGCGCTACGCCTGCGTTCCCGACGCCGAACTGCCGCGCACCGAATCGCTCGAACAGACGATCGCACGCATCCTGCCCTACTGGCACTGCGTCGTCTTCCCGTCGCTGATGCGGTACGACAGCCTGCTGGTCGTCGCACACGGCAATTCGCTGCGAGGCGTCATCAAGCATCTCAAAGGAATCCCCGACGACCGGATCGCCGCGCTCAACCTGCCGACGGCCGTACCCTACGTCTTCGAATTCGACGACGCGCTGCGTCTCGTACGCGACTACTATCTCGGCGACCCCGAAGAGATCCGCCGCCGAGCCGAGGCCGTCGCCCGACAGGGCAGCGCCCGCTGACGGAGCGAAAAAGAGGGGCCGGATTTCTGCGAAATCCGGCCCCTTCCCGATTTACATACCCTACAACTCGCCGGCGATCCACCGCACGGCAGCCCCGGCCCGGGCATAGAGCGACGGCAGATCGACCGTCGACAGCCGGCCGCCGTCGACCACCACTTCGCCGTCGACCACCACCGTATCGACATCGGCCGCCTTGGCACAATAGGCCACGTTGGCTACGACGTCGTGCTGCGGATGATAATAAGGCCTCTGCGTCGAGAGCAATACCAGATCGGCCAGCGCACCCTCCTTCACCACGCCCAACTCGCCGGCATGGCCGATGGCGGCCGCACCGCAGACCGTCGCCATGCGGAGCAGTTCGTAGGCCGGCACGGCACAGGGATCCATCGTCGTCACCTTTTGCAGGAACGAAGCGTTGCGCATCTCCTCCCACATGTCCAGATCGTTGTTCGAACTGGGGCCGTCGGTGCCCACCGTACAGTTCACCCCTTCGGTACGCAGCCGTTCGATCGGCGCGACGCCGCTCGCGATCTTCATGTTGCTCGTCGGGCAATGCGCCACGTGCACGCCCCGCTCGCGCAGGATGCGGCGATCCCCGTCGGTCAGGTGCACGCAGTGTGCGGCGATCAGCCCCCCGTCGAGCACTCCCAGCGAATCGAGATACTCCACGGGCGTCGCGCCGTAACGCTCGCGGATCATGCGCACCTCGTCGAGCGTCTCGGCGATGTGCGTCGTCATCGGGATGCCGTAACGACGGCAGGCCTCCATCCCGCGCCGCAGATTCTCCGCCGAACAGGTGTAGGCGGCATGAGGCGCCAGTCCCGCACGGATGCGCGACGATCCCTCGCATTTCTCGACGAGCGCGGGCAGGTCGCTTTCGAAGGCTTCGAGCCGCGTATCGAGGTAGCTCGCACAGAGCAGCGCCCGCATCCCCGCGCGATCGACCGCATCGAAAACCGCCGCCTCCGACCAGTACATGTCCACGACCGACGTCACGCCGCCCAGCAGCATTTCGGCCGCGCCGAGCAGTGCGCCCACGCGGATGTCGTCGTCGGTCTGGCGCGCTTCGAAAGGCCAGATATGGTCGTTGAGCCACTCCATGAGGGCCATATCGTCGGCATAGCTTCGTTGGAGCGTCATGGCCATGTGGCAATGGGTATTCACTAGTCCGGGCATCAGGATTCCGCCCCGGCCGTCGATCTCGCGCGCGCCGGCGTGCGCCGCACGCCACGCTTCGGCCGCAGCCGCATCGGCCGTCACCAGTGCGATGCGGCGTCCCTCGACGCCGACGTACCCGTCGAAACAGTTCGGTTCGCCGGCTGCCGCCGTCATCGGCAGCACCTTGCAGTTTCGGAAAAACAGTGTCATAATTTCTTTACGTCGATCGAATTTCCCCGCACCGTAAGGACATTGCGCCCCTCGATCGAGGTGGAAAAGATTTGAATCACCTTGCTGAAAGCCCCGGGCTCCTTCTTGTGCGGCTCGTAGATCACCTTGACGACGCCGCGCTCGCCCGGTGCTACGGGCCGTTTCGAGAAGGAGGCTTTCGTGCAGGTACACGAAGTCAGCACGCGCAGCAGCACCAGCGGTTCCGTCCCGTCGTTCACGAATTCGAACTCACGCACCAGATTACCGCCCTTGCGGGGGATGTCGCCGAAATCGTGCGTTGTCTCGTAGAAATGGAGATGAGCGCCGCCCTGCACGCGGCCGGCGTAGGTCGCGGCGATCGAATCGGCCTTGATACGTGCGGCGCGGCGCTGTGCCGCCGCACCCGCCGACAAAAACAGGCAGAGCGTCAGCAGAAACAGCGCTTTGCCGCCGAACGGGAACGGTGTCCGGCCGTATACGGCGACCGGCGGTCGGGAAGAGACATTTCGCATCGTCAATTCATTTTGAATACATAGGTTATCATACCGCCCTGCACGAAGCTGGCGCTCTCGGTAAAGCGGGCCTTCATCGCCGCACGTTTGGCAGCCTCCACCAGCGTGGCGTTGCTCGTCGTCGATCCCTGCGCGTGAAACTCGGCGCTCGTCACGCGCCCCGCGGCGTCGACCGTCACGTCGATAATCACCTTGCCCGTCACGTTGGCCTTGTAGTCGGGTTTGGGGAGCGCCCCCACCAGCCCGCGCCCTGCGAGCCCCTTGTCGAGGTTCCCGCTCACCGCATCGAGCCCCGAACCGGTTCCGGAAGCCGTGTTCGCCTTCCCCTCCGGCGCTTTGGGATTGCCCGTATCTTCGGGCTCGTCGGGGCCGTCCTTGGCCATCTTGAAGAGTGCCTTGGGATTGACCGTCCGCGTCGCCTCGTCGGAACCTTTGGCCTGATCGAACGACTCCTCGTCGTCGATCTGCGTATGCTCCGGTTCGACGACGGCCGGGCGGGACGGAACGGGCGGATCGGGGACCTTCGGCTCCTCGAACTCGACCAGAATCGCATCGGCCTGCCGTACCGGCAGGCTCGCATCGACCGATACGAACAGAAACGCCGCGGCCAGCAGCGCGCCGTAGAGGCCGGCCGCCAGCCACGCCCACCGGCGCGAAGAGTTGTTATCGGGGTTGTAGTACTGCATGGCGTACCGTTCAGGGTTGCGTGGCCAGAATCAACTTGTAGTTGCGGTCTTTGGCGATGTTCATCACCTTGACCACCTCGTCCACAGCAACGGTCTTGTCGCAATGCAGCGAAACGGTCGGATCCTCCTTCCCGTCGAGCCGCACGCGCAGCGCCTGCTCCACGCCGTCGATCCCGCTGACCTTCTCCAACTCCACATAATAGTTGTACCCGCTGCCGGCCTGCTGGATCGAAACCGTGGTGATCGCCTTGTCTTTAAGCTGGTTGGCGCTCTTGGGAAGCATCAGCTTCAACGCGTTGGGATTGATGAGCGTCGTGGCGAGAAGCAGGAACAGCAGCAGCGGGAACATCAGGTCGGTCATCGACGCCGACGAGTAGGACTTGTCTACCTTCGAACCGTGTTTAATAGCCATAACATACTATTTTTGAACTGGTTGATTCAGAATATCCATGAAAGCGATCGAGTTGGCCTCCATCTGGAAGACCAGTTTCTCGATCCGTGCCACGAGGTAGTTGTAGCCGAAATAGGCGGGAATGCCGACGATCAGACCGGCGACCGTCGTCACCATCGCCACGTACATACCGCCCGCCAGCAGCGACATGTCGACCGTACCGCCCGCCGCCGACATGTCCATGAAGGTCTGCACCATACCGAGCACCGTACCCAGAAAACCGATCATCGGCGCGCCGCCGGCGATCGTCGCCAGCGAGGGCAGTCCGTTTTCGAGTTTCGACACTTCGAGATTGGCCACATTCTCGATGGCCGACTGCACGTCGCTCATCGGACGCCCCAGCCGTTCGATGCCCTTCTCGATCATGCGGGCGATCGGCGTGTCGGTCTTGCGGCAGAGATCCACCGCAGCTGCGATCTTGCCGTCGAGGATGAAATCGCGGATGCGGTTCATGAAGTTCATGTCCAGCGTCGAGGCCTTGCGGATCGCCAGAAATCGCTCCACGAAGATGAAGATCGTAACGCCGCCCAGAATCAGCAGCGGCCACATCAGCCAGCCTCCCTTGGTAAACAGCTCCCACAAACCCATCCGGGCCTCTTCGGTGGCCGCGACTTCGGCGGCCTGCAAAAATGTAATCATAACGTACACAAAATTATTTATTTAAGTTCTTGTCTTTTTTCACCGAGGCGGAAGAGACCGTATCGGCCGGCGCCGCTCTGCGCACCGAATCGGCCGCACGCCGGCGTTCGAGCAGCTGCTGCCGCTTGCGGCGGCTGCGGAACTTGTTTTTCAACCGCTCTTTGAGGTCTTTCAGGTTATTGAAATCCTCCTTGTAATAGATGCCGATGCCGGTCTCCTGCAAACCCTGGTTCTCGTCGAAACGGTCGATGGTCTGCGTGAACCCCTTCAATTTGAGCGTTCCGGCACGGTCGATCAGCCACGTGACGTAGGCCTCGCCCATGAAGTTGGACATCTGTTTATTGACTGCCTGCGAGTTGTCGAGCATGTAATTGCCCTCCACCTCGACGAACAGACGGTTGTTTATCAAGCTTTTCGAGAACCCGAAATCGACCTCGTCGCCCGACAGCTCCGACTTGGGACGATAGCGGAAGACGATGTTGTAGTCGTCGGTCGAAAGCCAGTTCGACAACTGGTTCGACAACAGTTCGAAACCGGTCGCGGCCGAAGCCGCAGCGCCGAGGTTGTTTCCGCCGCCCGACGTGTCGGAATGGAAACTGTTGGTAACGAGCAGGAACATGAACTGTTCGGCGATGGCCGACTGCGTGTTGAGCGTATTGGCGATGATCGTCTGGTATTCGGCGTCGGCCGTAGGCACCTTCACGTCGAAGGTGACGGTCGGATGGGTCAGCCGGTCGCTCAGATTGATGATGCACTCGACGGGTACCGCACGGTTGAGATTCATGTCGCCGCCGCCCGACGAGACGCTCGTACCGATGAGCGGTTGCAGCGAGGTTTTGAGTTTGTAGACGGCATTGATATTGAGCCGCGCGTCGAGCGGCTCGCCCGTCCACTGGATCGTCGACCCGTTCTCGATGATGAACCGCTTGTTGATGATGTTCTGGAGCGTGAAGAGATAGCTTCCTTCGGTGATCGTATAATCGCCGTACATCTCGAAGACGTTCGAACGGGGATTGATATGCAGATTGAGCGTTCCCTCGCCGCGCCCCTTGATGATGTCGCCCACCGTGGGATCGATCACCAGCTGGAAGTCGGCGTTGGGCCGCACGTTGAGCGTCATGTCGATATCCATCGAATTGCCCTCGATGGCCTGGGGCTTGTGCTTGCGTTCGAACATCAGCTTCTTGCGTTCGAGGATGTTCAGCGTATCGGCCTTCTGCTGCGGCGTCTCGAAGGTGATGAAGTCGGCGCGCGCGACGTTCGACTTGCTCGAAAGCGGCAGGAAGAAGGCCGAATCGTCGTCCGTCGTCGCCACGATATCCATGCGCACGCTCCCCTTGTCGCCCGCGACGGTCGCGCGCCCCGTAGCGAAGACCCTGCCGTAGAAGAGGTCGTTATCGTTCTCGGTGGTGTTGAGCACCAGCATCCGCCGGGGCTGCATCGTCAGCGAATAGGAGATATTCGACAAATGTTGCAGATTGAGGTCGAAATCCATGATCCCCCGATTGCCCAACTGATCGGCCACCTGCACCTGCTGCATCCGAAGCCGGTTGTTCTCCACCGTGAGCAGCGCTTCGGACACATCGTAACCCACCTGCGTATAATCGACCTTCGTATGGAAATCCCGTATCCGGATCGCACCCGACAACTGCGCCGCACGCCGCTGACCGGTAAGCGTAAGCGCGGCCTCGGCCACTCCCCGCGTATCGGAGATCACCCCTTTGAGCATCGGATCGAGCAGGTTCATGCGTATCCCCGGAAACCGCGCTTCGGCATAGTAACGCACCGTCGCAGGGGCGTAGAATCCGCGTATGAGCGTATCGCGCTTCTCCCGATCGGTCACCGTCAGCCGCGCGCGGTCGTTCTTGAAATCCCACATCGAGGTGAAACGCATCGGCGGCGCCGGGAAATCGTTCACTTCGACGCTGTCCATTCGGATGTCGGCCGTGATCTCGGTACCTCCGAGCGCGGATTTCACCACCGCCTGACCGTTCGTGCGCCCCTCGATGACATAACCCATGTTTTCGACGATCTGGGTGAACGGCGCGAGATCGAAATTCTTCAACCGCAGCAGCACCGAATCGCGCCGGTGGCGCGAAGCCACGCCGTCGACCAGCAACTCCTGATCCCTGTTCATCACCAGGAACCGGTCGACCGCTATGCGCGCCGTATCGATCTGAACGTTGCGGGCGAAGATCTGCCACGTCGTCCCCTTGCGGCTGATGTGCGACGGCAGCAGCCGCACGTCGACCGACCGGCCTCGCTGGGGCGACTGCCCGACGAGCGCTTCGAGCCCCAGCAGAGCCGAGACGCGGGCCGTCGTATCGTTGAATCCCGCCGACAGCCGCAGGCGGTCGCTGCGCGCACCGCCCATGACCGACAGCTGCGGCATGTGAAACGTCCCGACGTAGAAATCCTCCGAACGCAGATAGACCGACAGCGAATCGCCGCGGTTCGTCGCATTGAGATTCAGCCGCGTGGCGAGCATCCGCTCGCGTTCGATGTACTCCGAAGTCGCTTTGAGCGACAGTTTGTCGTTGGCGGGATTGAACAACAGCCGCAACTGCGATCCGTCGGCGATTTGCAGGCCGTCGGCCACCGCGTCGGCCACCGGCGTGAAGTGCTTCACGTCGACCGACAGCACCGAATAGTCGTCCACGACGCTCACGGCGCCGGCGGCCCGTTTGCGTGCCTTCTGCTCGTCATAGAGCAGCGGGATGTATTTTTCGAGGCTCGACCGCAGATATTCGAAGACGGTCTTGTAATCGGTCCGGCTGCGGAAGGTCGCGTCGGCGAATTCCGACTGCAACGACAGGTATTTGCTGCCGGCACTGTTCTGTCCGTCCAGCGTAAGCCGCGTCGTGCGGAGCGTATCGGCATTATAGCGGTAGACCACGTCGCCCACGGTCACCTTGCCGTTCAGGTCGTCCAGCGTCCGTCCCGAAGCGCGCGCCTCGACCAGCGCCGAAAGCACCGAGACGCTGTCGCGGCGGTTGAGATGCATACGGGCAAGGTCGGCGTGGATCAGATCCAGGTCGAAATCGTAGTGCGGCCGTTCGGGATTGAATCCCACCTCGCCCTGAAAATCGAACCGGAGCGCCGGATCGTCGGCCCGGACGTGCCCGTTGAAGGTCTTTTCGGTCAGGCGGCCGCCGAAACGCAGCGAATCGTAGTCATATCCGTTGAATTCCAGCTGCGAAACGCTGCCGTCGACGCGCGCGTCGATCAGCCCCTTTCCCACGACGCCGTTCAACCCCGCCTCGCAGCTGACGCTTCCCAGATTCGGCTGCTCCAACAGCTCCCCGACGCGGAATCCGGTCACCGCGATACGCCCCTTCACCGGACGCAGACGACGGCGGTCGGCGGGCTGCATCGCCAACTCGGCCTCTGCCGAACCGACGGGTGCCGACAGGGCGAATTTCGAATCGAACGAAGCGAGCGTTCCCTCCACCTCGCCGGTCAGCCGCAACGCACCGGCACGATCTATCATCGCGGACATCTTGGCCAACAACTCCTTACGAGCGACATTGGCGGCGATTTGGCCGAGATCGGCCGCCTCGGTAGTCACGTCGTCGAACGTCAGAGAGAAGTGCGTATCGTCGATCTTCGGCAATCCCGTCACCCGTCCGCGCGCATGCACGCGGCTGCTGCGTCCGAACGAAAGGCTTTTCAGATCGGCGTTGAAATCGGAAACCACGCCGTCGAAGAGCAGGTTGATGTTGCGCAACGTCAGCCGCCAGTCGCGCAACTTGGGCGAGAAGTAGGCTACGTCGTCGCTCGAAAGCATCGAATTGCGCACCTCGACCGTCATGCTCACCCGATCGACATACTCCTTGTATTCGGCCCACGAATCGCCCACGATCGAGACCGCAGGGATCGAGACGTTCGAATGCGGCGTTACCAGCCGCGCGTTTTCCATGCCGATACAACCGTTGGCCAGAAAGAATTTCCCGCCGAAATCGTCGATCTCGAACCCGCTCTTCTCGCGTGCGGAAAACCGGCCGATCTCGGCGCCGACAGCGCCGCCGTCGATGGTGAAATTGTCGATCACGGCGTCGATGTCGCGGATGTCCATATCCGAAAAATCGATCCCGTAAACCGGATTGCGATGTTGCAGTTTTTCAAGACGGAATTCGAGGTTCTCGACCGTGAGCGCGGAAATCGAAAGACGGAAATCGCTCTCTTCCTTCTTCTCCTTCCGCCCCATACGCGACACGATCTGCTTGACGTTCATCACGCCGTCGGGCATCTCCCGAAGATAGAACTTCCCGTCGGTCAGCCGGCCGTGACGCAACGTGAACCCGTTGCTGAAAATGCCGAACTGGGTGATGAAGGCGTGCAGCTTACCGACGTAGAGCAGCGTATCGCCGCCGTAATCCTCGACATAAAGTCCTTCGAGCGTGATCCGGTCGAAAATCCCGATATCCACCCGATCGATACGGACGACCGTTTCGAGTTTGCGCGACGCGAACTGCGCGGCCCTGTCCACGACGAAGTTCTGCACGGCGTTGATGCTCAGCAGCAAAGACAATGCAAGCGGAAGTACGATCAGCAACAAAACCGCCGCCGATAACACTTTCCCCAATATTTTCGTAACTTTGCGCATGGCAAAACGCCCGTTTAACTGGCAAATTTAACGATAATTCGTCAAAAAAACGAAAAAACACCGAATATAACTATGGATATAACCATCCTCGGCATCGAGTCTTCGTGCGACGATACGTCGGCGGCCGTCATCCGCAACACGACGCTGCTGTCGAACGTCATCGCCTCGCAGGCCGTGCACATGAAATACGGCGGCGTGATTCCCGAACTGGCCTCGCGCGCCCACCAGCAGAACATCGTCCCCGTGGTCGACACGGCCCTCAAAGAGGCCGGCGTCGCACCCGACGAGCTGGACGCCATCGCCTTCACGCGCGGGCCGGGACTGCTCGGTTCGCTGCTCGTGGGCGTGTCGTTCGCCAAAGGGCTCGCCCTGGCGCACGACATCCCGATGGTCGAGGTGAACCACTTGCAGGGACATATCCTCTCGCACTTCCTCGACCTGCCCGACCGGACGCTGCCCCACCCCGACTTCCCGTTCCTCTGCCTGCTCGTCAGCGGCGGACATACGCAGATCGTGCGGGTGGACTCGCCGCTGGAAATGGAGATCGTCGGCACGACGATCGACGACGCCGCAGGCGAAGCGTTCGACAAGTGTGCCAAAGTGATGGGACTCGGTTATCCGGGCGGGCCGGTGATCGACCGGCTGGCCAAGGAGGGCGACCCCGAAGCCTTCCGCTTCGCGCACCCCCACGTCGACGGATTCGATTTCTCGTTTTCGGGACTGAAAACGTCGTTTCTCTATACGCTGCGCGACGCCGTGGCCGACGACCCCGATTTCATCGACCGTCACAAGGCCGACCTCTGCGCCTCGCTGCAACATACGGTCGTCGAGATCCTGCTCAAACAGCTCGTCCGCGCGGCCAAGGAGTACGACATCCGCGACATCGCCGTCGCCGGCGGCGTCTCGGCCAATTCGGGCCTGCGCAACGGCGTAGTCGAAGAGGGCCGCCGACGGGGCTGGCGCACCTTCGTGCCGGAGTTCCGCTTCACGACCGACAACGCCGCGATGATCGCCGTGGCGGGCTATTACCACTACCTCCACGGCGACTTCTCCTCGCTCGACGTGTCGCCCGTGGCGCGCATCGAGGAGCTGATGTGACCCCGCCGTCCGGATTACCCGACGGCTTCCGCCGGCCATGCGGAAGCCGCATACGGTTCCGGAAGCAGACGTCGTCCGACGACGAAAATGAGGAATCGCCGGCGCTGCAACAGAGAAAAAGGACATTTTTTCGGAAATTTCATCTAACTTTTTATTACCTTTGCCGGAAATAATTTTGGGCATGGGGCGACGGTGTCCGGCGAAACCGAACGTCATGTCGGTTTCGCGCGCGGCGCACAGGCGTTGCCAGCCCGCATGACAAACAGCCCGCAACGGGACGATTCCCCGTTTCGGTCTACCAAACTTTAACCGATATATCAACAATGATGAAATCACTCAAAATCGGCGATCTGCTGGCTCGCACGCCCATCGTTCAGGGCGGAATGGGCGTCGGCATCTCGCTTTCGGGACTGGCCTCGGCCGTCGCCAACGAAGGCGGCGTGGGCGTTATCTCCTCGGCCGGACTCGGTGTCATTTACCGCGACTATTCGCCCGACTACAACATAGCGAGCATCTGGGGGTTGCGCGAAGAGTTGCGCAAGGCCCGCGAAAAGACGCGCGGCATTATCGGCGTCAACGTCATGGTCGCCATGTCCAACTTCGCCGACATGGTGAAAACCGCCATTCAGGAGAAGGCCGACATCATCTTCTCGGGTGCCGGGCTGCCGTTGAACCTGCCGTCGTTCCTCACCGAGGGCTGCCGCACGAAACTGGCGCCGATCGTCTCGTCAGCCCGTGCCGCGAAACTCCTGTGCGAAAAGTGGCTGGCCAACTACGGCTACATTCCCGACGCGATCGTCGTCGAAGGGCCGAAGGCCGGCGGCCACCTCGGCTACAAGGCCGATCAGATCGAGGACGAGCACTACTCGCTCGAAGAGATCCTGCCCCCGATCGTGGAGGAGGTGCACGCCTTCGAGGCGGCGCACGACTGCCATATCCCGGTCATCGCCGGCGGCGGCGTCTACACGGGCGAGGACATCTACAACATTCTGCAACTGGGGGCCGAGGGGGTGCAGATGGGCACCCGCTTCGTGGCCACCGAAGAGTGCGACGCCGATCCGGCGTTCAAGGAGAGCTACGTGCATGCACGCAAGGAGGATATCGAGATCATCCAGTCGCCGGTCGGTATGCCGGGGCGTGCGATCCACTCGTCGTTTCTGGAAAAAGTGAAGGCGGGGCTGAAACGGCCGAAATCCTGTCCGTTCAACTGTATCAAGACCTGCGACGTTTCGCGCTCGCCCTATTGCATCATGCTGGCGCTCTACAACGCCTTTCGCGGCAGGTTGGAGAACGGCTACGCCTTCTGCGGTGCGAACGCTTGGCGGACGGAGAAGATCCAGAGCGTGCGCGAACTGATCGCTTCGCTGCGGAAAGAGTACGAGAGTTTTTCACTGCGCGACCGACTCTTCCCGAATAAGGGCTGATTCTTATTCCGGCAGAAATTCGAAAAGAGCGACGGATCGTCGCTCTTTTTTGATGTCTCCATTTTTCTTTTCGTATACGGAAAATCGGCGGAGGGGATGGGGTCCGAATTTCAAGTGATGCCTTCCTTCTCCACCACAAAACGACGGACTCGAAATTCCGACGACTGCCGGGCGCCCCGTTCGGCAAGTGGACCTGAAAACGAAAGAGAGCCGGTTATCCGTCGGCTCTTTCGGTCAAAACGAACCCGAAACAGCACTTATCGAAAAAGTAAACTTCGCCTCCGTGCGGCAGACTCTCGGGTGAAACAAACTTCTACACGGACAGTGCTCAAGCCGAACGCTGTCCGTTCTTTTCGCGACGAGCCGGCGCGTCGGAGGATTTCTCCGCGTCGCAGTTCTTCCCGCCCACGGCCATACCTGCCATCAACCCGCTCAGATAACTCGACGCCGCGATGCGCAGCAAATAGCGTTCGGCCTCCTTGAAACAGTCGAACTGGCGCAGCGTGTCCGATTCACGCGCAGCGCGCAACGCGGTGAAAAAAAGCGCATCCAACGTGCTGCGAAAATCGTCGGTTCCGGCAATGCGAGTCTTGTAGGTTTCGGTCATCTGCTGCAACAGATCCCGAGAACAGGTTTTCATCATCGTGCATTTTGTCCCGCTGTGCCGTGCGGAAAATTAATTGCCAGAAATACGAGGGCGGCACAGATTCGGCCTTCCCGCGATCCGGTAAACTGTCCCGCGTCGATCATGCGCACGCCGCCGGCGTGCAGACATAACGTGTGATAAAATTCATCAGATGTTGTGAACGACCGCAACTCTCGTCTGGAAACTTCCTTACTATCTAAGAACGAACGGACACCTTCCTGTCGGTGTTTGTGCTGGCAAAGTTATGTTTTTTTTCCGGATACCAACTGTCGG
>ENA-UEYF01002191-UEYF01002191.1-human-gut-metagenome-genome-assembly--contig:-NODE-2191-length-13137-cov-4.016233_pt1 | contig 13137 bp, 6 predicted proteins | sample MGYA00242902_ERZ507920 | MGnify/ENA primary metagenome ERZ507920 (study PRJEB26167, sample SAMN06115402) | human gut metagenome | host: Homo sapiens | place: China:Jiangxi | collected 2016-07-05...
ATTTCTCAATAAATTTAAAACAGCTTCTAAAAAAAGTATGCCCAAAAGTATTTAACTTTAGAGCATACCCCGCAATATTCCATTGGATCTCTTTTATTTCGTCGTCTTTTTCCGGGCCGGTTTCTTTTTGGCAGGAGCCTTGTCGGCATCCTCGACAATCTTCATGCAATCGGCGAACGTGAGCGATGCCGGTTCGGAACCTTTGGGTAATTTATAATTCTTCTTTTTATAAGCGATATACGGACCGAAACGACCGTTAAGCAGTTCGAGTTCATCATCTTCATCGAACTTCTTGATAAGGCGTTGACTTTCCTGCTCGCGCTTTTGCTGAATCAATATTATCGCATCCTCTAACGAAACACCCTGTGGGGTGAACTCTTTGGGCAACGATACATATTTGCCGTCGTGACGAATATACGGACCGAAACGGCCGATACCCACGACAACGGTTTTGCCTTCGAAATCGCCTAAGGTTCGGGGCAAATCGAACAGTTTCAAAGCCTCTTCCAGTGTAATCGTGCTCATCGATTGTCCTTTGAGCAACGAGGCAAACAACGGCTTCTCCGTATCTTCGGGAGTACCGATTTGTACCAACGGACCGAAACGGCCTATCTTCACCGATACGGGACGACCGCTTTTCGGGTCCGTACCCAATACCCGTTCACCCACTTTATGCTCCAACCGCAAAGCGAGAGCGCTCTCTACCACCGGGTGAAAGAGTTTGTAAAAATGATCTATCTCATCGTTCCACACGGTTTTTCCCTCGGCAATATCATCGAATTGCTGCTCGACATTCGCCGTAAAGTTATAATTGAGAATATCGGGGAAATACTCCGTCAAGAAATCGTTGACGACAACTCCTATATCGGTGGGAAGCAGTTTGCCTTTATCGGCTCCTGTGAGCTCGGTTTTCTCTCCCGATTCGATTTTCCTATCGTGCAGCGTCAACATACGATATTTCCGCTCCGTTCCTTTCCGATCGCCCTTCTCGACATATTCGCGTTGCTGTATGGTCGAAATGGTTGGTGCATAGGTAGAAGGCCGACCGATGCCCAGCTCTTCCAATTTACGAACCAGACTGGCCTCGGTATAGCGGGCGGGAGCTTGCGAGAAACGTTCCGTTGCCGTGACCGACGACAATGCCAGCACATCGCCTTTCGCCAATGCAGGTAACATCTTGTCGTTTCCTTCTGTATCGCCTTCGTCATCGGTAGACTCCATATACACTTTCAGGAAACCGTCGAATTTCAAGACCTCGCCCACGGCGACGAAGTGTTCTTTCCTTCCCGAAACGGCGATGGTCGCAGTCGTCTTTTCCAACTCGGCATCACTCATTTGCGAAGCGATCGTACGTTTCCAAATCAATTCATACAATCGTTTTTCCTGAGAGGAAGCATTGATTTCGTGATGGCTGATGTACGTGGGACGTATTGCCTCGTGCGCTTCCTGTGCTCCTTTGGTATGCGTATGGTAATTTCGAATATGCAGATATCTCTCGCCCAAAGTTTTTACAATCTCGTCTTTGGTCGTATTTATAGCCAACGATGACAAATTCACCGAGTCGGTACGCATATAGGTGATATGTCCCGCCTCATAAAGCCGTTGAGCCACCATCATGGTTTGAGCCACGGAGAAACCCAATTTCCGGGCGGCTTCCTGTTGCAATGTGGAAGTGGTGAACGGAGCCGCAGGCGATTTCTTTGCAGGTTTCACCGTCACGTCCCCGATAGAGAACCGTGCGGTCTTGCAGGCTTCGAGCAAAGCCTTCGCCTCGTCTTCGGTTTTCAATCGTTGGCTCAATTCGGCCTTCAACAATTCCCCTCCGGGTAACAAAAATTCCCCGATCACCCGATAGGCTGCTTCGGGCTTGAACGCCGAGATTTCTCGCTCCCGTTCTACAATCAAGCGCACTGCGACCGATTGTACACGACCGGCCGACAAAGCGGGCTTCACCTTTTTCCACAGAACAGGCGAAAGTTCAAATCCCACGATACGGTCGAGTACCCTGCGGGCTTGTTGGGCATCTACCCGATTCAAATCTATATCCCGGGGATTCTCAATGGCATGGAGTATGGCATCTTTGGTAATCTCATGGAATACAATCCGTTTCGTTTTCTCCGGTTTCAATTTCAACACTTCGAACAAGTGCCATGCGATAGCCTCTCCCTCGCGGTCCTCATCGGAAGCCAGCCAAACCATATCCGCTTTGTCTGCCTCCTGTTTCAGCGTTTCCACCAACTTTTTTTTGTCGGCAGGGATTTCATAAATAGGTTTATAGTTATGCTCGATATCCACACTGAAATCCTTTTTTTTGAGATCACGGATATGTCCGTAGCTCGAAAGGACTTCAAAATCCTTTCCCAAAAACTTCTCAATGGTTTTAGCCTTTGCCGGAGACTCTACGATTACCAAATTTTTTGCCATATGCGCAATGTTCGTTCAAATTTTGCGCAAAATTAGAAAAACAGATTGTAATACAGAGCTTTTTTCTACTTTTTTATTAAATAATGTATATCGCACACATTTCGAATCGATCCTACCATGTAGAGTTTTTGTCGCATATCCTCCCCAACGCCTTTCTCCTATACTATTCCCTCCGAAAAAGCTGACGGGATAAATCCTGTTTTTAAACTACCCACTCGTCCCGTGAGTACTCCCGACACGGTGGGAGAGGTTAAATCCTCCTTCTCCCCTGCCGCTTCCCGTAGTATTGCGGGGTGTGGCGTTAGTCATATAGGGGAAGTGGCACACATCGTGACGGAAGGGTTAAAAATGTCGAGCACCAACATCTTACCCTCAAAATTTCAAATCGACCCCGAACATGAAATTGATGCCTTGTGCCGGCATACCGTAAAGAATATCGTATTTCCGGTTCAGCACATTGTCGGTAAGTCCGTAAAGCGAAAACCAAGAAGTGAAAGCATACGAGGCTTTCAAGTGAACGAGATGTATATCGGAGAGCTTTCCGAGATTTGAATACTCCCGACCCGCAGCAAACTCATATCCGGCTTCGAGCACGAACGGTCGAACAGGCATATAACGGATATTCGCTCCTCCTTCCCACTGCGGACGGTTATACGAAATCGCCTCACCCCCATCGGCGGTCTTCCATCGATGATACCCGACCTTCGCCGAAGCCTCCAATTTCGTACCGTAACGATAAGATACATCGAGCTCTGCTTTCAAAGCATTGGCATCGATACCCCAAAAACGCGACACACCTGTAAACTTTCCGTCCAAATCTTCGGGTAAAAGGAACAACGCCTTTTTACAAATTTCATAACCGCCCGAAAGCCCTATGGAAAATCCGGGCAATGCGTTAATGCGTATTCCCAATGAGGCATCCAACGGCACATACGTATTATCTACCTGTGCCGACGGATTGAAGTAGAGCGTATAGGCCGAAACACTTCGCCACGTATTCAGTTTCTTCCCACCCGTAAAAGCCGTATAAAACTGTACATCGGGAACTATCGTCCAATCGAATCGCACATCGGGAGAGAATCGCAAAATAGTCCCGTTATTGAACGAAACATCGGCCTTGACACCGACCGCAAAAGCCACGTGTTCATTCCGCCAGTCATACCGGGGATTCAATGAAATCATACCGTAATTCGCTGCCGACTGTAACCGGCTGTAACCCACATAATCGAAAGAACCGCCCAAAGAAATAGAGCTGCGTCTGTCGATCGGCGCAGACAGTGTAAAGTCTGCATTTACTAAATTCTCGGCAGCCCCTTTTTCATCTTGTAAATATCCCCGGTGATACCCGTACCGGTAATATGCCAATGAAACTTTATAAAGTAGGTCCGACTCTCCGGCAGTCGAGGCTATATGGCTTTTCAAGAAGAACCGGTTTATCTCTTGGTTAGGCGAAGATATTCCCGTCAAACCGGGGTATCGCAATCCGTAATAGTTGAAGGAGTCGTAACGATAACCGCCGCTTATTCCCAAATCCAGCTTCCCGAAGGAGTGAAGATAATCGGCGACCACTCGCTCTTCGAGCCGGTGCATCTTCTTCGAGTCGGGATAGTAGTCCTCCGTTAACGATTGATTGTAGTCCACCGTTCCGCAAGTAGAGCGATGTTGCAACCACACACCCAACTTGTCTTTGTCATTCTGCAAAATACGATAACCGGCATTCCCGACCATATTCAGGTAATTGCCTATCCCGAAATCCACGTATCCCCTCGATTGGTTTTCTTCGGGTTTTTCTCCGAAACCGCCGGGAGCCAACAAGACAGCGCGAGGTTCGAGGGGAGCCGGAACCGTCCAGTCGCTATACCGTATAGATTGTTTGGTGACCGTCGGTGCTTCCACTTCGGGCAATGTATTGATTTTAGACGCATCGCGCACGATAGGTGTAAAATCTTTTTCTATGGTTACTTCCCGCCGCAACGAATCGGAACGTACCTGTGCCGACAGGAAGAATGGGAAAACCGATATGATTAAAAAAGAAAACCGTTTCATAAGCCATACATATTGTATCGTTCAACTACTCTGTTTGTCCCAGCTCGCTCAACTTCTTGTCTATCCGGGAAATAATATCGTCGTCGCTGGCCGGATAGTTATTCCGCAAACTTTGCAAATATTGACGGGCTTGGAAAGTCTCGCCCCGTTTTTCATAAATGTCGGCCATGAGCAAGAATGCCCGAGCCAGCCAATAATTGTGGGGAGTACCTTTGTCGATAAAAGTATTCAGCGTCTTTTCGGCCGTATCGATCGCTTTGTTGTCGAATTGATATTGAGCCAATAAATAGGCACTTTGCGCCCCGTAAATCGAACGGGTATCTTTCGAAAGCTCCCGCCAGTCATCGGCTGCATTTTCTCCCTTTCCCGTATGGAAATAGGCATCGGCACGAGCAAATAAAATCTCTTGACGCAAATCGGGAGAAAGTTTGCTTTCGCTCAACAACTTGTCGGCAACTGTTACCACCTCGCCATATTGCCGCTTATTTCGGGCAATACGAAGCATACCCAACCGGGCGGCCTGTTTGTTCTCTCCGACAGTCGCTTTCTTTTCCAACTCCTTGAATCCGGCAAAAGCCTCGTCATAACGAGCTTTCAAATAAAGTATCTCGCACTTGCGGGCCAATGCTTCTTCGGCAAACTCGCCGTCGGGACTGTTCGTCACCACATAGTCGAACGCCGGAAGAGCTTTGTCGTAGTCTTTCGCTGCAAACGATGCTTTCCCGATATAGTAATTAGCCGGAATCAAAAACGCGCCCGACGGATAATTTCGCACATATTTCTCCAACGAAGCGATACCTTTCCCCGTCATATAAGTGCGCTCGGCTGCCATATACGACAAAGAATCCAATTCGCTCACAGGAGCCTGCTCCGACCGTCCCACGCTGTTCAGATAGTTAGCGTAGGCATCAACGGCATCTTTCTCTACATATACCGATTTGAGGTCGGCGACCGCTACGCGAGCCTCCTCGCTGGTCGGATAACGCTCTATCACTTGCTGGTAAGCAGCCACCGATTCGTCTGTCTGCCCGTTATTGAAATAGACCATACCCAACTGCAAACCTCCCTTGCGGGCAATCGCGCTCTGGGGATAATCGGCGATTAACTGTTTGTAACATACGATAGCATCGTTATTCCTATTCAATATCGTATAAGCCTGTCCCTTTTCGAACCATGCGTTCGCCAGATATCCCGAACGGGGATAATCTACAATCAATTTGTCCAACAACTCTATTTTGCGTTCGTGATTCCTCTGCAATCCTGCCATGAAAGCTTTTTGAAAAAGGGCATAATCTCCGTTCGCGACATCGGTCTCTTGGGCCCAGGCATAATACTGCTCGGCATCGGCGAACCGACGGGCGTAATAATAGCAATCGCCTATCCGGGAATAGGCATCGGCAAGCATGCTTCGATTTCCTCCGGTCTGTACAGAGACATACCGGGAAAAACCGTCGAGGGCTTGCGAGAAGTTATGCTGTTTGAATTGACAGTAGGCCCAATCGTACCAAGCCAGCGAATACATTTCGCTCCGCTTGTCCTTGCTGGAAGAAAGATATGCCGAATAATTCCGGGCAGCGATGTCGTATTGTTCCCGACGATATTGGCACTCGGCGAGCCAAAACGCAGCCTTACCCCGTATATCGGTATCATAGTTTCCCACAGCGATCGCCCGGCTAAACAAACTTTCGGCATCGGCGATACGGGCATTGGTGAAAGCCTCCGTCCCCAACTGGAAAAGAATGCGCTGCTTGGCGGCGAGTATTTTCCCGTCGGGCTTCCGTATTTTATCGATAGACGCCAGTGCCGACCGATAATTACGGGTCGTCATGTAAACCTCTACCAAATAGTCGTTAATCTTGTCGGCATAGCGAGAACCGGGAAACTCGTTCAAGAAACGTTCGAACACACCCACCGAGTTATCGAAAGGCGAAGCCGTGCGATCATACAGGCAAAGCGCATAGTTGTAAAGCGCCGTTTCCCGAACCTGACGGTCGTAATTTCCTTGTGAAGCCATCTCGAACGCCATGCGGGCATTATTTTTATCTCCCGCTCGCAAATAGGCTTGCCCGATATAAAGATAAGCATTTTGAGAAAGAGCATCGTCCACGCCGGTCACACGCCCCAAATAATCGATCGCCTCGCTATCTTCTCCCCGGCGATAGGCCATGACACCCATGACATAAAGAGAAGAGCGTTCGGGTTTGCGACATCGTTGCAAATACCTTTCCAAATATTCCGTCGCCGCTTCATCGTCACCTTCTTGATAAGCGCTTTCGCCGAGCAACCGAAGAAGCTCGGTGTATAAGTCGGCATCGGAAGACGGACGGGACAACAACGCTTTACCCTCGGACAATACCTGTGCGAAACGTTTTTGCCCGAAATAAATCTGCAACATGTGCAGCCGTGCGGCATAGCCGAAACTCCTGTCGTCCGCCACTTTCGAGAATCCGCTTAAAGCGGCTCTATCGTCTCCCTCGTTCATCTGTATATACGAAAGGTAGAAAGTGGCTCCTGTCCGAAATCTCTCTTTCCCGATTAGAAGCTGAAACAGCGGTTTCGCCGCATCGGGATTACCGGTCTTCAACAAAGAACATGCCGTGCGATATCCCCACCGGTCCTCCTCGTCGCCGGTCAACAAACTCACATTTACCGTCTGATAGGCTTTCAAGGCTTTTGCATAATCTTGACTGTCGTAATAATAATCGGCCAATGCCAACCGAGCCTGCAAAGTATGTTTAGAATCCGGATAATTTCGCAAAAAATCCGTTAACCGCCGTACAGCCTGCGGCGAATAATTGCGAGCTTCCGAAAGAGCGATATACCAGTCGGCCGTTTCCCGCTGCTCCGGCGACAAATCGCCTTCACAAGCCTCTTTCATCACATCGGCACAACCCGCATAGTTCTTCTCTTGAAAGAGAAAGATTCCCCTATCTATCAAAGCCCTGTCATCGTTATAAGCCGGGATTCCCGGCTTGGCGGCCAAAAGCTGTCCGGTGCATACGATTCCACAAAGTATAACTATCGCCCGTTTCATGAACATCTTTATTTTGTATTAAGTTCCGAACTATCCACCCATTTAAATAATTTATCCGACGGTCGTATCTTCTCATCGATACGCATCGAGAACCGCTCTCCTTTTACCGTCTTTTGCACCGGTTTCAAATCGACTCGTATCTCCTCTACCTTGCGGATAAGCGCACCGGTCGTCGGGCCGGTGACGAGTATCTCGTCTCCCACGCTCAACGAACCGCTCTCCATGAGAAATTCGGCCACACCGAGGTTGGAAAAATACTTCACGCCCTTGCCTATATATATCTTTCGTTTCGTGGCTCCCGAGCCATAATTGTGAGTCCATTCGCCCAAGCGCTGACCTAAATAATATCCGTTCCAGAACCCTCGATTAAAGACGGTAGCGAGCCGTTCGTCCCACTGTGCGATCTTCTCGTCGGTAAAGTCGTTGTTCAAATAAGACTCGATGGCCTCGTTGTAACACGAAACGACCGTACGCACATATTCCGGTCCCCTTGCGCGACCCTCGATTTTAAATACCCGCACCCCCGAATCGATCAGTTTGTTCAGGAAATGTATCGTTTTCAAGTCCTTCGGCGACATGATGTAAGCGTTATCCACTTCCAACTCGTTACCGGTCTCCTTGTCTTTCACTTCGTATGAACGGCGGCAAATCTGCATACAAGCCCCCCGATTCGCCGAAGCATTCATTTCGTGAAGGCTCAAATAGCATTTGCCGGACACAGCCATGCACAATGCCCCGTGACAGAACATTTCTATACGTACCGGTTCTCCGCCCGGCCCCACGATACGATCCCGCAAAATGGCTTCGTGAATACGGGCTACCTGCTCCATATTCAACTCCCGGGCCAGCACCACCACATCGGCAAAACGGGCATAGAATCGCAACGCCTCGGTATTGGAAATATTCAGCTGGGTCGACAAATGCACCTCTACCCCTATCTCGCGGGCATAGGTCATAGCCGCCACATCGCTGGCGATAATAGCCGAGAGCCCGGCCTCCTTCGCCGCATCGATAATACGATGTAACAGAGGTATATCTTCATCGTAGATAACGGTATTGACCGTCAGATAACTCTTTATACGATGCTCGTTACAAATACGCACGATCTCGTGTAAATCGTCTATCGTAAAATTATTCGACGAACGGGCTCGCATATTCAGCCCCTCGATACCGAAGTACACCGAATCGGCCCCTCCCTGTATGGCCGCCGTCAAAGAATCGTACGAACCCACCGGCGCCATAATTTCAAAATCGCTTCTCTTCATCATCATAAACAAACTATTCTATTTTCCCGGTGATTATTTTTCGTATTTCGTTCAGTTTATTCAATGCTTCTACCGGTGTAAGGTTATTGATATCGACCTGTAAAATTTCGTCCCGAACCTGTGAAAGCACAGGATCGTCCAGTTGGAAAAAACTCAACTGCATGCCGCCTCTCGACGAAGCGATTTCGGCGGTAGGCTTGGCGATACCGTTCTGGCGGTTCTCCGACTCCAACTGTTTCAAAATCTGGTTGGCCCGCTTGACGATGCTCTGGGGCATACCGGCCAGCTTCGCCACATGGATACCGAAACTGTGCTCACTCCCGCCGCGTACCAATTTCCGCAAGAATATCACCTTGTTGTCGACCTCTTTTACCGAAACGTTATAATTGACAATGCGTTTATATGTACGCTCCATTTCGTTCAGCTCGTGATAATGGGTAGCGAACAACGTTTTGGCTCGGGCTTTGGGGTGCTCGTGTATATGCTCGACAATAGCCCACGCGATAGATATACCGTCGTAAGTACTCGTTCCCCGCCCCAGCTCGTCGAACAGAACCAAACTCCGCTCCGACAGATTGTTGAGAATATCGGCTGCCTCGGTCATCTCGACCATAAAGGTAGATTCGCCGAGCGAGATATTGTCCGATGCCCCCACACGAGTGAAAATCTTGTCCACAATCCCTATCTTAGCGGCCTCGGACGGAACGAAACTTCCTATCTGAGCCATCAGAACAATCAAAGCGGTCTGGCGCAACAACGCCGATTTACCGGCCATGTTGGGTCCCGTTATCATCATGATTTGCTGCTTGTCGTTGTCGAGCTCGACACTGTTGCTGATGTAGGGTTCGCCCGGCGGCAACTGTTTCTCGATAACCGGGTGACGTCCTTCCTTGATGTCGATAACCAGCGAATCGTTTACTTCGGGACGAATATACCGGTTTTCCACGGCCGACTTCACGAACGACAACAGGCAGTCGAGCCGCGCAATGAGATTGGAATCGAGTTGTATGGCAGGAATATACTCCGTCAATGCAAGAATCAAATCATTGAACAACTGCGTTTCCAATGAAAGAATCTTCTCTTCCGCCCCCAAAATCTTCTCCTCGTATTCTTTCAACTCTTGGGTGATATAACGCTCTGCGCTCACCAACGTCTGCTTTCTGATCCAATCGGAAGGAACCTTGTCCTTGTGAGTATTGCGCACTTCGATGTAATACCCGAATACGTTGTTATACCCGATTTTCAAGCTGGGAATACCCGTTTTCTCGCTCTCGCGCTGCTGCACGTGCAACAAATAGTCTTTCCCCGAATAGGAAATTTCTCGCAACTCGTCGAGTTCGTCGTTCACCCCCTTGCGGATAATTCCTCCCCGATTCACCAAATTGGGCGCATCGGGATTAATTTCATGCTCGATTCGGTCCCTGATGATCGTACAGCAATTCAGTTGTTCCCCGATACGTTGCAATACAGGTTCATCGCTCTGCTCGCAAACAGCCTTGATAGGCTCTATCGCCGACAATGCCACTTTCAACTGAACCACCTCGCGAGGCGAAATACGCCCCACCGCTACTTTCGAAATGAGGCGTTCCATATCGCCTATCGTATCGAGTTGCGGATCGATAACCTCCCTAACTTCGGGGTGGCGGAAAAAGAATTCCACTCCGTTCAACCGATCCTCGATAGGCTTCACATCTTTCAACGGAAAGACAACCCACCGTTTGAGCATACGTGCCCCCATCGGGGTGACAGTCCGGTCTATCACGTCGAGCAGGCTCTTTCCCCCTTCGTTCATCGGAGAAAGCAATTCGAGACTCCGCACCGTGAATTTATCCAATCGCACATATCGCTCCTCCTCGATACGAGACAGCGATGTAATGTGCGAAATCTGCGTATGCTGTGTAATATCCAAATAATGAAGCAGAGACCCCGCGGCGATAATGGCGTTGGGCATATTGTGAATTCCGAAACCTTTGAGGTTTTTCGTCTCGAAGTGACGCAATAAGCGATCCGAAGCGGCATCCTCGGTATAAACCCAATCGTCCAACTCGAAAGTAAAAAAACGGGAACCGAAATGCTCCTCGAACAATTTCCGTTTCGTGCGTTCGAACAGCACCTCTTTCGGAGAGAAATTGCCCAACAGCTTGTCCACATAGTCGAAATCTCCCTCGGCGGTCAAGAATTCACCCGTCGATATATCGAGAAAAGCCACACCCACTTTGTTACCTTTCCCGAAATGAACACCCGCCAAGAAATTATTCTCTCGGTGATCGAGAATATTGTCGTTAATCGACACGCCCGGTGTCACCAATTCCGTAATGCCGCGCTTGACCAATTTTTTTGTCAGTTTCGGGTCTTCCAGCTGTTCGCAAATAGCCACCCGTTTTCCGGCACGCACCAATTTGGGAAGGTAAGTATCGAGAGCATGATGGGGAAAACCGGCCAACTCCACATACTGGGCGGCTCCATTTGCCCGGCGAGTCAATGTAATCCCCAATATTTCCGATGCCACCAAAGCATCGTCCGAAAACGTTTCATAAAAGTCTCCCACCCTGAAAAGCAATATCGCATCGGGATGCTTGGCTTTCATCTCGATATACTGTTTCATCAGCGGAGTTTCGACAATTTCCTTGGCCACGATATATTTCTTTTATATTCGTATGAATAATCCCGTTTAAGAGAAACAAAGATAACATTTTCGACCGGAATTGTGAAATTAAAAAAATGTAAGAAACTGTTTTTATTTTTTTCTACTCCTCACTTCATCGCTGCCACTCCCCCATTCCCCACTCTCCCCTGTGTTTCGAAAAACAAAAAGTCAGCTCTTAAAAACGACGAGTAAGATTTATGCTTCTCTATTGAAACAGCTCTCTCCCTCCTCCCGCCAGACCTTGTAACATTCGAAACATTTCGCTCCTCCCCTTGCCGTGTCCCGTAGCACTACGGGTTGTTTTACAACGCAAAATATAGGAGAGGTGGCACGTAGGGACGGAGGGGTTAAAGAAATACCAGCAGTAAAAGCAACAGAGACAAGACTTCTCCCCCCCGCTCATCGTAGATGAGATGGGACGAGTTCACCACCGACAAACTATACTTTCAGGAAAATATTTTTCCGATACAGAAAATAGAGGAAGAACCAGCAACAAGCGACATATCCTGCACGAAGGACGACCGCACCGGCAGGCTCACCGGCACATTCTCCCACCCATTGGGATATACCTCCGAACAAAAACTTATTCATGTGAGAAAATCCTACCACCTGCTGCGCCAGATAAATCGTTATCGAATTTAGTCCTATCACTCGGAAAAAGAGAGTCCACGATTTCCACCCTTTCACATCGACGATATAATAGAACAAAGCGAACAACAAGAACGAAAGTCCTCCCACGAAACAGGTAAACGAACTGCTCCAAAGCATTTTGTTAATCGGGAATACGGTATTCCAAACCAGCCCTATGGCGACCAACACAACCCCGATTCCCGACAAAAGCAAACTCTTTCTCTCTCCGCTTCCCAAGCGGGTGGAACGGACGATTTCCCCCGCATAAATTCCCAATAATGCCGTGACTATCGCCGGAAGCGTGCTCAGTAAACCCTCCGGGTCGAAATTACCGCATATCAATTTCCCCGGCAAACAATGCCGATCGATATATCCGACCAGATTCCCTTCGATAGAAAGAGGGGAAGCCCCCGCAGCATCGGGAGCCGGCACAAAGGCCAACAGCAACCAATAACCCACCAAGATAAAGACAATCAAACCATATTGTACCGACTTTTTCAAACTCATGTAAATGAAAGCCCCGAGCATCCACGCCAGCCCGATACGCCCCAAAACGCTTGCCAAACGCACATCGGGGAAATTCAACTGTAAGAATCCGTTATACAAGAATCCCAGCAAAACGAGGGTGACACCCCGGCGGAAAACCCTCAGGTAAATATGTTTGTCGCTCGATCCGCTCCCCCTTTGCTTGGCCAATGAAAACGGGAAAGATATACCTGCGACAAACAAGAACAAGGGGAATATCATATCGTGTTGGGTAAACCCGTCCCACGGGACGTGCCGCATGTGCCCCGCTATGACATCGCCCACCGCCGTCGGGTGCAAGGCATTCAAGGCGATTACCAACGGGGCGAAACCCATAATAAAAAGCATATCGAATCCCCGAAGGGTATCCAATGACAACAGACGTGTGTTTTTCTTTGTTTCTTTCTTTGTTTTAATATAATAAGGTAGAAAATCCACGATAAGGCTACAACTTGTCCACAGCATAGGCATTAACCTACTATAAGACAAAGAATTAATTAAAAAAAGTTCGTCCACAAGTAATCCACAAGGCACTCAACAGCTAAAAAACACTCAGAAAATCATGG
>ENA-UEYF01002193-UEYF01002193.1-human-gut-metagenome-genome-assembly--contig:-NODE-2193-length-13134-cov-232.129203_pt1 | contig 13134 bp, 7 predicted proteins | sample MGYA00242902_ERZ507920 | MGnify/ENA primary metagenome ERZ507920 (study PRJEB26167, sample SAMN06115402) | human gut metagenome | host: Homo sapiens | place: China:Jiangxi | collected 2016-07-05...
GTTACCTATATAATATAGGCAAACGACCAACTTCTTGATTTTCAATCAAAGTCCAATTTAGAGCGAGTTAGGATTCTGAACTACTTGAGTTAGCTGACTGAACCACTTGAGTATTCTTCTTCATGTGCTTGCATGCAACCATAAAACTTTTCGACCTGTACGGTTTAAATTACCCAATATGCCCAGAAAGGGCAGAAGCTCCTAGCCCGTACTTAACCCACATGCGAAAGTTTAGTTTAGATAAATTGCATCAAATTCTAAAAAAAATGGCATGTAGAAAAAATAGTATTGATAATGAGCAAGATAATATCATCTATTTTCGACGTTTTGTCGTATCTTTGCCACCGAAAAGAACCAATTGATGCTCCAAAGACAGTCACTTTCAAGAGTGCTTATTTCCAAAATGCGGTTAAGCAGACTGAGGTTGAATTGACATTGGTTGAAGGTCATACTATTTTGGCTTCAGAATTTGACAAATATGCTGATGATACAAAGGTGAAACTAAGCTTCGAGAATACGACAGATCCTTATGCATCTCGCAATGGTTGGGGTATTGGTGGATTTGCCAATTCTGATAATTGGAGTCCAACCTATGAATTGAAGGCAGCTGATGGTAAGAATTTTGATATCTTTGTTACTGTTGGTGATTTCAAGAAGGCTGCCAAAAATGGTACAGATGCTTATGTTGATGGTCAATATCATAAGGGTGGTGTAACTTTCAATATCTATAATGGCTGCAAGATAGCTCACGCTTATATATTATTGGAAGATAATACTTCAACTAATATATCAAATACCCTTGTAGCACCAGCTGCTAAGAATGCTCCGGTTTGTAACCTTGCTGGTCAGCAGGTTAATGCGTCTTATAAGGGTGTAGTAATCAAGAACGGTAAAAAGTACGTTCAGAAATAGTATAGAGTTATATTTTTAGTTTGTTGAAAAGAAAAGAGAGGGTATGTGAATGCCCTCTCTTTTTGATTTTATCCGTTTCGAACATTGATTAATGTTCAAGATATAGTCCGTTTAGCTTTTCCAGGAAAACACAAACTTCATCATTTATCATTTCCATGAACCCATGAGTCTTCTTGTTCGATACACCAGGATATGGAGTATAGTAATGCTCCTCAATCGGTTCTCCTTGGTTTCTGCCAAACATCAGGTAAGCTATGTGATGCTGCTTGAGTACTGTAAGCAATGTCTCTGAAAAAATACTGGAATCACCAATAGATTCTACTCCTGTTGTCAGTCCGAAGGCATTGTTGTGGTCTTGGGCAAAAGGCAGAGCCTGCTTCACAATCTCCTTGATGCTCTTCTGGTAGAGTGGGAGGTCGATGGCATTTTTGCTTTGCAGATATGTCACGTTGATCACATCAATCTTGTTGTCCGGATAGCGATCCATCAGATTCTTGCCCGGCTGGTAGGTTTCAGAATAACTATAAACTACATTCGTTACATTCTCGTCATCCAAGAGATCCTGTATCTTCTTGTAAAGACTGATATAGTCGTCTTTGCTGAGTTTACAGTACCATGTCTTACCGTCTACAGGAAGAAGATTGAGTACTACAGGTGCTTTGATACCATAACCATCTTGCAGTGTATCAAGATATTTGGCAACCTGTTTGGTATATTCTTCCAGCATATCATTATTGCCGTTATAATCAGGCATTGTCCAGTTCATGATGAGTAAGCCTCCCTTACGAAAGTGTTTCAGCACATCTTCCCGGATAGCCTTGAACGGAACGCCGTCTATGTTCTGTGATTTTCCATTTTCAATGCCAGCCAACTCGTATCCATTTGCAGCCGGTCTGTAACCGCAGAGAGTTTTCAAGTCGCATCGGTCGCTGTCACATTGCCAGCGATTCCAGCCTATTCCGGTTAAGGTTCCATACATCTGGCCTATCAGCGTACATTTGTTGGCATACGCCTTGATGTTGGTTTTCAGATTCTCTGTGCGGGTTGTGAGACCGCTCATGGCAATCTCGTCATACGATTTCTTTTTCTTCTCACCGCAGGATGAGAAGGCCACGAGGGCCGCGAACATCAATATAATATATTTGATTCTCATAATTTGTTATTCATTATAAGCCTTTTTCATAGCTTCCACTACTGTAGGGAGTGTCCACTGAGGAACCGTTCTGTCTTTTTCGCTGAAGATGCTCATCCAGTAGAAGGTCGCTACGCCGTATGTCTTTGCCTGCTTCACTATGTCGGCAGCCTGGTCGGCAGCAGCCTGAATCTCGCTGGCAGAACTGTTTTTGCTGACACTCTTGCTTCCGTGAGTACCGTATTCACCGATGATGCAAGGAATGCCCTTGCTGATGAACTTCTTGTTCAGGCGGGTGAACATATCAGCGATTTCCTTGCTGCAGGAAGCATCCCACTTGCCTTTGGCAAACCAATCCCATGGAGCATAGGTGTGAACTTCTACGGCGATATGCCCCTCTACCTTGTCGGTAGGGATAGTGAGGTTGTTCAAAACCTCGTCTCCGTTAGCTGCTGCATAGGTATTGACGATGAGGTTGCGGGTCTCGTTGTTGCCACCGGTAGCACGTACTGCATTCACGAAACTCTGGGCATATCCGTTCAAACCCTTATAGCTGCTAGCATTCTTTGGCGCATTCCAGGTGTTGTCTGCATCAAGCATCTCGTTGTAACCTTCGAACACCAGATGATGGTCGTAGTTCTTGAAACGGGTGGCAATCTGGGTCCAGAGATATTCAAACTTCTCCTTGTTCTCCTTATAGTTGGCTTCATCAGCCTTGATCCAGTGCTTCACATCCTTATCGTCTGCACCTGTATCATGGTGAACATTCAGGATGCAGTACATTCCGTTATCAATGACGTAATCAACGATTTCCTGTATTCTGTTCATCCAGGCTTCATCCACGGTTCCGTCTGCCTTCATGTGCTGGAACCAGGTAACGGGGATGCGGACGGAATTAAAACCGTTCTTCTTCAGGAAATCTACCATCGGTTTGGTCGTTGGCTCCTGTCCCCAAGCTTTCTCGAAATCAGTAACAGAATTGCTGTTCATGTTCATCCACATGGCTACCACATCTGTGCAGTTGCCGAAATTGGTACCGATGCCCATGTTCTTCACAGCATCTACTGCGCTTTCCTCTACGTAGTTGGCATTCAGGTTCACCTGGTCACGGGTAATCACGTTCTTGCTGCTCAATGCTGCCTTCCACCAGTCGTTGGATGGCATGTTGCTTCCATACCAAGGCATGAAGAAACTCCATTTCGCGCCAGCGTTCCAAGCTTCGTCAATACCTGCTGTAGCTGTATTGTTGTTGGCATCAGTTCCGCACTCAGCCAGAGCGATGAGTTTACCAGGATAGCGTGCCTGAATCTCCTTGAACTCCTGAGCCTGCTTGGCAGCATCATAACCGTAGAGGTCGCGACCGATGATATCTACATACTTGTCGCCAGGATACCAGTCGGCATCATTGTTATAGGTATTTGCATCGCCATTGTAATTCTGTGTGGTCCAAGCCCAAATCAGGTTGTGGATTCCCTTGTTCTGGAAGTAATCAAACATGGTCTGCCAAAGCTTTTTGTAAGTTTCGGCACCATTATATCCCCACCAGAACCAGGACTTACCCCAGCTGGCACCTGATTTCAGACAGGCATTACCGGCAGCTTCGTGGAATGGTCGCCAAATGGCAACAACGCCTGCATCCTGCAACTTCTGCAGAACTTCCACCACCTTGTCCATCTCCTGATAGAACCATTTGTTCTCCCAAGAGCCAGCAGTAAATACGTTGGCTGCCTTGAAGGTGGTTTCGGATGGGGTGCAGGTCACACCGCTTCCATCTGTTCCCAGAGTGGTGCTTTCTGTCTTAGGCACGTTGAAGTGCCACATCAGCGATACCAGTCCGCCCTGGTCTGCCCAGTTGGTGACAGGAGTGATGTCGTTGTAGTTGATCCAGCCGTTGGAACCCTGCTTAGGAACATAGATATGGATAAAATCATAGCAGTTCATGGCAGGGTATTTGCCTGTTGCCTTATAGATCTTGTCAGCCTCCTGGGTGTTCCAATTGACGTTGGCGATGACCGAAGAGATGGTCTTGCTGCCATAATTCAGCTGCAGATATTTGTAGAGACGCTTGGTCTTTTCTGTAGCTGAAGGGTCGGCGAGATTCACATTGCCTACTTCGCTTTCGTGATAGATAGAGAAGGAGATGTTGTTGATGTCGTTGATGTCGTAGGTTTCGAAAGCACCATAGTCTTCCAGACCCGTCATCACGAATCCCACTTTACCATCTGTAGAGTGTGTGATTTTAGAAACAGGAGTCTTGCCGTCTGCTGTCAGATCCCATGCTTCTGTCTTTCCATTCTTGAGGTTGATGGTCAATTTGTCTCCTTTCGTTTGTGCCAAGGCTGTGAATGAAATCATTACTGCCAGGAGTGAGAGTAATAGTTTTTTCATTGTCTTGCTACTTTTAAGGATTTGTTATTGATTTTGATAATATAGATACCATGTGTCAATTCACTGAGATTGATAATGGTCTTGTCGCCAGCTGTGATAGGAGAGAGTTTGATGGCTTTTCCATCCAGTGCGAAGGCGCTTACCTTGTTGTTGGTACCATCCACGATGATACGGTCACCTTCGAAGGCAAACTTGTTGTTGGTTTCTACCTGCTTGATGCCTGTCGTTGTACCATAAGTGAAGGTCGAAACCTTCCACAGTTCGTAACTTGCGGTAGTGGCAGTGGAAGTCACGGTCATCTTATCATTTCCGAAGGTTACTTCCGGTAGAGTGCTCAGCGCAAACTCTATCCTGCTACCATCGTTGAATGATACGAACAGCGACTTGCCGTCTGCTGCTTTGGCTGAGATGCAGTTCAGAGCTATCAGTAAGGATAATGCTATTTTCTTCATATCGGGTTGATGTTTTGGTTTTAATTAAAAATGTGGCGCAGTTGATATAACTACGCCACAAATTTACGAATTATATTTCACATAAATGCGTTTTTTATGTTAAATATCACTTATGGGAGGATAACAATCTTGTTTGCTTTCCCTAAGTCACCTTGGATAATGAATGCAGTGTCGCTCCAACCGTCAGAAACATTGTTGATGGCATTCATCATTTTGTCATCAAATTCTTGTACAAGCTGAGCTTCTGTTCCGTTCCAGTCTGCAATTGTATAAAGACCAGCCCAATTTGCGTCATTGATTTGAACTTGTCCTGTAACACTTGCATCCTTATAAATTATCAACTTAGAACCCTTCTTTACGCCAAGTTTAATAAGATCTGCTTTGTTGAGACGGAATTTACCTGTACCATCGCCCCAACTGAACACAAATGGATAGGTAATGGCTGTGCCAGCTTCATTTTTGGCAAAGTCAGCTATGTCTTTCTCTGCAGGAACCACCTTGAACTCAGGACCCTCAATCTTGTTGCCGTCTGGGTCTTCCATCACGATCTTGTATGTACCTACTTCTGCTGTGGCAGGAACCTGGCAGACAATCTCTGTGTTGGTGCGAGATGTATAGCGGTTTACCTTGTAAGAACCGATGTAGAGGTTCTGGATGTTCTGGAAGTTCTTGCCAGTGATGGTGATGGTTGAACCAGCGATAGCCTCACCTGGTGTAACAGATGCAATAGCTGGATCTGTAGCTGCCTTGATGCTCAATTGACCATCGATGTTGACAGTAGTACCATTCTTCAGGTTGAGCTTGAAGCCTGAACCGGCGCAGGCTGCAGGAACTGTTACTGCGATAGCATTGGCTGTACCCTTGAAATCATCTACTGTCATCTCTGCATCGCCAGGGAAGGTGATGCTCTTCACGAGGTCGAGATCTGTACCCTTGATGATGGTCTTCTCGCCAGCAGTGATGGCTGCTGGTGTGCAAGAAGCTACGGTTGGCTTCACCAAAGTATAGGCTACAGTTACAGTCTTGCCATTATCAAGACTCAAAGTGATGTCGCCTTCCTGTGCATCCTCTGGTACTGTAGAAGTAACCTTTGTTGTCTCAACCTTGTTAAGCTTAGATTCCTTGGCGTTAGGGAATGCGATACCTGTAATCAGATCCATATCCTTACCAGTGATGGTGAGTTCTGCACCGTTCTTGATAGGGGAAGGAGTTGCAACGAGTTGGCTAGGAACAACGGTTGTAATCTCACCGAAAGGAATTCTTATACCGCTTTTTGTTACAGCTGTAATTTCACCGTCTGCTACCTTAGAAGAGATAATGAAGGTAATCTCAGAAGCTGTTTGTGACTTGAAGTCAGCTGCTTCTACGGTTGCACCATTCAACTCAATACTTGCAATCTGGTCAAGTGAAGTACCTCTGAGGACCTCTGTTTCACCAGCCTTGATGAGAGACTTACCGATAGCATTGTTTGCATCGATTTCAGGAGCATTGATACTTAAAGCACCTTCAGAATACATGTAGTTGTTTCCATCGCTAATCTGGAATCTGCCTTCTCCTGCTTCTGCTGGGATTACCAGCTGAATCTGATAGCGGGTCTGAGATTTAAAATTCTCGGCATCCATAGTCGCGCCATTGGCAAAAATGACAGATGTAATATTGTTGAGATAATCGCCTTCAATAGTGAGGACGTCTCCAACATTACCTACCAGGTTTTCCTTGTTTTCACCTACGTAGAAACCTGTGAATTTCAAATTCTCAATGTATGTGATTGGGGTAAGTGTCTTGATTTCACCATTCTTGGCGGTCTTCAATGTAACAATACCTGGTTCACATTTTTCTGCAGGAACTTCAATATTGATTTCTGAGTTTTTTCCTGATGTAACAACATTAATGCTGGTAATAGCTTCTGCACCAGGAAGATCTATTTCTGTAATCTGGTCAAGATTGGCTCCCTTGAAAGTAAGGACACCCCCACGGAGTACAGGGTTTGGACCATATGATAATACAGATATTTCATTGCCATACTGGTCGGTGTTCAAGTCATCACGGTCGCATGATGTGAACGCAAATGTACTGCATATCAGTAGCAGAACCAACCAGAGGAAAGATTTATTATGTCTTTTCATAATGATTGACGTTTATTGTTTTTGTTTGTTTGCAGTGCTGGCAGTTGGATGACTGCCAGCATCAGCAAATTTTATTCATTGATAGGGCAAACACGAATGTTATCAACGCAAATTGTTGGTGAGCATTCTACAGTAGCCTCTTTGTATGGTCCTGTATAGAGGAACATGGTCATACCTGTGAGATTCTCAAACTTCAAACCACCCAATTTGTTTCCATATCTGTCGTATGCAAATTCTGATAATGGAATAGAAACAGTCTGCCAGTTTCCTGAAGTGCTGAATGTGTTGTTAGTTGCTCCATACCATGGAGTCCAAAGTGCACGTGGAAACTTGTCATCTGCAAGATAGTTGTTGTTGCCTGTTGAGTATGTTACCTGGTCGTTACCGGTAAAATATACCTGTAATGACAAGCCTGTCCAATCATTAGGAATGTTAACCTCAAACTTCACTTGCATGTTGTCAACATCATCCCATTTCATCAGCGAGTTCAACTCAGGATAACCTGCAGCCGGCTCTGGCCAGTAGTTGAATGAGTATTCATCTTCAGCCCATGAATCGAAATTAACGGTCTTGCCTCCTAAGTAGTAGTAATTTCCGTCAAGAGGCTGAACTCCTTCAACATCATTCCTCATACGGTTACCATTTTGAATTCCATCACGCCAGCCATGACCTGTTGCTATTGCGTCATCTCCGTCATTATCCCAGTCGAAGAGTATGCAGCGGTCGTCACGGAAATAGAACTTAGACTTACCTTTTCCATACATGCTTTCTACTGTGACAAATCCTTTCTGTGCACCTTCTGGTACCACAAAAGTAACGGCACTCTTGGAAATGCTCTTGAAATCTGTAACATCTACGTTGCCTGGGAATGTGATTTTAAGATGAGCATTCTCGTAATCCAGCAGGTAGTCACCTTTCAGGGTTACGGTTTCGCCATCTTTTGCAAACTCATTGCTCAATGATGTTACCACCGGTTCTGGTACGAGCGTCTTGAAGTCATATTCAGTACACTCACCATCCTTGTTGTACATGTAGATCTTATTGGTAGGATTGTCAGTAAGAGTCTTTGGTACATCTACAATCAAGGTATGGTCTGTAATCATACTTGTATTCAAAATGGCTTGCTGGTCGTTGAAGAGCATTTTTGTTATACTTCTCAAGTTGTTACCGACCAGGCAGATACTTGTACCCATGTATGCTCCAGTCAACATGGAATCTTTCTTGGTTACATCGCACAGGCGAACGTAATCAATAGAAGGAGTTCCACCAGCTATTTCATATTTGTCAGGCTCATCCACACAACTTGTGATACTGAGACCTGTAAAAGCTGTAGCTCCAAGAAGCATGATACTTAATATTTTATTATTTAGCTTCATAATTGTTCTATTTTTGAGGTTTCTTATATTAATAAGTAAACTGAGAAATGTCAACATGCTGTGGTGCCTCCAGCAAATGAGGGTTCATGGTTGCATCTTCTGTAGGGAATGGGATGGTAAAACTGCTCATCTGAACGTTCTGATGCTTACCAGGATCATCATTGTATCTTACATCGCTGTTCAAGTTCCAAGGACCATCATAGCTACCCTTGTTGTACCATGTCTCATAGAGCGCATTCAGACCATAATACTCATTTCTCTTCTGTGCGTTCAACTCAGCAATTGTTGCATCAGGATCGAAGTAGTATCTGCGTACGTAATCATACCAGCGATCGCCCTCAAGTGCTAACTCCAATCTGCGCTCCTTCCATACATCTTCGAAACTGATAGATGACGGACGTTCGTATGTAGATACCGCACGGTTGCGAACTTTGTAGAATGCATCAATGGCAGATGCATCTGTTGTTGAGCCTGCATTGCCAATCTTGGCTTCTGCATAGATGAGATAAACATCTGCAAGACGTAACAGCTGAGTATAGTTACCATAAGCCATCACATCAAAGTCGCAGCCTATATGCAAGTTATGGTCGGCTTTATCACCAACAAGATGTTTTGCACATTGTGCTCCTGTTGGAGTCTGGAGTTCACCATTGCCTTGATGCTTCTCATAACCTTTATATACATGCTTCAAGAAGTCGAAACCACCGCAGTCTGTGTAGAAATAATCATATTTGTCACCAGCCATGATCATGGTAGCCTTACGGCGGATGTCGGTGTTGTTTCTAGTCTGGCTTGTTGGATTATCTCCGAAAGCTTCTATCAGGTCTACTGATGGACCAGCCCATCCTCCCCAGTTGTTACCTGTTTCATCGAAACCCGAAATAGCGAGGTCACTTTGAAGTGAGTTTTGAGATGTCCAAGGGTCACGTGTGGCACGCCAGTGCCATGCGATGAGTGATTCAGGACCTTTGTATGCGCTGTAGAACATTGCTGGGAAATTGGCTGCAGGTTCCAAACTTCTGCCACTATTGTCTATAACATCCTTTGCATATTTGGCAGCGTTGTCAAGATCTTCCTGGTTGCGCTGGTGATTGGTGGTCTTGATATATGCCACACTTCCCTGTTCGTAAGTTGTAGTTGCTGGATCGAAACCAGACTTTGTCAGGTAAACCTTGGCAAGCAAGCCTTCTGCGCTGTATTTATCAATACGTCCAAGACCTGTAGGATCTTTTTCCGGTAACAGTTCAATGGCTTTTTTCAAGGTCATGATGATGTAATCGTATACATCCTCTATGTTGGCCTTATACTGGTCATTGTATGTACCGGCACCGATAATGTCTGTGTTGTTATGGATGATTGGCACTGCACCGAATGTACGTACAAGATAGAAGTATGCCATAGCTTTCCATGTCAGGCATTCTCCCATACATGCACTCTTAACGCTTGCGCTTGCGTTGGCACCTTTCAGTTTATCATAAATGGTGTTGGCGTAGGCATTTACTGTCCAAAGTGAATAAGACATATCTTTCAGGTTGGCATTGTTGGCAGATACGTTACAGTTCCAGTATTGAGTATCTTCACTTCCCCACCAATAATAGTTTCCTGACATTACTTCACCAACTTTGAAGAAACCTCTTTGGAAATCATACCATGGCATACTGTACAGAGAATTGGCGCCTTGATAGCACTCTGCATCACCATTATAGAACGTGTCTGCATTGTAGTTGGAATTGTCTGGCTGATCCAGAAAGTCCCCGCAAGAAGACAAGCTGAGACCCAAGACGAATGCGCAAACGGCCGTTTTATATATATTGTATTTTTTCATAATTGTTTATTCTTTTGTTATTTAATTAGAAAGCAAGGTTGATACCGAAAGAATATACCGTTGGTGAAGGATAACGTCCGTTATCTACACCGAAGCTGTATCCCTGTGAATCGGATGTACTTGCACCTACTTCTGGATCATAACCGTCGTAACCGGTAATAGTGAAGAGGTTCTGTATATTTGCATATACTCTCAAACTCTCAATATGAAGGTATCTTGCATACTTTTTAGGCAATGTATAACCTAAAGTGATATTCTTCATTCTCAAGTATGATCCATCTTCAACATATCTGTCACTGATAACGCTAGAGTTTCCGGCTGGGTCACCGATAGCAAGACGTGGAATGTTGGTTCCTGCGTTTACTACATAAATGTTGTCTACGTCATCATACCAGTTGTATACGGTATTGGCATTGTTGCCTTTATAACCATTACTGTAGTCCTTGTTCGGATCAATTGGAGCCAGTACGGCATGATTCTTGACACTTGCACTCTGGTTTACCCAGGCATTGTTCATCTTGCTCATGCTGATATTCAGGTAGTTCATAACCTTGTTTCCTACAGAACCGCTGACGAACAATGTCAGGTCGAAGTCCTTATAACGGAATGTGTTGGTCCAACCAAATGTATATTTAGGCTGTGGATTACCGATGTAAGTCTTGTCGTAATCGTCGATAACTCCATCAGGCTTTCCGTCAGGACCTGAAATATCCTTAAACTTGATATCGCCTGGCCATACGGTTGTTCCCTTATTCAGGGCTCCTTCCTTGTAGCTCTTAGGCTTAGGAGAGTTTTTGATATCTTCAAAATCCTTGTATACGCCATCGGTCTGATATCCCCAGAATTGATAGAGAGGTTTGCCGATGTTACTTACACAGACCACGTCGTTCCACTGGCCATAGCCAATGATGTTGGCATTGGTTGTGCCGCTGAGACCTACCAGTTTGTTCTTGTTCCAAGAAATGTTGAACTCTGTATCCCAAGAGAAGTTCTTGTTAGCAATAGGATGAGCGTTTACTGCCAACTCGAAACCGGTGTTCTTGATCTTACCGTAGTTACCCCAAGGTGCATTAAGACGTGAAGAACCATTGCCTTGAGTACCCATATATGAAGGCAACTGTAAAGGCATCAGCATATCGTTGGAAACCTTGTTGTACCAGTCGAGAGTGAAACCAATCTTATCATTGAAGAGTCCAAGATCGAGACCGATATTGGTCTGTTCCTGAGTTTCCCACTTGATAGAAGTGTTTGGAATGTTGGTAGGACGGTATGCTACGCTTGTTTGACCAACAAGGAACTTGGTTACGGTAGTACCCCATTTGTAAGCACCGATATTGGCATTACCAGTCTGACCCCAGCCAATACGAATCTTACCATTGCTCAACCATTTACCTGCGATGCTCTTGATAAACTTCTCGTTAGAGAAACGCCAGCTTGCTGCGAATGAGTGGAATGAAGCCCAACGGTTTTCAGGACCGAAGTTAGAACTTCCGTCACGACGGAATGTATATGTTGCTAAATAACGGTCATCGTAGTTGTATGTCTCACGTGTAAAGAATGATGACATTGTTGTAACACCGAAACCAGACTTGATACTAGGAGTGCTGGAACCCAAAGATGGCAAATGGATTGTATTGTTTGGCAAATTAGCGTTTGCCTGATAGGTATAATCCCAGTCACTGCGCCAAGCTTCCTGACCCAGCATGGCTGTGAAAGAATGCTTTTTGATACTTCCATTATAAGTAATGTAGTTCTTAAACTGCCAATACTTGCTTGTATTCTTCTGCCAGCTTGCAAAGTTTGTGTCCTGGTTCCAGTTGCCTAAGTGCATTGTAGGTGTGAATACCTCTGCATCACTCCATGACAAGTCGTAACCCAACTCTGTATGCCAGGTGAGGTTCTTTATAGGAGTAATGTCTGCAAAAATGTTACCGGTCAGCTTGTTACGCTTCATGGTGATATCCTTGCTCAAAGCCTGTGCAATAGGGTTTGGTGAAGACCAGCCGTCACGTACTACAGATGTATAGTTTCCGTCTACGTCATAGATTGCAATATCTGGAGGTGTAGTCAATGCGTATGTAATAACACCTTCTGTACCATCAGCATGGAGCAGGCGCTCCTTGGTTCTTGTGTATGTAGTATTCATACCTATCTTGAACCATTTCTTCAGTTGAGCGTCCAGATTGGCACGTACGTTCAAACGCTTGAAGTTAGAACCGATAATAGTACCATCCTGATCCATCATACCGCCACTAACATAGTACTTAACCTTCTCTGTACCACCTTGTGCAGCAACCTGATGCTGGTGCTGGAAAGCTGTGCGGAATACAGCGTCCTGCCAGTTGGTTCCTCGACCCAAGATAGATGGGTCTGAGAAATCAGGACGTGCCTGATCCTGTGAAATCCATCCGTTGTTTACAAAATCATTATAGTATTCTGAGAATTCACGAAGATTCAGAATGTCAATACGCTTTCCCTGGTATTGCCATGCAGCCATGCCGTCGTATGTAAATTTTGCTTCTCCAATCTTACCCCGTTTGGTTGTGATAAGTACAACACCATTTGCACCCTGGGCACCATAGATGGCTGTAGCAGAAGCATCCTTCAGAATTTCCATACTGACGATATCGGCAGGGTTGATAGTTGACATTGGTGATACGGTAGAAACAGAACCATTTCCTAAGGCATCTCCCAAACCTAATGAACCGCCGCTTGAACCGCCGCCCTGGAAGATGACACCATCAATGACATAAAGTGGTTCTGCACCGGCATTGATTGTTGACTGTCCGCGAACTCGGATTGAGGTAGAAGAACCTGGAGCACCTGAAGTCGCTACAGATGTGACACCGGCAACGCGACCTTGGAAACTCTGGTCTAAGTTTGTGATAATAGAACCTTTAATCTGATCTTCTCCCATAGAAAC
>ENA-UEYF01002210-UEYF01002210.1-human-gut-metagenome-genome-assembly--contig:-NODE-2210-length-13067-cov-6.620785_pt1 | contig 13067 bp, 14 predicted proteins | sample MGYA00242902_ERZ507920 | MGnify/ENA primary metagenome ERZ507920 (study PRJEB26167, sample SAMN06115402) | human gut metagenome | host: Homo sapiens | place: China:Jiangxi | collected 2016-07-05...
CAATTTTAGGTCAATCAATAGAGCTTTGCGCCTGCCGGAATGTGAGGATCGACCATCAGCAAATGCAACTTTTCTTCGCCGTTTTCGTGATGCACGGCGGAGATCAGCATACCGCAGGAGTCGATACCCATCATCTTACGCGGGGGCAGGTTGACGATGGCGATAGCGGTCTTGCCGACGAGCTCCTCGGGCTCGTAATACTCGTGGATGCCGGAGAGGATGATGCGATCCTCGCCTGTGCCGTCGTCGAGCACAAACTGCAGCAGCTTCTTGGACTTCTTCACCGCCTCGCACGCCTTGATCTTGACGGCGCGGAAGTCAGACTTAGAGAAGGTGTCAAAGTCGACCTGGTCAGCGAACAGCGGCTCGATCTCGACCTTGGAGAAGTCGATGACCTCCTCCTTCTTCACTTCGGCGGGAGCGGCTTCCGCCTTGTCGGCCTTCTTGGGCATGTCCAGCGGCTTCATCGTCGGGAAGAGGATGACGTCGCGGATGGAGTCGGTACCGCAGAGCATCATCGCGCAGCGGTCGATGCCGAAGCCCAGGCCGCCCGTCGGGGGCAGACCGTATTCGAGGGCCATGACGTAATCCTCGTCCATCATCTCGGCTTCGTCGTCGCCGTTGGCGCGCTTTTCGACCTGCGCCTTGAAGCGCTCGTACTGATCCATCGGGTCGTTGAGCTCAGTGAAAGCGTTGCCCATCTCGCAGCCGCAGACGAACATCTCGTAGCGCTCGGTGAGGTACGGGTCAGACGGGCTGCGCTTGGCAAGCGGGCTCACTTCGACGGGGTACATGGTGATGAACGTCGGCTGGACGAGGGTCTCCTCGACCTTCTGGTCGAAGGTCTCGTACAGGGCGTTGCCCCAGGTCTTGTCCACGCCGTCCATGTCGACGCCGACGCTCTTGGCGAGCGCGACGGCGGCCTCGGCGTCGCCCTCGATCGCCATAAAGTCCGCGCCGGTCACTTCCTTGACGGCGTCAGCCATCGTGACGCGCTTCCACGACGGGGTCAGGTCAATGTCCTTGCCGAGCCACTGGATCTGATAGGTGCCGAGGATCTCCTTCGCGGCGCCGGAGAGGATGGCCTCGAGGATATCCATCATGCCGTCGAGGTTCGTGTAGGCCTGATAGAGCTCGCAGGTGGTGAACTCGGGGTTATGCTTGGTGTCCATACCCTCGTTGCGGAAGATGCGGCCGACCTCGTACACACGCTCCATGCCGCCGACGATCAGGCGCTTTAAGTGCAGCTCGGTGGCGATGCGCATGTACATGTCGATATCGAGAGTATTGTGGTGCGTGATGAAGGGGCGCGCGTTCGCGCCGCCCGCGATGGGGCTCAAAACCGGCGTCTCGACCTCCATAAAACCGATGGAGTCGAGGTAGCGGCGCAGATACGCGACAAACTTCGAACGAATTTCGAAGTTGCGCTTGGACTCGGGGTTGATGATCAGGTCCACATAGCGCTGACGGTAGCGCGCTTCCTTATCGGTCAGGCCGTGGTACTTCTCCGGCAGGGGACGCAGAGACTTACTGAGCAGCGTGATCTTCTTGGCGCGCACGCTCATCTCGCCGCGCTGGGTGCGGAACACCTCGCCCTCGACGCCGACGATATCGCCGATGTCGTACTTCTTGAAGCGGTTGTACTCCTCCTCATCCATCTCGTCCTTGCGGGCGTAAAGCTGGATGCGGCCGGACTTGTCCTGCAGATCGCAAAAGCTGACCTTGCCCATGCCGCGCTTGCTCATCAGGCGGCCCGCGACGCGGACCTCGCTGCCCTCAAGCGCGTCAAAGTTGTCCTTGATGTCCTGAGCGTGGTGCGTCACGTCAAAGCGCGTCTCCTTGAAGGGATCGCGGCCCTCGGCGCGCAGCGCTGCGAGCTTTTCGCGGCGGACCTTCAGGATCTCGCTGAGGTCCTGCTCGGGAGCGTTGGTCTGGATATTTTCTTCAGCCATGATATTTCTTTACTCCTACTCTATATAATACAGCTTAACGTTCGATCTTGACGATGCGGTAGACGATGGTGCCGACAGGGGCCTCCACCATGACCTCGTCGCCCTCTTTTGCGCCCATGAGCGCCTTGCCGAAGGGGGAATCCTCGGAGATGGCGCGGTGCATGGGGTCGGCCTCCTGCGAGCCGACGACCTTATACTCGGGCAGCTCGCGGCCGGACTTCACATCCTGCACGGTCACACGGCAGCCGATGCTGATGCCGTTCGTGCCCGCGTCGTTTTCGTCGACGATGACGGTGTGCAGCAGGATCTCCTCGACCTCAGCAATACGGGAGTACAGCTTGCCCTGCTCGTTTTTCGCTTCATCATATTCGCTGTTTTCGCTCAGGTCGCCGAAGCCGCGCGCCTCTTTGATGAGGTCCGCCACTTCCTTTTCACGCACGGTCTTGAGGTAGGTGAGCTCCTTTTGCAGCTCTTCCTTGCGCTCCGCGCTCATCTTGTACTCTTTTTTCATGTTCGCCATATTGAGATCGTTCCTTTCTTTCGCGCCCGCAAAATTGCGCGGCGCGCACACGAATACCATTTTAGCGAAATAATTATAGTGATTTTGCCCCGTGTTGTCAAGGTAAGTTTGCGTTTTCTCCCCCATCGGGCGGCATTTTCACATCTTTTACCCAAATTTCGTCCGCGCGGCGCGCAAGCGAGGCGTAGAGTGCGCAGATGAGCTGATCTTCATTCCAGATCATCGCTGCATCGCCCAGGTTTTCCGTCCCATAGGCGACAGAAACCGCACCGCTCCCCAGCGGCAGCACAAGGCCGTCGGGCAGCGGGAAATCGTCGAAGCAGACGCTCAGGTCGGCGGCGATCCTCTCGTCCGTCTGCAATGTATGGACACTCGCGCCGCAGTCCCAGCGCAGCGTGCGCGCAAGGCGCTCGCCATTCGGCGCGCAGAGTGCAAGATAGCGCACATCTTTAGAGAGCTCGCGCGCCGCCGCTTCGAGCGCCGCACTCTGCGAGGGTGCGCACAGCGCGATACGTGCCCGCTCCGGCGCAAGGCCGAGCCGCGCCATCGCGCGGCGGATGATCTCCGCCGCCTTTGCCATGCGCAGCGGCTTTTCGGGCGGCGGCAGGACACCACAGCGCGCAAATACCTCCGCATATGGATAATCCTTGGGAAACACGGCATAGCTCACACGGTGCTTTTGCAGGTATTTTGCTGCGCACTTGGCCGAAAGTGCAGCAAACATTCCCTCGCCGCGCGATGCGTAGGCCGCGCCAAAGCGCACGCCACAGAGCGTGCGCGCGCCGTTTTTCTCCCCCGTGTCCCGATAGCAGACCAATCCCTGCAAAATGACCCCTCCCCGCAAAAAAGCTCCCCGCCAGTATATGGCGGGGAGCTTGTGCGTTATGCGGTTTACCAACCCTTGATATAGTCGGTGAGGTATTTGAGCGGGTTGATGATCTTTCCATTCTCGGTGATCTCAAAGTGCAGGTGCGGGCCGCTGCTCACGCCGGTCGTACCGGTGATGCCGACGACCTGACCCTGCGCGACATACGTGCCCACGCTGACCGAACGGGATGACAAATGCTGATACGTCGTCGTGTTGCCGCTGCCGTGGCTGACGACCACATAGTTGCCGCGGTACTTGTTGTAGGCCGAGATGATGACCGTGCCCGCCTTGGCGGCGACGGCCTGCGTCGTGTAGCCCACGCGGCCGATGTCAATGCCCGCGTGATTCGTCGACGCGCCCGCGATGCCCGTGTAGCGTGCGCCGAGCGGCGAGGTGACATACTTGCTCGAGCACGGCCAGATGTAGCCGCCATAGGTCACAGTGGTGTTGCCGTTCTTTTCGGCAAGCTCACGGGAAAGGCGCACGATCTCCGCCTGCTGGCGCTCCATCGCGGCATCCTTTTCCGAAAGGACCTGCTTGTACTGCGCTTCGTTCGCCTTGAGCTCGGCAAGCACCTTTTCCGCCTCAGCGCGCTGGGTGTTCAGCTCGCTCTTTTTGGCGACGAGCGTCTCCTTGGCGCTCTGCTGCTCGGCAAGGGAGGTCTCGAGCGAAGCCTTCTTCTGCTCGATCTGCTCGCGCAGGGCGCGCAGATCGTCGATGACCTTCTGGTCGCTGTCCATGATCTCGCTGATGAAGTCCATGGCGCTCAGCAAGTCGGAAAAACTTGCCGAGTCGAACAGCACCGACCAGTAGGACACCGTGCCGCGCTCCTCCATTGAGCGCACGCGCTCACAGAACTTTTCGTACTGGCGTGCCTCTTCTTCTTCGTTCTCGCGGATCTCCTGCTCGGTCTGCGTGATGAGCGATTCATAGTTGCTGATGAGCGACTCAACGCCCTTGATCTCCGACTGAAGCAAGTTGATCTGCTTGTCGATGTTCTCCTTCTGCGCAAGCGCCGCGCTCTTGTCGTTCTGGATGGATTTTAGCTCTTTTTCCAGCTGCGATTTTTCCGAGTTCATACCGCTGAGCTCGTCTTTGAGCTTGTCGATATCCGCCTGCGTGACGGCGGAGGCATCCTGCACCAGGGAAAGCGGTGTCAGCTCCGTCAGCGTCAGCGACGCGAAGACGGCCAGCACCAAGAGGATGCGTGCGATCTTTTTTCTGCTCATCGTCCGCCTCCCTCACACGTGCAGGAACTTGCGGATAGCCGTCAGGCTGCCACCCACACCGATCAGGATACCGGCGGCGGCAAAGATCGCAGCCACGGGCCGCCAGATCGACGTAAAGTCGACGATCGTGAGAAGCTGCAGCCGGTCGGACATCGCAAGGCTCTTTGCGACCGATTCATACAGCAGCCACTGCAAGCCAAAGCCAAGCACCGCGCTGAGAAGGCCGATCATAAAGCCCTCGTACACGAACGGCCAGCGGATGAAGCCGTTCGTCGCGCCGACCATCTTCATAATGGCGATCTCGTCGCGGCGGTCGAATGTCGTGAGCTTGATGGTATTCGAGATGATGAAGACCGACACGAGCAGCAAAATGGCAATGAGCGCGATGCACACTACGCTCGCAACATTTCGCAGCGTGATAAAGCCGCCCGCGATGTCTTCGTCCACGCGGACATTGGCAACGCCTTCGACATTGTCGAGGATATCCTGCGCAGTCTTGCCGGAAATGCTCAGATCGTCAACATAGACAGCGTAGCGGTCGCGCAAAATCTCGGGGTCAAGGTTCTGGAACATGTTGTCCCCCTCGTAACGCGCCTCAAAGGACTTCATCGCCTCTTCCTTGCTGATGAAGACACATTCTTTCACATTGTCACGCTGCTCAATGGCGCGGCCCACGGCCTTGGTCTGCGCATCGTCGCAGCTCTCGTCCACGAAGGCGAGAATTTCATACTCGCTCTCGAGCTGCTGGAGCTGCACCTGCGCATTGTACGCCACGAGCGAAAATGTACCCATGACGACAAGGCAGGCGACCGTGATACCCACGGCCGCAAAGGACATGAATCCGTGCGAGAACATGTTGCGCATGCCCTCGCCGAAAAAGTAAGAAAAATCGTGTTTGCGCATAGCTTACCTCGCATTATAGCCGACGCCGTCGCCATCGCTCGTGATGATGCCCTGTTCGAGCGTGACGACGCGTTTTTTGAACTGATTGACAAGATCTTTCTCGTGCGTGACGACGACCATCGTCGTGCCGAGATGGTTGATGCGCTCGAGCAGGCGCATGATCTCCAGCGAGCGCGCGGGGTCCAGGTTGCCCGTCGGCTCGTCGGCGATGATGGTGCTGGGGTTGTTGATGAGCGCACGCGCAATGGCCACGCGCTGCTGTTCGCCGCCGGAGAGCTCGTTGGGATAACGGTCGGTCTTTTCCTCAAGTCCGACGAGCTCAAGCACATAGGGGATGCGCTTTTTGATCTCGCGCGGCGAAGAACCGACGGCGCGCATGGCGAAGCTCAGGTTCTCGTAGACCGTTTTCTTCTCGATCAGGCGGAAGTCCTGGAAGATGACGCCGACGGAGCGGCGCAGCAGCGGGATCTGCCGCTCGGCGATGTTCGTCAGGCTGAAGCCGTTGACGGCGATCTGACCGGACGTCGGTACGATCTCGCCGGTGAGCAGCTTGATGATCGTCGACTTGCCGCTGCCGCTCGGGCCGACCAAAAAGACGAATTCCCCATCCTCGATGCGAAGCGAAATGCCCTTTAAGGCTGTCGTGCCGCTCTCGTATTCCTTTACTACATCGCTCAGGCGTATCATGCTCTTCCCTCGGTTTCCAGCAGGTTTTGACTCGATCCCGCAAATTTTCAGTCTTTATTATAGCGCGGCAAGTCCGCGATGGCAACAGGTAATTATGTAAACTTTCAACTTTTTTGCCGCAAAATGGCGAAAAAACAAAGGCTGTCCGAAGACAGCCCTTGTCAAATTCTTTTTCTTTACGCTTCAATGCCGCGGGAGGCAAGGTACTTTTTGACCATGAGCGCGACCTTGAAGGTGATGGCGTCGTCGAACTCGCGCAGGTCGAGGCCCGTGAGCTTCTTGATCTTCTCGAGACGGTAGACGAGCGTATTTCTGTGGACGAACAGCTTTCTCGCCGTTTCGGAGAGGATGAGGTTGTTCTCGAAGAACTTGTTGATCGTAAAGAGCGTCTCCTTGTCGAGCGCGTCGATGGGGTTCTTCTTGAAGACCTCCTGCAGGAACATTTCGCACAGTGTCGTCGGCAGCTGATAAATGAGGCGGCCAATGCCGAGGTTTTCATAGCTGATGATGTACTTCTCGGTGTCGAAGACCTTGCCGACCTCGATCGCCATCTGCGCTTCCTTATAGGACTTCGCGAGGTCGCGCAGGTGCGTCGCCACCGTGCCGATACCGACGACCACGGTGCTCTCACCGTTCACGCGCAGCGTCTCTTCGATCTGCGCGGCGGTCTTTTCAAGGTCGCTCATCTCCACATTGTCGCCGAGCTGCTGCACGAGCACCACATCGTCCTCGCCCATGGAAAGGACAAAGCTCGTCTGCCGGTCGGGGAAGATGTTCTGCACCGCCTCGACAGGCACCGCGTCGGCCTTATCGTCCGTGCGGCGGATGACGAACACGCCGCGGTTGAGCTCGGCTTCGACATGCAGCTCCTTGGCACGAACGTAGATATCGCTTAACAGAATATTGTCGGAGAGGATGCTCTTAACAAACGACGTCTTGTCGTGCTTTTCCTCGTAATAGCTCTTGGCGGTGTTGAGCGCGACGGTCGCCATGCTGCAGACGGTCGCGCTGAGCGCGTCCTCGCCGCGGGTGAAGGCCGCAAAGTCGAACTGACCGCCCCAGCCCTCGAGCGCCTTGAAGGTCTTGCCCTCGAGCGCGGTGCAGGCGCCCTCGGCCTCGTTGATGGGCTGCACCAGATGCGGCCAGCGCTGGCCGATCTCCGGCAGGTCGGTGCAGGCGATGACCGTGCCCTCGGAGTCGATCACGCCAATGACCGTATCGGTCGTTTCCTTAAACTGTAAAACGATGTTCTGAAAAATCCTACCGGACATATTCCGTGCCTCCTTGATTTATTAGGGAGTTTGTGCATTCTGCCAACTTGATGGGACTATTATACTTTCTCCGTCTGACGATTGCAAGAACTTTTTCTCTTTTCAACAATTTTTTTCTTCTTTTTTAGGCATTCCGTAAAGGAAGGACAAACGCTTACTTGTCCGCGCCCGCTTTTCCTTGGGCAAATTGCCCACTTTCCCGCAGGTTTTTGATCTCTTCCGCCGTGAGCAGGCGGTATTCGCCCTTGGAAAGCCCCTCGTCAAGCGTGAGTGAGCCCATGCTCAGCCGCTTTAAGTAAACGACCGGCTTTCCGCGCGAGGCCAGCATCCGCTTGATCTGGTGGAACTTGCCCTCGTGGATGGTGATGAGCGCCTCGCTCTGCGCGTCGCTCTTTAAAATCTCAAGCTTTGCCGGAAGGCATTCAAGCCCGTCGCCGAGCGTGATGCCCTGCACAAAGGCTTTACAGTCAGCGTCGTCGAGCGCGCCGTCGGTGCGGACAAAGTAGACCTTGTCGACGTGCTTTTTCGGCGCGAGCAGGTCGTGCGCGAGCGCGCCGTCGTCGGTCAGAAGCAGCAGCCCCTCCGTGTCCTTGTCGAGCCGCCCGACGGGAAACAGGCCGATCTTTCGATACTCGGGCGCAAGCAGGTCGAGCACTGTCTCCCCGTGTCCGTCCTCGGTGGCCGAGAGCACGCCCGCGGGCTTGTGGAGCATCACATACGTGTGCTCGCGATAAAAAAGCTCTTCGCCGTTCACGCTGATGCGCGCGGTCAAGGGGTCGCACTTGTCCTCCGCGCTGGCCGCGATGCGCCCGTCGACGAGCACGCGGCCCTCGCGCACGAGGGTCTTGACCTCGCGGCGCGAATAGCGCCCGGTCGAGGCGATGATCTTGTCGAGTCTCTGCTGTGCCATGGTGATTTCCGCCTTTCTGCCTGCGTTTTTCATTTCAAAAAGTAGTGTAGCATACTTTTTCTCTCGGTGGAATAGCTTTTATCGAAAGGGTGTGGTCGCTTCATGTTCATCATCACCGCCAAGTGCTCCAAACGCCGCGTTGTAAAAATTCTGCTCATCTTCGCGCTGCTGCTCTCGCTCTTTCTGGCGCTGCGCGCGTGCCGGCATTCGTCTCCGCCGCCCGTCATCGCCGCCGGAACAAATGAAGAGCGCATTGCGTATCTTGCCTCCCTCGGCTGGGAGGTGAATGGCCAGCCGATCGAAACGCTGAGCGTCACGCTGGGCGAAACGCTCGAAGAGCCGTATTTGAGCTACAACGACCTCCAGCGCTCGCAGGGCTTTGACCTCACACGCTATTGCGGGCAGACGCTCTCGCGCTACACCTATGTTGTGACCAACTATCCTGACGCCTCGCTCCCCTGCCAGGCCGACCTGTACGTCTGCGGCGGCGTGCTCGCCGCGGGCGACATCGTCTGCACGGGTGAAAACGGCTTCATGGCAGGGCTCGCTTTCCCCGCCGGTTGACAGCGCTTTCTTCTCCCTCTCAGGCTCCCGCACGGGGGCTTTTTCTTTTTGACTATTGCGCGCGGCTGTGGTATGATTTCAGTGAACTGATATAAAGGAATCATCCCATGGAATTTTACACCCTCGCCAGTTCGAGCGCCGGCAACGCTGCGCTCGTCTGTCACAACGATACGCACCTTCTCATCGACGCGGGCATCTCCTGCCGCCGCATCACACAGTCGCTCGCGGCACTTTCCCTCACGCTCGATGATCTGGACGGTATCCTCATCACGCACGAGCACGTTGACCATGTGCGCGGTCTGGGTACGCTGCAAAAAAAGCATGCGATCCCGCTCTACGCAAGTTTTGGCACCGCTGCCGCGCTCGACTATCCCGCGCCGTATCTGCATGCCTTTGCCGCGGATGAGACCTTTGCCATCAAGGACTTGCAGATCCGCTCGTTCCGCACGTCGCACGACGCGAAAGAGAGCGTCGGCTACCGCATCGAAAGCAGCGACGGCTCGCTCGCTGTACTGACGGATACGGGCTTTGTCACCGACGAAGCGCACGATGCCGCCCTCGGCGCGGACATGCTGCTGCTCGAATCGAATCACGACGTCGTGATGCTCAAAAACGGCGGCTACCCCTATTATCTCAAGCAGCGCATCCTGAGCGAGTACGGGCACCTGTCGAACGACACCGCGGCGGAATTCGCCATCGAATGCGTCCGCGCGGGCACGAGCGACATTCTGCTCGCGCACTTGAGCGACGAGAACAACTCTCCCCAGCTTGCCGAATACACCGTCGGCCGCGCCCTGCAATCGAGCGGACTGAGCGTCCGCCTTGCCGCTGCGCCGCGCGACACCATCAGCGAGGTACACGTATGCAGAAGATCACCGTCCTTTGCGTCGGAAAACTGAAGGAGGCCTTCTACGAGCAGGCCGTCAAGGAATATGAAAAGCGCCTTTCGCGCTGCTGCAAGTTAGAGCTTTTGGAGCTGCCCGAGCAGCGCCTTGGCGACGAGCCGAGCGAGGCGGAGATCCGCCAGACCCTCAAAAAAGAGGCTGCGCTCGTCGAGCAGAAGCTTCCCAAGGGTGGCGCGCTCATCGCCATGTGCATCGAGGGGCAGGAGATGAGCAGCGTGGCGCTTTCGCAGAAAATGCAGCAGCTCGCCGCGCGCGGCGCGTCGCAGCTGACGTTCCTCATCGGGTCGAGCTTCGGCCTTGACGAGGACTTAAAGAAAAAGGCCGATCTGCGGCTCTCGATGTCGCCGATGACATTCCCGCACCACTTAGCGCGCGTGATGCTGCTCGAGCAAATCTACCGCGCCTACCAGATCGAGGCTGGAACCAAATACCACAAATGACCCATCATCAACATAAAGGAGGACAACGCCCATGTCGGATGAAGTGAAGCTCACCTGGGGCAAGACAGAAAACGACCTTTTGCAGCGCTGGCCCAAATCCGCCGACGGCACGCCGGAGGAGCCCGCGCTTTTGACCGTCGCAATGGACACAAATGCCGAGACGGACATGCTCTGCGCCATGCTCCGCTCGTATGACATCCCCGTGCTGCGCAAATACGAGGGCGAGGGCTCGTTCGGCAAGATCGTGCTCGGCATGCCCGGCAGCGGCACGTGGCTCTATGTGCCGTCCTCGATGCTTGAGGACGCAAAAAATCTGATCCGCCCCATTGATGAAATTCCGGAACAGGAGGACATGCAATGAATTACCGTCAGGAATATGAAAAGTGGCTCGCCTCCCCCGCGCTGAGCGAGGACGAGAGAAACGAGCTCAAGGCCATCGCAAACGACGAAAAGGAGATCGAAAACCGCTTCTACGGTCCGCTCGAATTCGGCACGGCCGGCCTTCGCGGCACGATGTACGTTGGCCTTCACAACATGAACCGCCACGTCATCCGCTGGGCGACGCAGGGCTTTGCCAACGTCATCCGCGCTGAGGGCGAAGAGGCCATGAAAAAGGGCGTCGCCATCTGCATGGACTGCCGCAACCACTCGATGGAGTTTGCGCGCGCCGCGGCCTGCGTCATGGCGGGCAACGGCATCACCGTCAAGCTCTTTGAGTCCCTGCGCCCGACGCCTGAGCTCTCGTTCGCCGTGCGCGAATACGGCTGCGAGGCGGGCATCAACGTCACCGCGTCGCACAATCCCAAGGAGTACAACGGCTACAAGGTCTACTGGTCGGACGGCGCGCAGCTGCCGCCCCAGCATGCCGCCGCCATCGCGAGAGAACTCGAGACGATCGACATTTTCACGGGCGTCACGTCGATGGACTTTGATGAAGCCGTCAAGAAGGGCCTCATCACGATGCTCGGTGAGGACTGTGACAAGCGCTTCATGGCAAATGTCATGAGCATGGTCAACGACTATGAGGCCGTCAAAAAGGTCGCCGACGACTTCAAGCTCGTCTACACGCCCTTCCACGGCTGCGGCCACAAGCTCGTGCCCGAGGCGCTGACGCATCTTGGCATCAAGCACCTTTTATGCGTACCCGAGCAGATGGTCATCGACGGCAACTTCCCCACGGTCGTCTCCCCGAACCCTGAGAATCCCGAGGGCTTCGCCCTCGCCATCGACCTTGCCAAGAAGAACGACGTCGACTTCATCCTCGGCACCGACCCCGACAGCGACCGCGTCGGTATCATGGTGCGCAACAAGCAGGGCGAGTTCGAGCCTGTCACCGGCAACCAGACGGGCGTGCTGCTGCTCGACTATCTGATCGGTGCGATGAAGCGCGCGGGCAAGCTGCCCGCGAACGCCGCCGCGCTCAAGACCATCGTGACGACCGAGATGGCGCGCGCCGTGGCGGAGGCGAACGGCCTCGACTGCTACGATACGTTCACGGGCTTTAAGTTCATGGCCGAGAAGATGAACGAGCTTGAGGGCGCGGGCAAAAACACCGTCATCTTCTCCTACGAGGAGAGCTACGGCTACATGATCGGCCACTACGTGCGCGACAAGGACGCAGTCACGGCCTCGCTGCTGCTCACCGAAATGGCCGCGTGGTACTACTCCCAGGGCATGACGCTCTTCGACGCGCTCAACGCGCTCTTTGAAAAGTACGGCTGGTACGGTGAAAAGACGCACAACCTCGTCATGCCGGGCTTAGATGGTGCGGAGAAGATGGCCGCTCTTATGAAGTCCCTGCGCGAGACGCCGCCGAGCGAGATCGCGGGCGTCAAGGTCGCGACGTACAAGGATTATTCGGATGGCACCGCGCGCGACGCCGCAAGCGGCGAGGTCACGAAGATCGCGCTCTCGGGCTCGAACGTGCTGCGCTTCGAGCTCTGCGACGGCACGCACATCGTCGTGCGCCCGAGCGGCACAGAGCCGAAGATCAAGGTCTACATCCTCACCAAGGGCGCGGACGCGAGCGAACGCGACGCAAACCTCGCCAAATACTCCGCCTGGGTCAACACCCTCGCCTGATATTTCCCTATCCCAAAGCAGCAAAGGGCGGCGCGGATCACACGCCGCCCTTTTTCTATCTTTGCCGCCACGCGGCGAAAGGATGGTCCCCTCTCATGGCAATGCTCGCACTCTACTGGTCCATTATGATCGCCTGCTACCTCATCGCAGGCAAGCTGCGCCGCCATAAGGACCGCTTTCATTTTCTGGACAAGCTCACGAGCTTTTTCATCTATCTGCTCATCTTCCTCATGGGGCTGCGCATGGGCGCGGATGAGTAGGTGACGTCGAGCCTTGGCAGCATCGGCGTGCAGGCGTTGTTCGTCACACTGCTCACCGCCGTCGGCAGTATGCTCGGCGCGACTGCCGCGCGCAAGATCGTGCACCTCAACCGCCACTCCCTGCCCGCCGGTACAGAGGAAGAAGGCGCCGAGGAGCACGGCGGCGGGGTCAACACCACGGGCATCAAGTCCTCGGTCATCATTTGCCTCATGGTCATCTGCGGGATGCTGTTGGGCTATTTTGTCCTCCCGCAGCTCATCTCGCCCGAGCGTTTTGAAGAAGTCTCCAGCACCCTGCTCGTCATAGGGCTTTGCATCATGCTCGGCTCGGTGGAGTGCATAATTTTAAGTGTAAATGACACATACATGGACGCACAGGAGGTTATGCACATGACTGATTATAGCAAAATTACAGCCCTTTACTCCCGCCTTTCCGTGGGCGACGAGGACAGGGACGGCGGCGAGAGCAACAGCAT
>ENA-UEYF01002211-UEYF01002211.1-human-gut-metagenome-genome-assembly--contig:-NODE-2211-length-13060-cov-5.097358_pt1 | contig 13060 bp, 13 predicted proteins | sample MGYA00242902_ERZ507920 | MGnify/ENA primary metagenome ERZ507920 (study PRJEB26167, sample SAMN06115402) | human gut metagenome | host: Homo sapiens | place: China:Jiangxi | collected 2016-07-05...
CTCGCGCTCCTGCGCGACGAAATCGAACGGGATGCCGCCGGAGAATAACCCGGTTTCGACACTTCCCAAAGCCCCCTTCTTCCGTCGCATCGAAAAAACTTATATTTAAAACAATCCCCGCAAATCCGTCCCTTCTTCCAAATCCCAAAGACTCCCAGACCATGCCGTTAACCAGCCATTTCATTGTCCATAAAAAATTCCGCATTGAGATTCAAGTAAAATTCAATCTTTCCATGGTACCGTAGAAAGAAAGGAAAATTATTCCTACAATACCTATTGACATGATAGGAATTAAGGGGTATGATAAACGAAAGTCAAGGGAGGCGGAAACATGAAGCGAAAATCATTTTCAATGGTAAAGAAAATAGCGGTACTGTCCATGGCGGCAATTCTGTTGATTGGATGTACCGGATGCGGAAGCAAAAAGAGTCATGTACGGACAATCACCAACGTCTCCTACGATCCGACAAGAGAATTTTATGAAGCATATAATCCTCTGTTTGAGAAATATTATAAGGAAAAAACGGGAAAAGAAGTGAATATTATTCAATCCCACGGAGGTTCCGGTGCACAGGCGCGTTCCGTTGTGGAGGGATGTAACGCCGATGTCGTGACACTGGCACTTGAGCATGATATCACACTGATCGAGCAGACCGGACTGATTGGTAAAGGCTGGGAACAGGAATTTGCCGATGACAGTTCCCCATACACTTCGACGATTGTTTTCCTCGTCCGGAAAGGCAATCCGAAACAGATCAAAGACTGGGACGATCTGGTGAATAAAAAGGTCGAGATCATCACCCCGGACCCAAAGAGCAGTGGTGGTGCCTGCTGGAACTTTTTAGCAGCACTTTCCTATATAAAGGAGCAGACCGATGATGAGAAGGAACAGAAAGCATTTCTGCAGAAACTTTACTCGCAGGTTTCCGTCATGGATTTCGGAGCGCGCGGTTCCACAACCACGTTTGTGGAAAACCAGAAAGGGGATGTGCTGATCGCGTGGGAAAATGAGGCAATTACCACGATGAAAAGTTATCCGGATGAATATGAGATGATTACGCCGAGTGTCAGTATTCTGGCACAACCGAGTGTGGCGATTGTGGATGACAATGCGGATGCCAACGGCACGCAGGAAGTGAGCCGCGAGTACCTGAATTATCTGTACACCGATGATGCGCAGCGGCTGGCGGCAGAGTATGGTTACCGTCCGAGCAATGAATCAATTCTGAAGGAATTTTCCGACCGTTTTGACCTGAATGTGAAATTATATACGATCAAAGATTACGGCGGCTGGAACGAAGCATATAAGAACTATTTTGACGATGGAGCAATGTTTGATGAAATCTACGGCAACGAATAAGACAAAAAAAGTACGTGTGATACCGGGGTATCACCTCACATTGGGAATTACAGTGACAATGCTTTCCCTGATTGTGCTGATCCCGCTGGCATCTGTGATGGTTTCCGCATTAAAACTGCGTCCAGTAGAGTTCTGGTCCCTGATCACGAAGCCGACCGTGCGGCATGCATTTGCGACCAGCATCGGATGTTCGTTTATTGCGGCACTTATAAACAGTGTGTTCGGTGTGATCATTGCCTGGGTGCTTGTAAGATATGAGTTTCCGGGAAAACGTATCCTCGATGGCTGTATTGAGCTTCCGTTTGCACTGCCGACTTCGGTAGCAGGTATCACACTTTCTAAAATGTATTCCGAAAACGGAATCCTCGGGACTCCGCTTGCAAAACTTGGCATCAAAGTATCCTACACACATCTGGGACTGGTCATTGCACTGGTGTTTGTCGGAATTCCGTTTGTCATCCGTGCCGTGCAGCCGGTACTCGAAAAACTTGACGGACAGTATGAAGAAGCAGCATTTATGCTTGGAGCCAACCGGTTTCAGACCTTCCGCAGAGTGCTTCTTCCGGAGATGATGCCCCCGGTTTTAACCGGATTTGGGCTTGCCTTTGCCAGAGGGATTGGTGAGTACGGAAGTGTCATTTACATATCCGGAAACAGTGCAAGGGAACATACGCAGGTGATCTCCTATGTGATCATGCAGAAGCTTGGATATATTGATTATGCGAGTGCCACGGCAATCGCACTGGTAATGTTGATTTTGTCGTTTGTTTTACTGCTTGCTGTGAATATTGTACAGATGAAACAGGCAGCCAGAACCAACAATGTGTAAGTGCAACAGGGAACCAACCAATTCGTTTTAAGAAAGGGAGTTCGTTTTTATGGAACAAAAGAAAAGTACGAAATACATCTTAATAGCCATCAGCGTTCTTTTCATATTTGTTATGCTGATTCTTCCCCTGTTTTCGATTCTCTTCAGTGCATTGAAAGAAGGATTTGCTTTTTACATACAGGCGGTCACAACCGAATATGTGCGTTCGGCTCTTTTGGTTACATTGCTTGCAACTGTGATCGCGGTAATTGTCAATACGTTTTTTGGAATCGTGGCGGCATGGCTTTTAACGAAGTTTTCCTTCCGTGGGAAACAGGTGCTTGCCACGCTGATCGATATCCCGTTTTCAATCTCTCCCGTCATTGTAGGTCTTGCCTTTTTGATGACCTTCGGACGGCTCGGCTGGACGTATCCGGCAATCCGGGCGATCAACCAGTTTTTCGGAACAAACATCCGCATTACGTTTGCGTTACCGGGTGTGGTGCTTGCCACAATTTTTGTCACTTTCCCGTTTGTATCGCGTGAGATCATCCCGATCTTAAATGCACAGGGCAAAGACGAAGAAGAGGCTGCAGCATTGATGGGAGCCGGGGGATTTACGATTTTCCGGAAAATTACCCTTCCCCAGATGAAATGGGGACTGATCTATGGTATCATTTTATGTACGGCGCGTGCGTTAGGCGAGTTTGGAGCAGTCAATGCACTGTCAAAGACCAGAGGGCAGACATTTACCCTGCCGCTGGAGATTGATGCCTTATATATGTCGGGGACGGATACTTCCATCACCTCCGCATTTGCGGTATCTTCCATTCTGGTCATTATTGCGGTGATCGTGCTGATACTCAGAAACATTTTTGAATATAGAAGTAAAAACAGTAAAGGGATACAGTAAGGAGTCAGGCTATGTACGTGGAAATGAGAGATATTTGTAAAAATTACGGAAACTTCCGGGCTTCCGACCATGTCAGCTTTGGCATTGAAAAAGGAAAATTAGTCGCACTGCTTGGACCTTCCGGAAGCGGAAAGACCACTCTGCTTCGCATGATTGCAGGGCTTGAGACACCAAACAGCGGCGATATCTATATTGACGGGCAGCGTGTCAACGATGTGCCGGCGGCAAAACGAGGCATCGGTTTTGTATTTCAGAACTATGCATTGTTCCGTTATATGACCGTCTACGACAACGTAGCCTTTGGTCTCGAACTTGCCAAGGTGCCGAAAAAAGAAATCAAAAAGCGCGTGACCGAACTGTTGGAACTGACCGGATTAAGCGGAATGGAAAAGCGTTATCCGAACCAGTTGTCCGGCGGGCAGCGTCAGCGGGTGGCATTTGCCCGCGCACTGGCACCGAATCCGCAGGTACTTCTTCTCGATGAGCCGTTTGCGGCAATCGATGCAAAAGTCCGCACCGAACTTCGCAACTGGCTTCGCGAGATGGTTGTAAAGCTTGGCATTACAAGCATTTTTGTCACCCATGATCAGGATGAAGCTGTCGAGGTGGCAGACGAGATTATCATCACAAACCATGGACATATCGAGCATATGGGAACGCCGATGGAAATTTATAAATCACCGGACACCCCGTTCGTGGCACAGTTTATCGGCCGTTCCTCGATCGTAGAGCATTATGAGCGTCTGCTTGGATTTGATCCGGTCGAGGGCGCAACCCACGCAGTTATCCGTCCGGAATTTGTCCGCATGTCCAGAAGCGAGCCACCGCAGCATATGAGTGCCGCCGAGCGTGGAATCGTAAAAGATGTGATATTCCGAGGAAATCATCTGGATGTTGTCGTTGATGTGGGAGGTATCCCGATCGTCACCGAGCGCTCACTTGAAAAAGATCCGGTAGAGATCGGTGAAAAAGTGTATGTCTTAATCTACCGGCTTTACATATTTGATGAAAACCAGACCTATCTCGTAGAAAATAAGGAAATGCAGGAAGGTGAGGTCTTCTACATTTAATCACAAGGAAGGATTACTTATGAAAATCGAGGGAAAAAAAATACTCCATACGGATGTCCTCATCATCGGCGGCGGCACAGCAGGCTGCTACGCGGCAATGACCATCCGTGAACAATCCGATTATTCCATAATCATAGCAGAAAAAGCCAACATCAAGCGCAGCGGCTGTCTGGCAGCCGGAGTCAACGCGCTCAATGCCTATATCACCAAAGGTCATGTTCCGCAGGATTACGTGGACTACGCCACAAAAGATGCCGACGGCATCGTCCGGCCGGATCTGCTTTTGACCATGTCCGAAGGACTCAACCGTGTGACCGCCAAAATGGAACAGCTTGGTCTGGTCATCTTAAAAGACGAAAACGGCGAGTATGTGGCAAGAGGAAATCGCAATATCAAGATCAACGGCGAAAACTTCAAGCCGCTTCTTGCAGATGCTGTCAGCAAATTAGACGATGTGACCGTCATCAACCAGTTAAACATTACCGATTATCTGGTAAACAATCATAAGATCGAAGGAGCCGTCGGTTTTTCCATTGCAGACGGTACGGCCTACGAGATCCGCGCAAAGAAAGTGCTGATTGCAACCGGAGGAGCCGCAGGACTTTACCGCCCGAACAATCCTGGCTTTTCCCGTCACAAAATGTGGTATCCGCCGTTTAACACCGGAGCCGGATATGCCATGGGAATTGAAGCCGGAGCCGAGATGACCACATTTGAGATGCGCTTTATCGCCCTGCGCTGTAAAGATACGATCGCTCCGACCGGAACGATTGCACAGGGTGTCGGAGCAAAGCAGATCAACGCACACGGAGAAGTGTATGAGACAAAATACGGTCTGACTACTTCCCAGCGTGTGTACGGAACTGTTGAAGAAAACGTACAGGGACGCGGACCATGTTATCTTCGCACCGAAGGCATCTCCGCAGAGCAGGATGAATCGCTCTTAAAAGCATACTTAAACATGGCGCCGGGACAGACACTCAAATGGGTGGAATCCGGGAAAAATCCAAGCGAACAGAACGTGGAAATCGAGGGAACCGAGCCGTACATCGTAGGTGGTCATACCGCCAGCGGTTACTGGGTAGACACCGAACGAGAGACAACGATCCACGGGCTCTATGCTGCCGGAGATGTGGCAGGCGGCTGTCCACAGAAATATGTAACCGGTGCACTGGTGGAGGGCGAGATCGCAGCCCATTCCATCGTGCAGAAATTAAACGAAGAGCAGGCGGCAGATACGACAGCCTCCGATGAGGAGATGGTTCTTGACAACAAAATTGCCGAGTATGATGCATTTCTCATAAAGCAGGATCCGGCATTTACCGTTGAGGAACTCGAGGAAGCCATGCAGAAAGTCATGGACCAGTATGCAGGCGGAATCGGAACCCATTACCAGTTCAACGAAAAGCAGCTTGCCATGGCGGAAGAAAAAATAAAGAAACTGCAGATCCTTGCAAAAGGACTTGCGGCAGCCGATATGCATGAGCTGATGTTTATCTATGAGCTGAAAGAACGCCTGACCGTGTGCTTGACTGTGATCGCACATCTGCGTGCACGCAAGGAGACACGCTGGCACAGTTTCGCGGAGAATCTGGATTATCCGGAGAAGAGTGATGCATGGCTCTGCTATGTAAACTCGAAAAAGAACGGGGACCAGATTACGATGATCCGCAGAGATCTGGTGAAAGGAGGAGAAACCTATGAGCATCGCGATTGATTCCATGAAATGCAGGGCATGTGGAAAATGTCTGGATGTCTGTCCGGGAAGCCTGATCGTGCGCGGCGAAGACAAAAAAGCCGTGATCCGGTATCCGAAGGACTGCTGGGGATGTGCCTCCTGTATCAAGGAGTGTCCGTTTGAGGCAATTTCCTATTACCTGGGTGCCGACATCGGCGGCATGGGAAGCCAGATGACCGTTCATACGGAAGGAGATCTGTTACACTGGCGAATTAAAAAAACAGATGGTACAATAGAAACAATTGTTGTGAATAAAAAGGATTCGAATAAATATTAAGGAGGAAGATCATGAGTCAATTATCTCATCTTGATGCACTCGAAGCGGAAGCAATCTACATTATCCGTGAGGTAGCGGCAGAGTGTGAAAAACCAGTAATGCTTTATTCCATAGGAAAGGACAGTTCGGTAATGCTTCATCTTGCCATGAAAGCATTTTATCCGGAGAAGCCGCCATTCCCATTTTTACATGTGAACACGACATGGAAATTCAAGGAAATGATTCAGTTCCGTGATGAGACGGCAAAGAAACTTGGGATTAACATGATCGAGTATATCAACGAGGACGGTGTAAAGCGTGGCATCAATCCGTTTGATTACGGCAGCCAGTACACCGACATCATGAAGACACAGGCATTAAAACAGGCGTTGAATAAATACGGATTTACTGCAGCATTCGGCGGCGGACGTCGTGACGAGGAAAAATCCCGTGCAAAAGAGAGAATTTTCTCTTTCCGTAATGAGAATCATGCATGGGACCCGAAGAACCAGAGACCGGAGATGTGGAAACTTTATAACTCCAAGATCAACAAGGGTGAGAGTATTCGTGTGTTCCCGATTTCCAACTGGACGGAGACGGATATCTGGGAGTACATAAAGAGAGAAAACATCGATATCGTGCCGCTGTATTTTGCAGCAAAGCGTCCGGTGATTGAGCGTGACGGACAGATTATCATGGTGGATGATGATCGTCTGAAACTTCGTCCGGGTGAGAAAATTGAATACAAGAATGTGCGTTTCCGTACCTTGGGATGCTATCCACTGACCGGTGGAATCGAATCCAACGCGACCACATTAGATGAGATTATTGACGAGACCTTGAGTGCTGTAGAGTCTGAGCGGACCACCCGTGTCATTGACAACGAGGCAGCCGGCAGCATGGAACGAAGAAAGAGGGAGGGTTATTTCTAAAATGAGCGGATTATTGAAATTTATTACCTGCGGTAGTGTAGACGATGGAAAGTCCACACTGATCGGACATATTTTATACGATTCCAAACTGCTTTACGCAGATCAGGAGAAAGCGTTGGAGCTGGATTCCAAAGTAGGAAGCCGCGGCGGCGCAATCGATTACTCCCTCCTTCTGGACGGACTGATGGCAGAGCGTGAACAGGGTATCACCATTGATGTGGCATACCGTTACTTTACAACCGAAAAGAGAAGCTTTATCGTGGCAGATACTCCGGGACATGAGGAGTACACAAGAAACATGGCAGTCGGTGCATCCTTTGCAGACCTTGCCGTTATCCTTGTGGATGCAAAGCAGGGAGTGCTCGTACAGACCAGAAGACATGCCAGAATCTGTGCCCTGATGGGAATCCGTTACTTTGTATTTGCTGTAAATAAGATGGATCTTGTCGATTACAGTGAGGAGCGTTTCAAGGAGATCGTTGACCAAATTCAGGAACTTTCCAAGGAACTGCATTTAGCAAGTGTTAAGATCATTCCGGTATCTGCAACCGAGGGTGACAATGTCACCACCCATTCCGACAATATGCCATGGTATACGCAGGAGCCACTGCTTGCTTACTTAGAGAATATCGATGTGAGCGAAAAGAAGCAGGAAGAAGGCTTCTATATGCCGGTACAGCGTGTCTGCCGTCCGGATCACACGTTCCGTGGTTTCCAGGGACAGATCGAGAGTGGCGCTGTATCGGTCGGTGATACAATCGTGACTCTGCCAAGCAATGAGCATGCAAAAGTAAAGAGCATTTTAGTCGGAGATAAAGATGCACAGACTGCAGATGCAGGCCGTCCAGTTACCATCCAGCTTGACAAGGAAGTGGATGTATCCCGCGGATGTGTTCTCGCAAAAGATACGAAGCTTCCGGTCAGCAAGAAATTTACCGCAACAATCCTCTGGATGGACGATGAGGAACTGACCGTCGGCAAAGATTATCTCGTAAAACTCGGTACACGTACGATTCCGGGTATCTTAAAGAATATCCAATACAAGATTGATGTCAACACCGGTGAATTTATTCCGGTTGGCCGCCTGCGCAAGAACGAGATTGCGGTCTGCGATCTGGTATTGCAGGAAGAGATCGTCATTGATGCTTTTGCAAAGCATAAGACATTGGGAGAACTGATCCTGATCGACCGTATTTCCAACATGACCTCCGCATGTGGTGTTGTGGAAAATCCAACGCTCGATGAGACCAAGGACTTAAAGTGTGCGTTTGCCCATGGAAATCTCAAGGCAAACGGAGATATCTTCGAGGAATATTACTATGACCTTGAGGCGATGAACGTCTTTAAGGTACAGCCTTCCGATAAAACTTACACGATCGGTGATGTGATTCCGGTCAAGGGTGAGACGTATCAGTATCCGGACAGCTTTGATGTGGTTGTTCTGCGTGAGCAGGTAGCGGTATCCATCCGTGACCAGAAGGTTACTGCAATTATTCCGCTTGCTGACTTTGCATACAACGATGTGCCTGTCATCAACGGCCGTGGATTTGCAGTTCATGTAACAAGTGCCGCAGATGTGGATGCGTTCAAGAAGGAGCTTTCCGCAGAGGGCAGTGAGATTTCTGAGAACTTCTTTAATAAGTGGGTTGATTTTGAGACTTACCGCCGCATCGTATTTAAGGATGAGCACTGGACAGAATAATAATTTTATTATGAGAATGGAATCCCTGCTGGTTTTCACCAGCGGGGATTTTTTTGCTGGAAAAATAAGTGGAAATAAAAGGTTGACAATAGGGTATGATTGCGGTATATTAACTATAACATATTAAACCTATTAGATAAGTATGAATTAGGGGAAATGAAATGGGATTCAACACAGAACTACTACATGGTACAAAAACCGGAGATCCGGTGACCGGAGCCACACTTACCCCGGTGTACCAGTCCAGTGCTTTCTTTCAGCCATCGGCAGAGCAGCATGAGAAGCTGTTTCACAACAAAGCTGCTGGATATTCTTACACGAGAATCAATAACCCGACCATCGCAGCATTTGAAGAACGCATGACGGTTCTGGAAAAAGGTGTGGCATCCGTTGCCTGTGCATCTGGCATGGCGGCAATTACCAATGCCCTTCTGAATATCGTAGGAAGTGGTGATGAGATCATCACAAGCACCAGCCTGTATGGAGGAACGATTGATCTTTACCACGATCTGGAAGCGTTTGGGATTACAACAATTTTTGCAGATACGAATGATCTGGAAGATCTCGAATCAAAGATCACGGATAAGACGAGAGTCATCTTCGCGGAGACGATTGGAAATCCAAAGCTGGATGTGACCGACATCCCGGCACTTGCAGGGATCGCAAAGCGGCACAATCTTCCGCTCATGATCGATAATACGGTAGCTACCGCGTTTCTCGTTCGTCCGCTCGAACTTGGCGCAGACATCGTAATCAATTCCACATCCAAATACATCAATGGTAACAGCAGTGCCATCAGTGGTGTGATCACCGATGCGGGAAGATTCAAATGGGGTCTGGAGCGGTATCCGGGCATGAAAGACTATAAAAAGTTTGCAAAATTTGCCTTTACTGCAAAACTGAGAAACGGATTGTTCCGCAACATGGGAGCCTGTATGGCGCCGCAGACGGCATACTATAATCTGCTTGGTATGGAGACACTGGGGCTTCGTATGGAGCGGGTGTGTGACAACGCAATGCAGCTTGCGGCTTATCTGGAAACCATTCCGGGAATCAGCGTAAACTATCCGGGACTTGCATCGAGTCCGTGGAACGGTGTGGCAAAGCAGTTGCTGGATGGAAGATTTGGAGCAATTTTAACCATTCGCGTGGGAAGCAAGGAACGCGCTTTTGCAATCATGAATGCGCTGACGATTCCACAGATCGTATCCAATATCGGAGATACCAAGACACTGATCGTGCATCCGGAATCCACACTGGCGGCACACTCAACCGAGCAGGAAAAGATTGACGCTGCCGTATTTGATGATATGATAAGAATAAGTGTCGGTATTGAGGATATCGAAGATCTGAAGCAGGATTTTACAGCAGCAATCCAAAATACCGCCGGATAAACAAAGAAAAATACACAAGGTTTAAAGGAGAGAGTAATGGCTGTTGATTATGCTACATTGAAAAAAGGCGGATTTATGCGCCAGAAACAAAAAAATAATTTTTCCCTGCGGCTGGCTGTGGTAGGTGGAAATCTTACAGCAGAGAATTTACAGATTATCGCAAAGGTTGCAGAAAAATACGGAGACGGACACGTACATCTGACTTCCCGTCAGAGTGTGGAAATCCCATTTATCAAACTTGACGATGTAGAAGAAGTTAAGGAAGTGCTGGCAACCGGGGGATGTAAGCCGGGTGTGTGTGGACCGCGTGTCCGTACGATTACAGCCTGTCAGGGATCGGCGGTATGCCCTAGTGGAAATATTGACAGTTATGATATTGCAAAAAAACTGGATGAGCGTTATTTTGCAAGAGAACTTCCGCATAAGTTTAAATTTGGTGTAACCGGATGCCAGAACAACTGCTTAAAGGCAGAAGAAAATGATGTCGGAATCAAGGGTGCATCTATTGTGGAATGGGAGGAAGCAGCCTGCATCAACTGTGGGATCTGTGAGAAGACCTGCCGCGTGGATGCAATCAGCACCGTGGACGGAAAAATCGTTCTCGATGAGGAAAAATGTAACAACTGCGGACGCTGTGTAAAGGCCTGTCCGACCGATGCATGGAAAGCGACACCTGCATTTGAGGTATCTTTCGGTGGACTGTTTGGAAACCGCGTATACAAGGGCGAGAATTATCTTCCGCTTGTGACATCCGAGGAACAGTTATTCCGCATTACCGATGCGGCAATCCAGTTCTTTGATGACAATGCCAATCCGGGAGAGCGTTTCCGCATGACACTCGAGAGAGTGGGACTTGATAAATTTGAAGAGAAGATAAAGGAGGCATACAATGGCTGATTTTACAATTGATGAAACTGTAGATATTACGGATGTGGTCTGCCCGATGACGTTTGTCAAGGCAAAGGTAGCCATGGAAGAGTTAGAGATCGGACAGGTGCTTTCCGTACATATGAATGATGGAGAGCCGGTGCAGAACGTACCGAGAAGTTTCAAGGAAGAGGGACAGCAGGTATTAAAGCTGATCGACAATGAAGATGGAACTTATGACCTTATTGTAAAGAAACTCGAAGAGTAGACAAGAGAGGTTAAGCGTATGGCAGCAAGAGTAAGTAAAGATAATTTTGAAGCGGAGGTTTTGCAGGCTTCTACACCGGTACTGGTGGAGTTTTATTCCGATTCCTGCATTCCGTGCAAACAGATGTCACCGATTCTTGGCGATATCGAAGATGATTATGAGGATCGCTTAAAAGTGGTCAAAGTCAATGCAAATTTTGACGGGGAACTGGCAGAACAGTATTCCGTTATGGTTTCTCCGACCATCCTGTTTTTCAAAGATGGAAAGGAAGCAGAGCGTGTGCGCGGTCTGATTAAGAAACCGGAATTGGAAGAAATTGTGAAAAAATATATTTAGGAGGAGTTACCGATGAAAGTAACAATCGCAGGAAACGTAAAAGATATCAAAGAGGGAACAACACTGGCACAGCTCGTTGTTGACGAGAAAGTGGAGAATCCGGAATATGTGACCGTTACCGTAAACGATGATTTCGTAGAAAATCATGATCTTGCAAACGTAACATTAAAGGAAAACGACGTGGTTGAGTTCTTATACTTCATGGGAGGAGGAAGCTTCTAATGGCATTTACCAATGAACAGATGGAGCGTTACAGCCGTCACATCATCCTGCAGGAGGTTGGTGTCAAGGGTCAGAAAAAGCTCCTGAACGGAAAAGTTTTGATTATCGGTGCAGGTGGACTTGGTGCACCGGCAGCAATGTATCTTGCTGCAGCCGGTGTGGGAACCATCGGTATTGTGGACGCAGATGAAGTTGATCTGTCCAACTTACAGCGTCAGATCATTCACGGCACCGCAGATGTAGGAAAAGCAAAAGTAAAATCTGCAAAAGAAACCATGAATGCAATGAACCCGGATGTAACGGTAAATACCTACCGTGAGTTTGTTACTTCTGAAAATATTATGGATCTCATTAAAGATTATGATTTCATCATTGATGGAACCGATAACTTCCCGGCAAAATTCTTAATCAACGATGCCTGTGTAATGGCAAAGAAGCCATTCTCCCATGCAGGAATCATCCGTTTCAAGGGTCAGCTCATGACCTATGTTCCGGGAGAAGGACCATGCTATCGTTGTGTATTCAAGAATCCACCACCAAAGGATGCAGTTCCGACCTGTAAGCAGGCAGGTGTCATCGGCGCAATGGGCGGTGTCATCGGATCCTTACAGGCGATGGAAGCCATCAAATATCTGATCGGTGTGGGCGATCTCTTAACCGGAAAGCTTCTGACTTTTGATGCGTTAAAGATGGAATTCCACACGATCAAACTGCCAAAGGCAGATCATAAGTGTGCAATCTGTGGCGATCATCCGACCATCACAGAACTGATTGATTATGAGCAGATCGAGTGCCCGGATCATTGAAAGAGGTAAGGAGGAAAATTTTATGCTTACCATGAAAAAAGCAGACTATGAAAAAATCTTAGCTCATGCGAAGGAAAACCTTCCGGAAGAGGCATGTGGTCTGATTGCAGGCACCAAAGACGGTGACAAAAAGATCATCGAGAAGGTGTACCTTCTGGAGAATGTGGATCACACCAATGAGCATTTTTCCATGAACCCGAAGGAACAGCTTGCCGCAGTTAAAGATATGCGCACAAACCATCTGGTACCGCTTGGCAACTGGGATATAGACTTTCTTTTCCGTCTTCTGTTGGGTGATGAGTATGAACTCAGTGCCGCCGATTTCCGTTATCATGTCCTCGCATATCCTTGAATAGTCGGAAACACGCTGCCCGGTCAGGCAGCCCAC
>ENA-UEYF01002219-UEYF01002219.1-human-gut-metagenome-genome-assembly--contig:-NODE-2219-length-13035-cov-6.903380_pt1 | contig 13035 bp, 20 predicted proteins | sample MGYA00242902_ERZ507920 | MGnify/ENA primary metagenome ERZ507920 (study PRJEB26167, sample SAMN06115402) | human gut metagenome | host: Homo sapiens | place: China:Jiangxi | collected 2016-07-05...
TTATTACAGAAGAAGAGGTTTTGAGAGCTCTTCGTAACGCAACAGTACAGATGGCTGTTGTTCCGATGCTGTTTATAGGAGCAAACGATAATATTGTATTAAATGAAAAATATCTATCTGGAAATAAAATCACAGCGAGTGCAACGAAAATACATTTGTCAGACATACGGGAACAATACAACTTTACCTATATTGAGGTTCCGGAATTATACAAAGAAACGATTGATATGATGGTTAGGATGCAACCGGACATGAAGAAACTGGTGTTTGCATCTGATAATCTTGCCGGTAACATGGAACTGAATGAAAAAATCAAGGCATATCTTACTCTAGAATATCCGTTACTTGAATATGAGTGGCTGGTTGCCTCGGAAAATTCCAGAAAAAATATACAGACATATTTAATATCCTCTGATCAATCTGTTGGAATCCTGCTAGGATCATGGTACTATTCTCGTCCGAGTGCGTTTGGGTATCCTATGCTAGTGACGGGAGATTTCAAGTTGATAGCCTCATCTCCTCGCCCGATTTTCTCTTTGAAAGAAAAGTATCTTGAATCAGGAGGAGCTACTGGTGGATACTTTGCCGACCAACAGGAGATCTTACAAAATTCTATTTACAATCGCCAAAACAAAATGTGATAATGTAAAAAACGAAATGTAATAACTAAAGCTATATTAACACAAAACAAAATGTGATTTTTACTATAAAATAATACGTTATAAACTGGCATTTGAATACCTATATAAAGAGTATTTAAATGCCATCTTACTAAGTACTCTCGGGACTACGTATGCTAAAGCCGATTTGTCAAATGCTATGACGGTAAATTTAGGTAGGAATGGCTATGCTAAATTTAATAATGGGCTTCTTATACAGTGGGGATTCAAAGAAAACTCAATAACAGGAGGTACAATAGTATATTTTCCCATGTCTTTTTATGATAGCAATTATGCACTTACACCTTTTCCTTATGGAAGTTCCGGTGATACGAATATATTAGCAGCGTTTATTTATAACGCTAATACTTCTTATTGCTATATCGGGCGTAGAAATATATCCAATGGTAATCCTGTCAATTCAATGTTTTCTGTTGGATGGATTGCAGTAGGTCGTTGGAAATAATAAATAGAGAATTATGGAAGAAAAAATGTATTGGAAAAATGGTTTCTACGACACACCGGTAGACGGTGCGGTAGAAATAACTATAGAAAATTACAGGGAACTTCTGGAGGGGCAGTCATCCGGGAAGCTCATTGTTACCAATGATGAAGGGTATCCTGTATTGGTAGAAAAAGAGTACTCCCTTGAAGATATGCGAAAAATAAAAGTATCTGAGATTCAATCGTTTGACAAATCCAAAGAGGTCAATTCTTTTGAATTACGGGCTAAAAGTATGTGGTTGGATAAGTCTACACGTGTTGGATTATTTAACTCAATTAATATCGAAAAAGAGGCTGGCAAAACGGAGACTGTTCTTTGGTATGATGCAGTAAAATATATCATTCCAATATCAGACGCTTTGGCTATGTTAAATGCTCTGGAAATGTATGCGCTTGAGTGCTACAATGTAACACAATCACATATTGCAGCAGTCAAGGCATTGGATATAATCGAAGAGATTGAAAGCTACGATTATACCGTTGGTTATCCAAAGAAGCTTAGCTTTCCGGGATAGCCGGTTTTAAAGTTATAGGCTTCGATTTCTTCTTTCGTTTCCAGCTGATTAATGGCATTAATATGCCCTTGTGTTGTATTGTAGCACGCAAGGGCGTATAACTCTATCCGTTGTAGCATATCAATGGCTTTCTCGATTGATAAGACCAACTTTGCATCATCTAGCCAGATAGTCGTTTCGGATCGTCCGGATTCCCTTTCAATACTAATTGAGTTCATGAGACCTACGCGGGTGCTATTATTAAGCCAACCGGATACATTACCAATACTAAAGCTATTTACCGATTCGGATGAGTCATACGCCTGTAATTCCGCTATTTTTCGGGCTTTTAACTCTAATAAGGTCGGTTCATATTCCTTCAATATAGGATAGCCTTTTTCGTTCTCTACGATTATAAGTCCAGCAGATTGACCGTCTAATAATTCTTGCCAATACTCAATACTTATTTCTACGCCACCTTCTACCGGTGTGCCGTAGAAACCATTTTTCCAATATATTTTTTGTTTCATATTTATTCTTTTAAGTTTATTTCCATTTACCTATGGCAATCCATCTTATAGGTTCACCGGGATAACCAAATGTCATGCTTGTTTGTATAAATGCTCCTATCACCCTAAATGATGATTTTGTATATGTATCAGTTGTAGTACATACAACAGTTTGCACATTAGTTTGAGCCTGAATATTAGTTAATACAGAATAATTTAAATCGTAGAAAGATATTGGAAAATATATAGTACGATATTGGCCTGAACTGTAATTTGTTCCCCACTGAATCACTAATCCATCCGGGAACTTATAATATCCGTTCAATCCTAATGATTTTGTGATAACATTTGACAAATCGGCTTTAGCATACGTAGTCCCGAGAGTACTTAGTATATTTCTTTCCTCCGCAGTCATGACTTTTTTATCTGTTGTTTCCTGAATATCAGACGCTTGATGCTTATGAACCGAAGCGGCATAGTTTCCTGCCGGTTGATAATCTCCCAAAGGCTGGTACACTTCGCTTAGTCCTTCTATCCTCTCCGCCAGCTCTTTTCCCTGTCTTGCGGACAGTGCTTTTGATTCATTATCCGTTACAAGATTATCCACTACCAGCCCGTCAATTATGGCTTTCAATATTTTCCCCTGTTTGGCGGACAAAGGTTTCAGTTCACTCTCGTCCGTCAGTGCGTTAACCACATCCGACTGTGTGAGTATGAACCCTCCTCCCTGCGGCCTGTCGTTGTTTATCCAGTCCAGCACGTTGGTGTATATTCCGTTCACTTCATTTGCCATCTGTACAAGAAGCGCGCCCACCCTTTTGGCTGAATTCGCCCCCACGCGTACCTCGTCTCGTATGGCTTCCGATTCCGTAATCAGTTGTTTGCTCATTTTTCTTTTATTTTCCGGTTAATGTAATAGGACATACGCCCGTATTGAGTTCCCTTATATTCGATATATCCACTGTAATTCCTGTCTCTATGCCTTCAATATACCGTTTAAAGGCCGACATCCTTGTATTGTAGTCAGACAGTGACATCATGGCCAGTTCCTTGGCAGTGACCGCCATATAGTTTCCGAAGGTGTCCAATACGCTGTACTTCTTTGGATATCCGCTTACACTGGTTTTTCCTATCTTCTTGTCCACGACCAGCACCGTTGCCCGCTGGTATCCGCTGTTTCCCCATCCGTTTGCCATAGTTCTAATCTGTTTTAAGTTGGTATATATAGTTTATATCTTCCTGCGGTGACATACCCAGGCTCGCAAGATCGAAATTTTCCCGGTAAAACTCCTGCATCCCGGTGAATCCCGCCGGTAATTCGATAGTCCATTTTTCTCCGCCGTAGCTTGTCGCATAAATGTATATTATTTGGGGTAGTTTATCCGATGTTATCCTGAACATCATTCCGTTGTTGGTATTCCAATAATAAACCCTAACCTTGATAGTGATGATCTGTTTCTGCTTGAGCTCGCACACCCGGTTCGAGGAACTCCACTCTGCCGAATACTCGCATATCTCGCATACATGTTCTCCCCATAAGCTCTCATAAGAGACCAGCTCATTTACGTACATATATGATTTTCCTGCGGCCTTGTATCGGTCAAGGAGCGCGATCATACGCCTTTCCCCGTCCAGATTATCCAACGAAGTCCTCACGATAAAATCGTATGGCTTTCCGTCTCCCTCATCTATCTCAATATTGGAGCCTATCTCATCGTAGATAATCTTTTTCAACATACAGACCTGTACACTTGCCCCGGCCTTACCTTTCAGCTTTTTACTCCACCTCGCAAATGAGGAATGGAGCCGCCTGACCGGTAATGTCAACAGAAGGCAGAATACATATATCCTGTTGACACGCAGTGAGAACGGCAGACGTTCCAAAATCCATTTTTTCCAGTTAATATTCATGGTCAGTCAATCGCATAAGTTATATCACTTTCATTCCTGACATAGACGAACGCCCCCGATTTCGCGTCAATTTTTCTCCGGTTCTCCTTGCTTCCATCCCATGTGGTAGCGTCCAGCGTAACATCTTTCACGCCTTCCGTAGCTTGCAGCATATCGACCAGCCCGGAGGCGTAAAACACCCCTCCATATTCCAGTGAATCCAGATAATTCTCAATGGTCTCCTCCACAGGCTTCCCTCCTGAAGCCAGACGTTCACCCGTCGAATCGAGAACAAGCGGATCGTAATAAATATGCAGGTGAACACGCAACTCATCGGGGACCTGGCTGACAAACAGGTAGTGCGTACCGGCCGCCCCGATCTGCCGCATATAATCTTCAAACGCCGTACGTACGTCACCGGTCAGCGGCTGTTTCCGTTCGTCACTGAAATAGATCTTCAATTTCGTCACATTGTTATCAGTGACCTCGCGTATAGCGACATTTTTCACAATCCGCTTGCTTTCATCCACGGTAGGATAGCGGAAGGAATATGTACTTTCATCGAATGAGAGGGTATCACCGTTTTGAAACTCCAGCGCTCTTTGATAATACCATGGCCGGGATGTCACATAGCTGTTGTCTATCAATGTCTCCATCTCTTTCCGGAACAGTTCCCATAGAGATTCATGCAGCCATATCACCGATGCGACTATATTGATAAGAACCGCCTCAATACTGGAGGTGGCGAACTGGTCATCAAAAGATTTGTCCGGTAACAGGCCGTAGGCCTCCTGCAAGGTTATATTGGCAATGAACGCCTCCTTTATTTCCTGACTGATATCCTTAACTGTTCTGCTCATTTCTGTCAAAGCTTCTAAATGTATTGTCAAAAGTTTCATCAAACACTAGTTCCGGGTTCACGAAGGCGGTAACGGGACGGACGCCATTGGTGTCATAATAGTCGGATACTGACTTTTCCACTACATTCCCCGGATCATACGTCAGCACCTGTCCGGGAGAGACCTCATCCGTTACCGAAAGCCCGTTTTCTTTAGCCAGTGTGAACACCCCCTCCGCACTGCCGTACACCTGCATGGCAATATCCACCAGCGACTGCCCCTGCATTACTGTCACCTTCATGGCCTTTTCATTTTTATATAAAGCGTTACGATAATATATACCAAAAACAGACCTCCGAGAAAGATGAGCGCCGACTGGTACCAGGTAAGTTTCTTCTCAACCGGATACGCTTCCCGTACCATCTTTACCCTGTCACGAAAGAGCGTGTCCGTCCGGTCACGATACAGATACAGGTATTTGTCCCGGTAGATGTAGACGGTGTCACCCGTGCGGTCTACGTAGATGCTGTCCCGCCGGTAGACGCTGTCACGTGACATCCGGTTGACAAAGACACTGTCATGCACCACCTTTTCCACCGGATACGGGATATATTGCGGGCTACGACATCCTGTGGAGCATAATGCCAACATCAGGAAAACGGTGAGTATGTACGCCGTTCTCATAACTCTTCCTCCCATACCACTTTCTCAACCATCAGGAACAGCTTGTCCATTGTAGCCACATAGTCCGGTGACGTGGCATATTTCGGACCTGTATTGTCCACAATCCTGCGTACATATTCTTTCGCGTCATTGCGGTATGGCCACGCGTCCGCAAAGCCGGGTTTCTTCAGTATGGCAAGGTGGTCCGCCAGGCAGTCCGCCACGCTGTCGTAGTCGCGGAACAATCTTTTAACTGTATATCTGTAGCGTCTTTCCGAAAGCCTGACCACTTGCAGCACTTTTTCCGGAGCCTTGAAACCGACATCCGGCCGGCTGAAATATTCCGTAGTCGTAACCAGCCGTACCGCACCCTTCCAGGACGAGCCTTTCGTAATGCCGAACAGGTTGTTTCCGATGGCGGACTTTCCCCATCCGCTTTCAAGCGCCGCCTGTGCGGTGACGAATACCGGATTGATTTCCCCCATCTTCCTAGCCTGTGGATAAATCCACTTCACAAAGTCTTTTACTGTCATTTTCCGCCCTCCTTTTCTTTATTTATAAACTGTTGCATATAAGGTATCTTCTTCACCACCTCGAAAGAGAGCACATAAAACAGGAAGCGTATCACTTTCGATTCGGGAAACAATATATTGAGGTTACGCAGCGTGTTCACCCCGTAGAAATAGAGGATGGCGTAGACAACTCCGGTGATACACTGTATCGCTCCGTCCAGATTCCGCATTTTCTCTCCTATGGTAAACACGCTGAGCACTATGACATAAAAGACGAAAGTCTCCAGCATGCAGTGGAAGAACTTTTTAAGGTTGAACCTCTCGTGTTTCGCCACTATTCCCGCTATCATGCCCGCCATACAGTTGATGGCAAATACGAAGAATATGACGAATACCATGTTCTGGATCGGTGCGAAATAGGCGAACATCACTGAAAAGACGCTTGCCAATAAGTTTCTGATTGATGTGTAGATATCCATTTTAAATCGTTTTTAATCTGTTTTCAATTTGATATTAATCCTCTCTTTCAGTTCATCGTAATCAAGCCCGTCACGTTCAAGATGTATCCTGACCTGTCTGATGACAGCCGTTTTTGTAGCCTTCGCCCGGATGAACCTCAGCAGGTTCGGCCCGATGAGCGGGTCTTCTTTCAATTCTCCCTGGTTCAGCCCCAATACGATATAAGCGTTCTGCATCTCGGATCCGCCTATGATAATGCCTGAACGTATGCCATCCTTCCCAAGGACAGGCTTGATTGCCAGGTCTCCGTTGTCCGCCAGTAAGATCCCTTTCATTGCTGTATATTTTTATTTTCAATGTCCTCCCGTTTCACTTTCTGTGCCGTACCCGTCGGTGCGGCCGCCGTTCCCGTCTGGGCACTCGCGCTTCCGGTTGTGCTTACCTGGTGGGTATGCTTGTTGAACACGTCAATAAAAGCGTTAAGTTTCTCCGTCAGTTCCCCGACTTTTACCAGTCCGCCCAATCCGCCGCCATTTATGACAATCGTTTCCGCCGTGACCTCAATGGAATCCACCTCCGCGGCGGAAATGAGGAACGGGTCGGTTTCCCGTCCTTCCACAATGCCTATCAGGCACAGGCTTCCCGGTTTTGGATATACATTGACGGATCCCGTTCCCAGTCCGATGTCAAAGTAATCAAGCCCGTCCGATTCCCCGACGGCATCCATTACCCGTTTCTCCTTGTCCACGGATGTGACCGTACACCATCGCAACTGTGCCTGTCGGCCGCTCTTTCCTATATTTTCAAATCCTTTTTTCAGTTGTTCGTCAATTGTCATTCCGCACGTCCTCCCAATTCCAGTTTCTGCCTGTAAGTGGCGTTATCGCTGAACTCCTTCGTCACCTTCTCAATAAAGTATCTTCCGGACATTTCCGGAGTAATCACACTGCTGAGTTCCAGTATCATTCCGTGAGTGACGGAAGGCGTTCCGAAGAGTTCCACACCTCCCTTGTAGCGTTGCTTCTTGAGCCGTTCGTAGAACCGTCTGGCGAAATCCCCCAGTGTTTCCGGCGTAATCCTCATATCCTTGTCACTGTATCTGATTTTAAAGGTCTCAGCTCCGGGAACACCCGCTTTCACTTCCAGTTTCCTGCCTTTTCCGAGCATGGCGGTAGCGATGACCTCATATTCACCGTCCGTCTCGTTCAGGTCCTGGCTGACCGCCTCCCTCTCCAGTTCAATCCTCACTTCCGGCAGTTCCGTCTTGTCCGAATACACATCTCCGCAATACAGCGTTTTTCCTATAAAATAGGTGTAGAATCCCAATTTTTGTAAATCGTCGAAAATCTCCGACACCCGTTTTTGGGCATAACGTACCGCTCCCAGTTCCGTATCACCGAATGAGGTCTTCACTTCGTATCCTTGGGCCACATCCTTGAGCAGCTGTCCCAAAGTCACGCTTTTCTTTGAATAGCTTACCGTTTTCCGTTTCAGCCTGTACATCTCATCCTCGCACTTCACGGTAATGGGAATGCCCCTTGATACGGAAAGGATGTATCCTTCGAACTCCGTCACCCAGTTGCCGTCATATCCCAGTTCTATCATGACACGGTCTCCGGCGCGAAGGATATCCGCCAGGTTCTTTCCCTCGTAACGGCTCATTTTCCGGGGAAGCACGATTTCCGCCGTATCCGTCAGCAGCTTCCACGAACTTTCGATACGTACGGAAGAAACCAGGAATGTCCGGAATCCGCCTCTTTTGTCTGTTTCCGGAAATGTGATCCGTGCACACATCATATAGCTCATAACCGCAGGTTTTCAAGCGTGTCACTTATCGCGCGTATCGTAAAGGGCATCACCGAGCTGTTACCTTGTACCGGGTTAAAATTCAGCTCCTCGATGAGGATGGCGTATATTTCCTTGTCGTTGAATATGCTCCCCGTCACACCGATGGCTTCCGTCACCTTCCTGAACTTGCACAGCGCGTTCACCTGTTCGGTCACCGTCCTGTACCCCTGGCGTTTCCTGTCCTCGATGCAGAACCCCTGTATCATGATGTTCCAGTCATCCAGCCCGTATATCTCCTTCACGGTACCATACGTGCCGAGCACCTTGGTTTTCGACACGTTCATCGGGCGGGAAAAGGACACGACCGTGGCGTACGGCATGAGGAAACTGGCCAGGTTGACCGTCGCGGGCGAACCGTTTGACTTATAAGTCTTGTACTTCTCGCAACCGTCCAGCGTGAATGTCCCGATGACGGGTGTCCCCATCCAGCTGTACGCTTCCGCAAGGCTCTCATCCACAAAGGTCACACCCCGGTAGTCTCCCGGTTCATAGTCTTTCAATTCACGCCCCCACGGAAGGTATATCGGGGATGATATCCCGAACACTTCCGTAAAAAGCGCGCCGATATTCAATGCTCCGTTTCCTGAAATCATATCCATTTCCTCCTTATCCCGCCGCCGGAACAGCGTCCGTCATGACGGCTAATATTTCCTGTTTCACCCTGTCCGAAATCTTTTTGATATCATTTCCTCCGGCTACATGGAAGTTGTTGTTCATCGTCACGTTCATTGTGATATTCCGTACGTTTCCACTGCCGCTGCCACCCGGTCCTTTTGCCAGTTGTCCACCGGTAAAGGAGCCGCTACCGTTATTCGTCCCGCTGATCCGGTTTATCGGAGCGTTGGGGGCAATCTTGAACTCTTTCTCCTTTTCCTCCTCTTTCTCTTTTGGGTGCGACTTTTCCCAATTCTCCATTCCCGCCTTCCATCCGTCGGAGAACGCGCTTCCCACTTTTTTCCCTCCTTCGAGCGCCTGACCGGCAAGCCTGTCCCACACGTCTGAGAAATGGAAATCATCGTCAAACCAGTTGGCGGGGTTTATCACGTCAATGATGGCACGCACCACGTTGAATATGAACCGCCATCCCTCCAGGAAGAACACCTTGAGGAAATTGCCCAGCCCGTAGAAGAAGGCGCGCACCTCGGCGAACTTGTTCCACAGGAAAGCTACCAGTGCGGTGACGGCGGTGATAATCGCGATAATCCACCCCACGACGGGAATGCTCTTTATCGCCATACTGATCACCCGGCAATTGATTACTGTCGCCGTCGCCATTTTCACCATCCCCGCAATCCATGCGATGGATGACTTGAGGGATACAAGCGTCATGATTTGCCCGATGGACCATGCTACCGTACCCAGCGTTACCAGCGTGCCGATGAATATACCGACAATCTCGATCACCGGGGCGATCGGTTCCACGAACTCGAAAAAACTGATTTTCAAGTCGTCAATGAACGCCTGCATACGCTTCTGCTTTTCCGCGTATGTATCCATCTGTTTGGCAGCCATATCCGTTGCTGAGGTTGATCCTTGAATGGCTTCCGTCCACGCGTCCATCTGGTCGGCACCGTCAATCAAGGCCATCGCCGAAGCCAGGTTCTCCCCTCCGAACAATGCGGACATGATTGTCGCATTGTGCATGACCGGTGTCAATGCACGCAACCGGTCGGTCAGTGAGAGCGACTGGTCCTGCATGGTATCAATGCTGATTCCGGCAGCTTTCAATTGTCTGACCGCATCCGCGGTCGGCGCCTGCATTTTCAGAATTGTATTCCGTAGGGCGATACCGCCTTCCGAACCTTTCTTTCCCGCTTTGTCAAGCAGCTGGATAGCCGAGTTTGTTTCCGCAAAATCAACTCCGAACGTTTTCGCGACACTGCCGGTCTGCTTCAATGCCTCCGCCACTTCTTTGATTTCAGCGGATCCCTCCACCGTTCCGGCTGCCATGATATTCATATATTCGGTCATGGTCTGTGCCGCTTTCATCGGGTCATCAAGGGATACTTGATACTGGTTCATGGCAGTGGACATGGCGGCTGACGCTCCCGGTACATCATTCTGCATTGTCTTGCTGAGGGTCATCACATTATTGGACATGATTTCCAGCGCGTCCGGAGCCTTCTTCAATTCCGGGGTAATCTTGGAAAGCAGGTCCTTGTAAACTCCCATCGCATCCGCCGCATCCGTACCGAAAGTCTTCGCCGTAACCCGTGCCTTGTCAGCCAGCACATCCAGCTCTTTCCCTGCCATGTTGGTAATGCCGGACATTTCCGCCACCGCCGTTTCAAACCGTATTCCCGGTTCGATGGCGTCATTGAAAGCGCCGCGTATATTGTCCACCCCCTCCTTCACCTGGTTGAGGAAGAACATCCCCTTTCCGAGCTTCTCCAGTTTACCGGCCGCCGTTTCGGAAGCGTTCCCCAGTCCGTTCACCGATTCATCCACGTCGTCCACCACCGATGAAGCCTGTCCGGCCGCTTCGGTGACCTTACGCAGCGGAGCGGTAATCTTATCCACCAGCTCCAGTATCCATTGTGTCGATGTCGATGCCATTTGATTTTGAGAATAGTTGATTCAATACTTTGACCATGGCGTTCTGCATGGCGATCTCCATTTCCTCCAGCTCAGTTTTCCGCAACATACGGTATCCGGCATAGAGCCTGAGCCATTCGTCCTCGTCCAGCCTGCCGGGAATATCCACGCCGTATTCCCTTTTCAGTACGGCGTCGATTCCCTCGACAACACCGAACGATTCCGAATATTCCTCTATGCTTTGCTGATAAAAGCCGCCTGGCCTTTTATCAGTTCGGCCACAGCTCCGAGAACGGACGTGTATACCGCCGAATCCTCCAGCGCGGAACGGTCTCCCGCCACCACACAGGTGTTCAGCAGCAACTCGTTGGCGGCATTCAGGTCATCGCGCACGCTTGCCATGGCAAGGATCGTGTCCTTGGTAGGGCGGACCAGCAGAAAGTCATAGCGTTCATCCTCGTCGACCTGTACCGTCAGCATCTTCAACCGTTTCCCGTAACGGGCCCTCATCTCCGTATGCTGTTCTTCGGTGAAGCCGACAATCTGTTCCCTCTCTTTGTCGGAAAGCGACTCGTACGCTTTCCCCGCCTGTATCTTCTTTTTTTCCTCCATCACTTTTATTTTTGGTACTGATATACATATCTACACTGGAAATCCTTCCGTCCTCGGAGGGATTTCTTTTTAACTATACGCGATAAAATTTGTCATTTCCAATTTATTTTCTTACTTTAGCGAAAAATAATAAAATTATGGAAACGAATAAACTAAAGAAAACAAAATGGATGTGCCCAAAATGTAAGGGGGAAAAGGAATGCCTGATAACACAGCAATTTTCGAATAAAGATATTCTTATATGCACTGAATGTGGAACAGTAATTCCAGTTATTCGATTAAAAACAAGATATGATAAAGATTAATCTAAATATCTTTCTATAAATTCTTTAGCACTTTGGATTGTTATCTTGGGGGACAAACTCATTAACCATTCCATGACCTTATCTTCGTCATAACTACCGACTTCCTCCATTACCATTTCTTTCACTTCTTCCGAGGTGCAGTTTCTAAATTCATTTGGATTAATCCAAATGTTTGTTTTCTGTTCCATGTGATTCTAATATTTTTGATTAATAACGTATTTTATACGTATCTGTAAATTTGTCTGCGGACACCATACAGACACTCCCTACCTACGTATATAATATCAGTATTAACCAAAACATATATTGATATGACAACTAATGATGTATTTTTAGACGCCTGCAAAGGGCTAGTGATGCACTGTAATTGCAACATTCTTATTCTTAATGTGCTAGGCAATTTTAGAGCATATATAGCTCCGGAAGTCAGATTAAAAACTAGGGAATGTCGTTACAACGAAGTCCAGGATGCGCAAGACATTACAAAACTAATTCTGAACCTCGGGGTAAACTTTACTCAAGGAATGAATGAACAAGCACTCCGTGAAAAGACGCAATCCATTCACAAGGAAAATTTCAAGTTTGGTACGGATGATTATATGTGGTTCACAAAAGTGGATTTAAACCGCTAATTTGTTGTTTGCATATAGGAAAGTAGTTATATTTGCACAGTCCTTTTAGGACAAGACATTGTTGGAAAATTAAAGAAGTGCCTTGATACTCGAAGAATCGCCAATTCAATAAAAGTACAAACGAGGCACAGAGGGCAACCCATATCAGGTGGGCTGTTCATCTGTGTGTTTGTACAAGCGTTTGGCGATGCTTTCGAGTTTACACGGGTGACAGTCCACTTTCTTTATTATATAACGTTCTCATAGACTGTCGGGAACTCGAAAAATTCGCCATTATGAAAAAGATTTTGTTAATTGTAGCATTAACACTAATGAGTGTTATTGCATTTGGTCAAAAAGGGTATGGAAAAATAGAGCGGGATACTGTTGGTGTGTTAATCAAAGACCCTATTAATGGTACGTTTGTTGCTAATGGAATGGAAAAAATAAGAAATGCTCTTTTAGGTAGTATTGGCAAAAATTTTGAAAAAATGACTCCACTTCAACAAAAGAACTATCTAAACACAGAAGAAGGGAAACGTAAATTAACGGCATTAGAAAAAGAACGAAAAAAATTATTTACTACTACATGGTG
>ENA-UEYF01002226-UEYF01002226.1-human-gut-metagenome-genome-assembly--contig:-NODE-2226-length-13016-cov-87.117706_pt1 | contig 13016 bp, 9 predicted proteins | sample MGYA00242902_ERZ507920 | MGnify/ENA primary metagenome ERZ507920 (study PRJEB26167, sample SAMN06115402) | human gut metagenome | host: Homo sapiens | place: China:Jiangxi | collected 2016-07-05...
ATCATCCTTTACCCCGACGACGAATTCTCCGTATCGCTGCACGTGGACTACAACTCCAAGGTGATCGGCAACCAGTACGCGACCTTCAATCCCGAAGACGACTACGCCTCGAAAATCGCGCCCTGCCGCACCTTCGTCTTCCTGCATGACCTGGAGCCTCTGATGAAAATGAATCTGATCAAGGGCGGCGACCTGGACAATGCCATCGTTGTTGTGGAGAATCCCGTCCCGGACGATCAGCTCGAACACCTCAAGAAAATCTTCAACAAACAGGATATCCGCATCACGGGCGGCTACCTGAACAACCTGGAACTTCGTTTCAACAACGAACTGGCCCGCCACAAGCTCCTCGACCTGCTGGGGGACTTCGCTCTGCTCGGCAAACGCATCAAGGGCCGCGTATGGGCTACCCGCCCCGGCCATTTCGCCAACACGGAGTTCATGAAGCAAGTCAAACAGACTATCCGCCGCGAAGGAGAGAAACCCCGCTTCCAATACGACTGCCGCAAACCGCCGGTTTACGACATCAACGATATCCGCCGCATGCTGCCCCACCGCCCGCCGTTCCTGCTGGTGGACCGTATCTTCTACATCGACGATACGATGGTCGCCGGCATCAAGAACGTCACGATGAACGAACCGTTCTTCGTGGGACACTTCCCGGAGGAGCCCGTCATGCCGGGCGTGCTGATCGTCGAAGCCATGGCGCAGTGCTGCGGAATGCTGGTATTGCGCAATATTCCGGATCCGGAACACTATTCGACCTATTTCATGAAGATCGACGGTGTAAAATTCAAGCGCAAGGTCGTTCCGGGCGATACCCTTCACTTCGAAGTTCAACTTCTGGAGCCCATCCGACGCGGTGTAGCCGTGGTCGAGGGCAAGGCTTTCGTCGGCGAAACGCTTGCCTGCGAATCCACGATGATGGCCCAGATCGTTAAAAATAAAGAGTAACCGCACATGATAAGCAACCAGGCATACATCCATCCCGACGCGAAACTCGGCAAGAACGTAACGGTGGAACCTTTCGCCTACATCGCCGGCGACGTAGTGATCGGCGACGACTGTTGGATCGGTCCCGGAGCCGTGATCCATGACGGAGCCCGCATCGGCAAAGGCTGCAAGATCCATACGGCCGCTTCGATCGCCTGCACCCCGCAGGACCTGAAGTTCGTCGGTGAAAAAACGACGGCCGAAATCGGCGACTACAACGAAATCCGCGAATACGTCACCATCAGCCGGGGCACCGCCTCCCGGGGCAAGACCGTCGTCGGCAGCCATAACCTGATTATGGCCTACGTGCATATCGCCCACGACGACGTGGTGGGTAGCCACTGTGTCATGGCCAACCGCGTGTCGCTCGCCGGAGAGGTCGAAGTCGGCGACTGGGCCGTCATCGGCGGCCATGTAGCCGTACATCAGTGGACGCGCATCGGAGAGCACACGATGATCCAGGGCGGTGCATTGGTAGGCAAGGACATTCCCCCCTTCATCACCGTCAGCAACGATCCGGTACGTTTCGCCTGCGTCAACCGCGTGGGATTAAGTCGCAGGGGATTTACAGCGGAAATGATCGGGCAGATCCACGACGCCTGCCGCATCCTCTTCCAGAGCGGTCTAAACTACCTGAACGGCTGCGAAGAGGTCGAAAAACAGATTCCCCAAAGCCCCGAACGCGACCGGCTCATCCGGTTCATCCGCGAATCGCAGCGCGGTATCGTCAAACCCTACTCGCCAAACAGCGAAAAAGACGAATAATTTTTCCGTACAAAGATTTGAAAATCGAAAAACATTCGCTACATTTGTAGCGTAAACGGGTACAGAGAGGTAAGGGGACGAGCAAGTCCCCTTATTTCGTAGATATATTCACCGCCTTCGACCGGCGAATCATCCGCGCAACTCTCTCGCCCCGCCTGCGCACGAACACCCGCTCCGTCGGGAGAAACCGACAGCTGCGGACCGCGCCGGCTCCGGATAACAGGAACAAGTCTCGTGTACGAAAAGACAACTTCTCTGCATCGGGACACAAGAGGGAGCTACCCACCGGACACGAGCCAATGAAAACGGACGGGAAGCAACCTTTTCCGACGGGTTCGGCAAAAGGCCGAACTGCCCTCGAACCGGCTGCAAAACGGCTGAACGAACTTCAAGTTTTCGCCCGGGAAGGGCTGATGTCCGGATTTGCACGAACTGCCCGCATCGGGAAACGACTTTATTGATAACACCTACAGATATGATCGATTGTACGAAAATCACCGAAATAGCCAACACCAAACTCGCCGGCACCGACCTGTTCGTCGTAGATTGCACCTGCTCGCCTGCCAACGAAGTGGAATTGCTGATCGACAGCGACACTTCGGTAGGCATCGAAACCTGCGTGGAGTTGAGCCGTGCGATCGAAGCCGAATTCGACCGCGATACGGAGGATTTCTCCCTCACGGTAGCTTCGGCAGGCATCGGCTCGGAGCTCAAGCACCTTCGTCAATACCGCAAACTGATCGGCAAGCCGGTCGAAGTATTGCTCAAAAGCGGCGTAAAGATACTGGCGACGCTCGACGAGGCGGACCCGGACGGAATCACCCTTTCCTATGAAGAGAAACAGGCCGTAGAGGGTAAAAAGCGGAAACAGACCGTGCGGGTTACGCGCCGCTACCCTTTTGCGGAGATCAAATACACGAAGGAATACCTCGATTTCAAATAGTGAAAATTCAAAAAATAAACAAGATAAAAAACCAATGGATAATCTTAATCTTATCAGCAATTTCGCAGAGTTCAAGGAGCTTAAAAACATCGACAAGGCCACGATGATCGGAGTCCTCGAGGACGTTTTCCGCCACGCGCTTCAGAAGCAGTTCGAGACGGACGAGAATTTCGACGTGATCATCAACCCGGAAAAGGGCGACCTGGAGATCTGGCGAAACCGTACGGTCGTGGAGGACGGCGCGGTGGAGAATCCGAACATGCAGATCGCCGTATCGGAGGTTAAGGCCATCGATCCGACCTACGAAGTGGGCGACGAATACGTCGATCCGATCAAACTCGAATCGTTCGGACGCCGGGCCGTGCTGTCGCTGCGCCAGAACCTCGCTTCGCGCATCCTCGACCTGGAGAAAGCCAACCTTTACGAAAAATATTCGGAGAAAGTCGGCGAGATCATCACCGGCGAGGTATATCAGGTATGGAAGAAAGAGGTGCTGATCCTCGACGACGAAGGCAACGAGCTGATTCTGCCCAAGACCGAACAGATTCCCAACGACTATTACCGCAAGGGCGACACGATCAAGGCGATCGTCAAGAGCGTCGAAATGAACAACAACCAGCCGCGCATCATCCTGTCGCGTACGGCCAACCAGTTCCTCGAACGGCTCTTTGAGCAGGAGGTTCCCGAGATCTTCGACGGTCTGATCACCATCAAGAAGATCGTCCGCATCCCCGGCGAGCGAGCCAAGGTAGCCGTCGAATCCTACGACGAGCGCATCGATCCGGTCGGCGCCTGCGTCGGCATGAAGGGATCTCGCATCTACTCGATCGTCAAGGAGCTGCGCAACGAGAATATCGACGTAGTGAACTACACGACCAACCCGCAGTTGATGATCCAGCGTGCCCTGAATCCCGCGAAGATTTCGAGCATCACCATCGACGAGGAGAAGAAGACCGCCTCGGTCTATCTCAAACCCGACCAGGTATCGCTGGCCATCGGCAAGGGCGGCCTGAACATCCGGCTTTCGAAGATGCTGACCGATTACGACATCGACGTTTACCGCGAAATCGAGGAGGAGGACGTAGCGCTCACCGAATTCGCCGACGAGATCGACGGCTGGGTGATCGACGCCCTGAAAGCCTGCGGCTGCGACACGGCCAAGAGCGTACTGGAGCTGCCCGTCGAAGAGATCGCCGCCCGTGCCGACCTGGAATTGGAGCAGGCCCAGAAAGTCGTCGAGATCCTGAAAGCGGAATTCGAGGAGTAATCCATCCCATCGTACAAAAATTAAAACCGATATATGAGTAACGAAAGAAAATTAAGACTTATCCAGGTTGCCAAGGAGTTCAAGGTGGGATTGAATACCATCACGGACTTCCTGCAAAAGAAGGGTATAAAAACCGACGGTTCGCCCAATACGCTGGTGGAGCCGGACGTCTATGCCGTTCTGGAGAAGGAGTTCGGCGGGAGCCGAATTACCGGCAACGAGAGGGACAGCATCCGAGAAAGGATCGCCCAAAAGCAAGCTACGATCACCCTCGAAGAGACACAAAAACAGCCGCGCGAAGAGGCACAGGAGGTAATTATCAAAAGCAACGTCATCAGCATCAAAGACGAACTGCCCCAGCCCAAAATTCTGGGCAAAATAGATCTTTCTCCCAAGCCCAAACCGGCACCGCACCCGGTAAGCAAACCGGCGGCAGAGCCCGTACCGGAGGCTGCGGCTCCGAAACCGCAGCCGGCACCGCAACCGGCCGCCCCCAAAACGGAAGTGGCACCTGCCTCCGAAACGGCTCCCGCAGCCAAATCCGAACCGGAAGCGGCACCCAAGAGCGACAACATCTTCCGCCCCGCCGTGCAGACCCTCACGGGTCCGCAGGTACTCGGCACGATGGACGTGTCGGGATTCACACCGGGCAACCGCCACAAACGCAAACGCCTGAGTAAAGAGAAAGTGGACGTGACCCGTACGCCGGCAGGCAGCCCCAAGCCGGGCAGCAATGGCAAATCCGCCGCACAGCCCGGCCGCGGACAAGGTCCGCAATCCAACCAACCCCGTCCGGGAGAGAACAAGAAGACCCGCAAGGACAAACTCAAAGCTCCGAAGCCCGTCGTTCGCCCCGAAATCAGCGACGAGGAGGTTTCGAAGCAGGTAAAAGATACGCTGGCCCGCCTGACGTCGAAAAACGCCAAGAGCAAAGGTTCGAAATACCGCAAGGAAAAACGCGAAGCCGTAGCCGAGCGCATGAACGAAGAGTTCCAGCGCGAAGAACAGGAACGCTCCATCCTGAAGGTCACCGAATTCGTGACCGTGGCCGAGCTGGCTACGATGATGAACGTTTCGGCGACCGAGGTCATCACGGCCTGCATGAACCTGGGCCTGATGGTGTCGATCAACCAGCGTCTCGACGCCGAGGCGCTCGTGGTCGTAGCCGAAGAGTTCGGCTTCAAGACCGAATTCGTATCGGCGGACATCCAGGAAGCCATCGGCGACGACGAACAGGACAGCGAGGAAGACCTCGTGCCGCGACCGCCGATCGTAACCGTCATGGGACACGTCGATCACGGTAAGACTTCGCTGCTGGACAATATCCGCAAAACCAACGTCATCGAAGGTGAGGCGGGCGGTATCACCCAGCACATCGGTGCTTACAGTGTAGAGCTGAACGGCCAGAAAATCACGTTCCTCGACACCCCCGGCCACGAGGCTTTCACCGCCATGCGCGCCCGTGGTGCCAAGATCACCGACGTAGCGATCATCATCGTCGCGGCGGACGACAACGTGATGCCCCAGACCGTCGAGGCGATCAACCACGCCCAGGCAGCAGGCGTCCCGATGGTTTTCGCCATCAACAAGATCGACAAACCCGCAGCCAACCCCGACCACATCAAGGAGCAGCTTTCGCAGATGAACTACCTCGTGGAGTCGTGGGGCGGCAAATACCAGGATCAGGAAGTTTCGGCCAAAAAGGGCCTGAATCTCGACAAACTGCTCGAAAAAGTGCTGCTCGAAGCCGAAATGCTCGACCTGAAGGCCAATCCGAACCGCCGCGCTTCGGGAGCCGTCATCGAATCGACACTCGACAAGGGCCGCGGTTACGTGGCTACGGTGCTCGTACAAAACGGTACGCTGCACATAGGCGACGTAATGCTTTCGGGCATACACACGGGCCGTGTGAAAGCGATGTTCAACGAAAACGGCCAAAAAGTGACCGAAGCTGGCCCTTCGACGCCGGTACAGGTGCTCGGTCTGAACGGTGCTCCCCAGGCAGGCGACACGTTCAACGTCATGGAGGACGACCGCTCGGCCCGTGAAATCGCCAACAAACGCGAGCAACTCCAGCGTATCCAGGGCATCATGACCCAGAAGCACGTGACGCTCGACGAAATCGGACGCCGCATCGCCATCGGATCGTTCAAGGAGCTGAATATCATCGTAAAAGGCGATGTCGATGGTTCGGTTGAGGCTATGTCGGGTTCGCTGATCAAGCTCTCGAAGGAGACCGTGCAGGTGAATGTGATCCACTCGGCCGTCGGTCAGATTTCGGAATCGGACGTTCTGTTGGCGGCGGCCTCGAATGCCATCATCGTCGGCTTCCAGGTCCGTCCGTCGGCATCGGCACGCAAGCTCGCCGAAAAGGAGGAGATCGAAATCCGCCTCTATTCGATCATCTACGATGCGATCAACGACATCAAGGATGCCATCGAAGGCATGCTCGAACCGGTGATGAAGGAAGAGATTGTCTGCTCGGCGGAAGTCATGGAGATCTTCCGAATTTCCAAAGTCGGCACCGTCGCCGGATGCGTCGTCCGAGAAGGCAAGCTGACCCGCCACACCCCGATCCGCGTGATCCGCGACGGTATCGTGATCTACACGGGCAAGCTCGGCTCGCTCAAACGGTTCAAGGACGATGTCAAGGAGGTGCTCACGGGCCAGGACTGCGGTCTGAACATCGAATCCTTCAACGACATCCGCGTAGGAGATGTCATCGAAGGTTACGAGCAAGTCGAGGTAAAACGCAACTAACCGAATGCAAGGAATCTTATCTAAAATAAGAAAAAAGAAATGAACACTCAGATTAAATTCACAACGGCAGCCGAAGCCGTGAAAGTCATCAAATCGGGTGACCATATTCACCTCAGCTCGGTCGCTTCGGCCCCCCAGTGCCTGATTAAGGCCATGTGCGAACGCGGCGCCAACCACGAATTCAAGGATGTGCACATCCACCACCTGCACACGGAAGGGCCGGCTCCCTATGCCGATCCGCAGTTCGAAGGCATCTTCCAGCTCGACTCGTTCTTCGTGGGCGGGAACGTGCGCAAAGTGACGCAAAGCGGCTATGCGGACTACATTCCCATCTTTTTGAGCGAAACCCAGAAGCTCTATCGCAGCGGCACGGTACCTTGCGACGTAGCGATGATCCAGGTATCGACGCCCGACAAACACGGCTACGTTTCGCTCGGCACCTCGGTCGATGCGACCCTGGCAGCCGTGGAAACGGCTCGTACGGTGATCGCAGTGGTGAACAAGCACGTTCCCCGTTCGTTCGGCGACGCAATGATCCACTCGTCGAAAATCGACCTCTTCGTACAGGACGATACCCCGCTGGAAGAGGCACATTTCACCGAACCCAACGAGATCGAAACCCGCATCGGCAAGCACTGCGCGGCCCTGATCGAAGACGGTGCGACGCTTCAGATGGGTATCGGCGCTATTCCGAATGCGGTTCTGGCACAGCTCGGCAACCACAAGAACCTGGGTATCCATACCGAAATGTTCGCCGACGGCGTTCTCCCGCTGGTGGAGAAGGGCGTTATCAACGGCGAAGCGAAGAACATCGACAAGGGCAAGATGGTTTCCACCTTCCTGATGGGTTCGCAGCGGGTTTACGACTTCATCGACGACAACCCGGGCGTACTGATGATGGACGTGGGATACACCAACGATCCGTTCATCATCGCCAAGAACGACCGCGTAACGGCCATCAACTCGGCACTCCAGGTGGATATCACCGGTCAGGTTTGCGCCGATTCGCTGGGTACGAAATTCTATTCGGGTGTCGGCGGCCAGATAGACTTCATCTACGGCGCTTCGCTGTCGAAAGGCGGCAAGGCGATTATCGCCATGCCTTCGGTGACCAACAAAGGCATCTCGAAGATCGCTCCGGAACTGACCTGCGGCGCAGGCGTGGTAACCACCCGCAACCACATCCACTGGTTCGTCACCGAAAACGGCGCCGTCAATCTCTACGGCAAAAGCCTGCAGGAGCGTGCGCGGCTGATCATCTCGATCGCCGATCCTTCGGCCCAGGAATCCCTGGACCGGGCAGCATTCGAGCGCTACGGACAGCACCACCACTACGTGAAAAACTACATGGGCAAATAATAACCGCCCCTCGAAATGAAAAGCGTCCCTTCACGGGACGCTTTTTTGCATATATACGCACATTCGTATCCAATCGACACAAGGCCGCATCGGACAGGATAGGAAAATGACGGAACGAACGTTACCGCGCAGGCTTATGCAGTCCGAAACGCTCGGCGACGGCGTTGCGGTATTTCCGGGAAACTTCGAGAGTGACCCGCTCTATGGTCACATCCGTCATAGTGACCCGGGACACCCGCTCGGCATTGACCAGCCAAGCACGGTGGATGCGTATGAACCGATCGTCCAACAAACGCTCCCACTGCGAAATCCGGGTTCGCGTAGGATAGAGCCCGCCGTCCGCCGTGTGCAGAAACACTTCCGTGTCGTTGGATTCGACATAGAGCAATTCGCCGACCGGAAGCGTCACCTTGCGGCGCTCCGAGATGAAGCTCACTGTTTCCATCCGCGGCAACCGCGCTTTTATCCAGCGGTCCAGCAGCCTCTCGGGGATAAGGACCGCAGCCAGCAGCAACCCGATGAAAACCGGATTGTAGAAAAGAACGTGGAAAACCATCCCGTCACCGGGCAACCAACCGCTCCAGATATAGCGATGCGCCAACAGCAACGCCAGCCATTCGATGACCAGTATGCCTCCCGCAACGCCGGCGACCGCCACGGCCCGACGGTTCGAAGCACGCAGCGCCCCCGGCAACGACAGTTTGGCGCAGAACATCCCGGGCAACATCGTCGTCGAAAGGAACACCCCCTGCCGAAACTCATACCCGCAGCTCGCCACCACCGAAGCGAGCATCAGTACCACCACGCACCAATAGCCGATCATCACCGAATGTCTCATATCCGTCGTTTTCGCACAAAGGCCCGCAACAGACCGCGTCCAGTCGGCGAAACCGAACACCGGAGTACGCCCTGCAGCAGCCATTTATTGCAAATTTAGCAAAATTCCGGTCGCAACGCAACCTCTCCGGGACGCAACAGCGGCTTTCGACCGGCAAAGAGCGGGATTCGACATTGGATTTGCAGCCGAGTCTCCCTACCTTTGCAATAGGATGGATCCACTCAATGTCAAACCTAAAATCATTACGCTATGAAACGACTGCTTGCAACCGGCCTGCTGCTTCTGCTGGCCTCGGTCCCGCTCTTCGCACAGGAAAAGGTCGCCATCGTACCGCCTCCGTCCGCCGACACATCGGCTGCGGCCGATGCCGAATCGACATCGGCGACACCCGGCGAGAAAACCGCCCTCCCGTCCGCCCAAGAGATCACCCGCACATTACCGGCCGAACCGGGGAAAGAGCCCCAACTGAACGAGCATGAGATCGCCATTCTGAATCCCGAAACACAAGAGTGGGAGGTCAGCGAATTTGCAATATCGGAAAGCCGACATTCACCGGCCGATCTCTACCTGGAAGGCGGCTACGGCTGGATGACCGCACTCACCCTCTGTCTGATCGCCATGCTCTTCTGCACATGGAAAGCGCCGCGCTGGATCAAGGAGCTCGGATTGCTGGCCTGCACTCTCGGAGTGTTGAGTATGATGATCGGCTTTTACTCCATTCTCCAAATCATCCAGACAACCGGATACTCCGTCACATTCACGCTGCTCTCGGGCGGTCTGCGCGTGGCGTTCATCGCTCCGATCTACGGCCTGATTATCTACGCACTGTCGCTGCTGCTGCGCATCGCCGTAAAACCGCGCATCTGACTCTCCGGCCCGTGCGGGTCGTACCGGGGACATCGATCTTCGGCACGACCCGCACCTGCCACAGCAAAGACGAGTCCCGGGGCAAGCCGAGCACCTCGTACCGCACTCCGGCACCGGACACGCACCGACACGGGCCGCGTGGCACAGCTCGATGCAAAATCCCGGACAGATATCCGCATCCCCCGAAACCGTCCTGCCGCAACACCGACGAATTACCGACTATACGACCGCACAATGAGCAAAGCAGCAACGAATCCCCCGATCGCATTGCCGCGACAGGGCGATCGACTTGTTCCGGCATTTGAACGCGACCGCCCCTGCATACCGGTTAAAATGCCGGCCCCTGTCGCCTCCCGGAAACAGAAAAGCCTGCTTCCCAGCAGACTTTTCCACACACAATCTTTAACAAATAAAATTTCTTGGCAAAAATTTTTCTCTAACCTTTCATCAACCCTATTAACACTTATCTCTTTTCACGTTACAAAGATCGCCGTATTATCCATATTCTACAATCGCCGAAACAGGCTAAAACCACAGAAAACCATCCCCATTACAAGGGATAAGCTACCATAAGCCTCCTTCGGACAGGCAAATATGAATCCACAATGCCCCACGATGCCACAATAGATCTCTCAAAAAATCGGGCCGCCGCAAGATACGACTTACGGATGATAATGCCAAATAATTCTTTATATGCCTCCTCAATGTTCCCCGTTGTTCCTACCTGTCCCTGCGGACAGCGGTGAAAACGACTAAAACTCCGGCCGAAATCGGATCGTGTATTTTACATCGAGAGCGTATCGAGATTATGTTGGAACGCCTCCCAATAACGCCCCACCTGATAACCATCGACAAACCCATGATGGAAACTTACAGCCACAGGCATCGTACGGCGTCCCTGCATATCGACCATTATCTTTCCGAATACCGACAAAGGGATATTCTCGCCTGCATTCTGCGGAAACTGGAACTGTAACCCTGTGAAGCTATACCACGGATTCACACTTATAACAAACGTGTCCTTCTCGGAATCGGCTCCGTACGCATCTCCCTCGCCCCGCATCGCGGCTGCAATGATCCCTCGCGCTTCAGCGACGAACTCCTCCAGCGTATCATTATAGGGAATGATAACCGATGCAAAGGAGTGATCCTCACGCGCAACCGCCGTATTGAGCCTGATCCGATCATATAGCCAGACCTTTCCATCGACCTGCCTGTACCTCAATGCCTCAATGGAATTGACAGCCCGTAGCGAAGCGTACATCGCATAGTGCGAAAACTTGATACCCAGCGCTTTCGCCCGAATATACGTTTCCGTTACATCGACCTGCGATGTAACACTGTAATAAGGATTGGCGAAATCCCGGAAAAAAAGATAGTTCTCCCGACGATTCCAATTATCAATATCTACCGGATGTTTCATAGTCGCACATAATTATCCCCAAACTTACAAAACATACGGAATTATCCGCGAGTTTTTCGGCGAATAATATGGATCATACATTCAAACCGGCCCGTGGCAGCGAGCGGCATCTTTACCGATCGTCCTCGGTCCCGATTCCATATCGACATATACTCGTCCTTTCCACAATTTTTTTGGAAACAGCAAACTCCGGACTATATGGGATATAGTTGGGTCAGATAATCTGTTTACCAATAAACAAAGTATAGGAAACGATTTGACCGTCGGGTTTTTGAACGGTATATGTAGTTTCTCCCTGAAGTTCCAAACCTTTTCGTTGCTCTTCCCAGGTTATTTCTTTGACAGGACGATTATTTATGGCTACAATTATATCACCGATTTCGATACCGGCTTGCTCCGCGACTCCTCCTTTATATAGGCCATTGACAATCCAGCCACCGCAAATATCCGTACGGTCAACAGTAGCCATATGCGTCACCGACGATTGGGCGTAGGTACCCTGATTCTCATTGCGTTTAACCCATACAGAAGAACTTACCGGATCCAAAACAATGTCGTAGAGCGACCAGATTTCATTACCTATTATACCTATATAGGGTCTGTCCGACGATAATGCCCCCTTTTCATTGAGCGAGTAATCTATCACGAGATTTTCGAGCGTATCGGCCATAAAGAATTTTGCAGCCCTTATCGTAACCTCCTCAGAACCGCCGCCGATACCTCCGGCCTGTGTGCAAAAATATGCCTTCGGCACATCCATAAAATTAAATGCAGACGCCGTTTCATTCGTGAGAATAATCGTGGAGCCGCACCCTAAATCCATTCTAAACCAACCCTCCAGGCTATTTTCATCGTCGATTTGCAGCGTCGCCTTTACATCGATACGGTTATCCTCGAATCGAGCGTCGAGTTTTACATAATTATCGAGCTGTTCAGCTAACAACGGTCCTTTTAACTGGCGCAAATAGCTCTCGCTGAAATTGATTTCCAGAGGATTCATCAATAGATGAGTATTACCTAACAAGCCGTCAGTGTGCCTCCCGAGGAGATCACGCAACTTAATTATAGGTGTAATCTCGTTTTGGTATTCCCTCGCCCCGCAATGGACTGTAATCGGATCGATGAATATGTCTATGCGTTCAGGCTCGCCATTCCCCGCACCTCCCATTGTTGCCTTACCTTTTCGTCCGAAAGCGTTTTGCAGATGATTGAGTTTCAAATAATCTTCGTCGAGATAGAGAAAGTCAGCTCCGGTATCGTAAATAAGGGTAACGGGAATAGTATCATTCAAGGTCGATTGCAGATACAGATGTCCGTCGAAAACAAACGGAATAGCTCCCTCAGGAACGTCAGCAATGCTTTTCAACGAAAATAAAGCCAAGAAAAAACAAACTAAACAAAATATTTTCTTCATAACCGAATCTATTTTTCAGCATCTATCGCTAAATGGCCCCATCTAAGAAACGCTATATTGATTTTATTTCAAGACAATTTAACGAATTCTCTCTATTTTTCAAACGATATTCAGCTCATTAACAGGATTTCGGTTTCGGGCGCCATCATTCCCGGCTTTTGGCTGCGTTTATAAACCGCCCCCCACTACGAATACGTGCTGTAAAGCGTATGCCCACGCCAACCTCCAAGCACAAAATATCAACCTCTAAACCGGCATAACCCTCCTTGGCAGGCTCTGCCGCAGAGAGCCAGCCGCACGAGGGGAGGGAACACGCAAGCCCGCGAACAAAAAGAAAGCCGGACCCTTGTTCAGGATCCGGCTTGAAGAGGCGGCTACCTACTCTCC
>ENA-UEYF01002231-UEYF01002231.1-human-gut-metagenome-genome-assembly--contig:-NODE-2231-length-12997-cov-3.244195_pt1 | contig 12997 bp, 9 predicted proteins | sample MGYA00242902_ERZ507920 | MGnify/ENA primary metagenome ERZ507920 (study PRJEB26167, sample SAMN06115402) | human gut metagenome | host: Homo sapiens | place: China:Jiangxi | collected 2016-07-05...
CTCGGTTTCCTGATTTACCACGAGCCATCGGTTATCTTCGGTTTTTATCCATAGTATCGATCCGGGGAATCCGTTAATACCAAAACACATTACGGGTTTCAGGCTCCAGATCAATTCAGCTTCTTGCTTTGATTCAGGCGTTATCGGTATTGGGTACGGACGGACAGGAGCAGGTACACCGCAAACCATCCAACGATCCATATAACTACCGAAATAACGACCTTCTTTGAACAATAGAATATCATAAAAAGGGAATAATTCATTTTGAAATTCCAACGAAGAGAATAATTGATCCAAACGGGTATAATCGCGCTCGACAGAGTCTTCTTTTTTAATGTCCATGCTCGGAATGAACAGAAAATCCGCATCGCGTACCAATTCTCTCGTTTGGGAAGGCGAGTATTTCCATAACGATTCCCATAAATTCCCAATCAGAATGGTCATACTGTCGATATAATGCTCCTTGCGATTTTGCATGTCGGTCATCAATTCGGAAAGAGTCATGACTCTTTGAGTGAATCCCGAACAGGGTATCAGCAGGAAAAGGCAGAAGACCAGTTTCTCGATTTTTCCATTCATCGCTTTCCGGTGTATTCGTTCGTCATGCGGACGGGAAGGCTTCGCTCGTGCGCGAAGTCTTCCCGTCGCATCGTTCCGTTCTATTTTCCGACGAGGAAGCGGTACGAACCCGATCCGGCCTCGAAAGTCACGAAGCCGTCCGACGCGCGGACGTCGGTCAGGGCCGGATTCTCGGCAAGGGGTTTGCCGTCGGCTTCGACTTGCGAAACGTCGGATGCCGGAACGCGGAGCGTGGCCGTCGTATTGGCCGGTATCTCGACCGACCACGACAGACCGCCGCCGGTCCGTTTCCAATGGCTGCCGATCGTGCCGTACATCGACTCATAGGACGCATCGACCCACTCGAGCCCCTGCGGGAAGTCGGGCTTCATCAGAATGTGTTTGAAGCCCGGAGCCGCCGGGTCGGCCTGGATACCGGCCAGGTTTTCCCAGTCCCATGCGATCAGGTCGCCCAACTGCATCAGGTGATTGCCCGAGTTCATCGCCGGATCGGCCGTATCGCCGTTCCATAGCTCCCAGATCGTCGTCGCGCCGCGGTCGATCATATAACCCCAGCTCGGATAGGTACGGTTCGTCGCGAGCGTCAGCGCCAGATCGGGCCGTCCGTAGCGGCTCAGGCCCCGCATCATGAACTGCATGCCGATCATGCCCGTGCTGACGTGGCTGTCGAAATCGACCTCGGTCCGGCGGACCAGTTCGTCGAACACTTTCTGCTTCAGCGTGTCGGGCACCAGTCCCTGCACGAGCGAGAGCAGGCCGGCCGATACGGTATTGTTGGCGTACTGTCCCGTCTCGGGATTCAGGAACATTCTATTATAGGCATCCTTAACCCTCGCGGCCTGTTCCAGATAGGCCGGAATGTCCTCCTCATGGCCGGCTACCGCGGCGAAGCGCGCCATCATGTTCAGCAAACGATAGAAAAAGCTCGTGCCGACGAGCCGTCCGTCCGTCACGCGGGCAGGGTCCTGCGAGTGGATCAATTCGGGACTCTCGGGCGGCATGCACCAGTCGCCGTAAACGTCCTTGACGACGATGTCGTTCTCGACCAGACGCTCGTTGGCATAGTCGATCCACTTCTTCATCGCCGGATAGTGCTCGCGGACCGCCTCTTCGTCGCCGTACTGGTTGTACAGCATATCGACGACGCACAGGTAGGCCGCCGGATACGTAACGTTCTCGCTGTAGAACGGCCAGTAAGTCGGCGACAGGTCGGGAATCATTCCGTCGGGAAGCTGCGAGTCGCGAATGTCGCGAGCCCATTTCTCGTAAAGCAGCGCCTGACGGAACATGAAGCTCTCGCCGATGCACTCCATCGCGCGGTCGCCGAGCCAGCCCATGCGCTCGTCGCGCTGCGGACAGTCGGTCGGCATGCTGCGGTAGTTGCCTCTCAGGCCCCAGTAGGCGTTCCGGTACACCTGATTGATCGTCGAGTCGGACGTCTCGAAACGTCCCGTCGTGGGCATCGCGTCGTAGATGACTTCTCCTTTCAGCTTCTCCAAGTCGGGCTTCGCGGCGGCTCCGGCAATCTCGACGTAACGGAAACCGTGATAAGTGAAACGCGGCGTCCACGAGAAAGTTCCGTCCTCGGCGGGCGTGTACAGATCGGTCGCCTTCGCCCCGCGCAGGTTGTCGACATAGAGGTTCCCGTCGTCCTGCAGCGTCTCGGCGAAGCGCAGCCGCACGGGTCGGTCCTTCCTCCCCTCGAGCTCGACGGCGAGCCAGCCGACCATGTTCTGTCCCATGTCGACGATCCATGTCGAGTCGTTCAGCGCGGCGATCGAAACCGGCTCGACCGTATCCATAACCCGGATATTCGGATTCGCCTGAGCAGTCAGCCGGCCTTCGGGAGCCGCGACGCTTCGAGCATCGCGCCACGACGAGTCGTCGTAGCCGTTGCGGCTCCAGCCCGGCATTTCGAGACGGGCGTCGTACGTCTCGCCGTCGTACTCGTTGTTGGCAACGATCGGGCCGTCGGTCGTGAGCTTCCAGCTTTCGTCGCTCGCGACGACCGTCCGGTTACCTTCGCTGTCCGTAATTTCGAGCTGGGCCAGCAGCTTCGGATAGCCGTAGTTGCGGACTCCGGGAATCGTGACCTGCGTGAACGGAATCGTATAAGTGACCGTACGCATCGAGAAAAAGCGGCCGTTGCCCAGAATCACGCCGATCGTATTGATTCCTTCGTCAAGCAGGTCGGTCACGTCATACACATTGTAACAAACGGTTTTCGTATAGTCGGTAGCCGTCGGGGCGAGCACGTCCTCGCCTACGCGGCAACCGTTCAGATAGCATTCGTAGAGGCCGAGCCCGCTGACGTAGAGCCGCGCCTGCGCGATGTCGCGCCCCGCGTCGAACTCCTTGCGCAGATAGCGCGCGGCCAGGCGAGAGAATACGCCGAGCGTGTCGGTCCGGTTCAGGCAGCTGTCGTACCCGATCCACCGGGCCTGCCAGTCCGAGTCGTCGAGCAGCGCCATCGACCAGCGGGACGGCTCGCTCCACAACGTGTCGCCGTGATTGGTCGCCACGCGCACTTTCCAGTAATAGTCGCGTCGGGATTCGAGCTCGGGTCCCTCGTAGGGCACCAGCACGGAGCGGTCGGACGGAACGTCGCCCGAGTCCCAGACCAGGCTCTCTCCGGTCTCCAGATCCCCGGGATCGGTCGAGACAAGAATCCGGTAGCCGGTCTGCACCGTAGCCGGCAGGGCGGATTCGATCCGCCACGACAGGCGGGGATGCTCGGCCGCGACGCCCAGCGGGCAGTCGAGCATCTCGACGGTCAGGCCGTTCACGGCAGAACGCTCGTGACATCCGACCAGCAGCGCAGCCGGCACGAGCAGCGAAAACAAAGTAGTTTTTTTCATCATGATAACAGGCTTTCGGTTTGGATTATCGATCGGTCCGTTGCCGTCCGGTCCGGACGACAGCAGAACAGAGGGCCGAGGTCCGCTATTTCAGCAACGAGCGCAGGAAACGCGACGTCTCGACCGCGTCGTTCAACCCGATCAGGCGTTCGATTTCGTCGTAACGCTCGTCGACGATCGTCTCGTATTTCTTGATCCAGTGCAGACTTTCGGAAATAGCGCCGATCGCATCCTCGCGGTAGGGATACTGGTCCATCGACAGCCAGCCGTCGTAACCGGTCTTGCGAAGCCAGAACATCATTTCGATATAGGTGGTCATATGCACGCTGCTGACGATCATGTCGTCGTCCCAGCAGCCGTGATTGTCGTTGAAGTGCATATGGAACAGCCTGTCGCCCGCCCGTTTGGCCAGCACGATGGATTCGGCCACGTTCTCGCCGCCGACGAAGCCGTGCCCCGTGTCGATCGTCACGCCCACGTTCCGGCAGCCGGTTTCCTGAGCAGCCAGAATCGTATCGGCCATGCGCGCATGGTACGAGAAGTTGCGCGGTTCCTTGGGCTTGTACTCCAACGCGATCTTCAGCGACGGGAACTCGGAAGCCAGCGCCCGGATCGCCTCGGTCATCCACTCCCGCTCGCGGTCGTAATCGGCCGTCAGCAGATAGTCGTAGCCGTCCTGAGCCATCCACAGATTGACGATCCGGCAGTCGACCTGCAACGCCACTTCGCACATGCTTCTCAGATAGTCGAGCGCCTTGCGCCGCACGGCCGGATCGATGCTCGAGACGGAGCCTTTGCCGTAATCGCTGTCGCCGAACGTATCGGGGATGATCGACGCGCACTCCAGACCGTAGCCGTCGAGGCGCTTTTTCATCTCCTTCGCATTGTCGGGACGGATGTCCCACGTACCGACGAGCTCGACGCCGCCGATATAGGGCATGTTCTCGGCAGCCAGTTCGAGCATCCGCTCGGACGAAGGGTTCGTCTTGTAGCTTTTGCAGAAACGGTCGCAGGTGTTGCCCAGATTGCCCAGAATGATCGAATACTTGTTTTCCATAACGATTCGGTTTTAGGTTGGCAGATGGTTTCGGGTCGTTAACCCGATGACAAACAGTCGCTAACAAATATAATAAAATATCCTGTATATTCCGAGACCGGAAAAACCGTTTTCGCTCCGGAACGGACCGCCGCCGGAATATTTTTTGATAATATTCCGTAACTTGATTATCTTAGTCGCCAAACCAAACGCCATACATGGAAGTTTTCATCATCATCGGGCTGATTCTGCTCAACGGAATCCTGTCGATGTCGGAAATCGCGATGGTCTCGGCCCGCAAGCCGAGGCTCGAAGCCGACGCCAAGCGCGGAAGCCGGGCCGCCAAGACCGCGCTGAAACTCTCGGGCAATCCGGACGTTTTTCTCTCCACGATTCAGATCGGAATCACGCTGATCGGTATCCTGACGGGTATCTACTCGGGCGACATGCTGGCCCAGAGCTTCGGGAAAGTGCTCGCGCGAATTCCAGCGCTCGAGGCGCATTCGGTGGCGATCGCTCAGGTAATCATCGTAGTCACGGTCACTTATCTGACGCTGATTCTGGGCGAGCTGGTTCCCAAGCGAATCGGCATGAGCTCCTCGGAACGCGTAGCCAAGATCGTGGCGCGGCCGATGAGCCTGCTGTCGAAGATCGCGCTGCCGTTCGTCTGGCTGCTGTCGAAAAGCACGGCCGGCATGCTTCGCATACTGGGTATCAATACGGTCGACGGAAACAGGGTAACCGAGGAAGAGATCAAGGCGATCATTCAGGAAGGCGCCGCCGAAGGCGAGATCGAAGAGGTCGAGCAGGACATCGTCGAGCGCGTGTTCAACCTGAGCGATCGCAACGTCGGATCGATCATGACCCACCGCAGCGACATGGTATGGCTCGACACGAACGCCACCTGCGACCAGGTCGAGGACATCGTCAAGAACAACCTGTTCAACACCTACCCCGTAGCCGACGGCAACCTCGACTCGATCGTCGGAGTAGTCCACCTCAAGGACCTGTTCGGCCGGCTCGACGAACCCGGATTCACGCTGTCGCAGGTGATGCGCCCCGCACAGTACATACCCGAGAACCTGAGCGTGTACAACGCGCTCGACCTGATGCGCCGCACTGGCGGCCGGTACGGCCTGGTGACCGACGAGTTCGGCAGCATCGAAGGCATCGTCACGCTCAAGGACATCATCAAGGCGCTGCTCGGCTCGATGCCCGAAGCGGGCGAGGAACAGGAAATCGTCACACGCGAGGACGGCAGCCTGCTGATCGACGGCCAACTGTCGTTCTACGATTTTCTGGCCCATTTCGACATGGAGGACCTCTACAACGACTACAACTACAACACGCTCAGCGGTCTGATTCTCGAAAAGCTGGAACATATCCCCCATACGGGAGAGAAACTGTCGTGGCGCAACTTCGACTTCGAGATCGTCGACATGGACGGAGCGCGGATCGACAAAGTGCTCGTCACGCTGAAACGGCTCGAGGAGGCCGACGTTTAAACGGCCCCCTCGACATTTCTCGAGCGGAGATCGCAACGATTGCCGCCCCGTACCGTAGAACCGTTCCCGCCGGTCATCGTCACGCGCGCTCGTACCCGCGCCCACGACCGAAAACGAGGAAGACAAGCCCACCGGAAACATGCGGTCTTCCGGGCCTGTCGTCTGTCGGCTACTGGATCGCTGCGAACAATCCCATAATCAACGAGAAGAAGCACACATAAAGCACGATAACGATCGCGATCCAGATCAGCGACGCTTTGCAATAGTTGGCTTTCGTCGGATTCGTGCCTCCTCCGAACGCCCAGACGAACAGCATGATGATGTTCACCAGCGGCAAAGCCAGAATCAACAGCGTCAGCATCCATTCCCCGACCGACATGACCGGAGCGACGGGCTGCTGCCGAGAATCGCGGACGGCGGCGTCCGCGGCGGATCGATTGTCCAGAACTTCCATAACTCGATATTTTTTAAGGTTAGACGAGTCAAGATAACGACAATTTTCCGGCCAACCAAGCGCACGCGCATTTTCCGACGGGCCCGGCCCGATCCGCGGCAAACCGCGCCCGCCGAAACGACCCTCGAATCACGGCCCGGCACACGCAACCGCATCTTATCGCCCTGCCCTGCCCGGAAGGCTCCATGCGCGCAGCGCATCGTCGAAAGGCGGCCGGGCGATGCCGCGCTCGGTCACTATGGCAGTAATCAGATCGCAAGGCGTCACGTCGAAAGCCGGATTGTATACTTTGACGTTACGGGGCGCCATGCGCTGCGCATAATGGGCCTCGGTCACTTCGGCCGGATCGCGCTGCTCGATCGGGATGGAGGCGCCGGTCGGACAGTCCGCATCGATCGTCGACGTCGGCCCGAGCACATAGAACGGGATGCCGTAATGGCGGGCCAGCACGGCGACGCCCGACGTGCCGATCTTGTTGGCCGCGTCGCCGTTCGCTGCGATACGGTCGCAGCCGACCAGCACGGCCTGCACCCGGCCCTCGCTCATCACGAGCGAAGCCATGTTGTCGCAGATCAGCGTCACGTCAATCCCGGCCCTCATCAGCTCGTAGGACGTCAGCCGGGCTCCTTGCAGCAGAGGACGCGTCTCATCGGCATAGACCCGAAAGCCGTAGCCCCGCTCCTGCCCCAGATAGAGGGGAGCCAGCGCGGTCCCGTACTCCGACGTCGCCAGATGTCCGGCGTTGCAATGCGTCAGAATCCCCGCTCCGGGCTCGAGCAGCGACAGGCCGTACTCGCCGATCTGCCGACAAGCGGCGGCATCCTCTCGCCGGATCGCCTCGGCCTCGTCGCGCAGGCGGTCCCATATTCCGGCCGCCGGTTCGTCGCGGTGCGCCAACAGGCAATTTCTCATGCGCTCCAGCGCGGCCGACAGGTTGACTGCCGTCGGCCGCGAAGAGGCAAGATAGGCGGCTGTCCGGTCGAATGTCTCGCAAAGGTCGTCGAAACAAGAACCGCCGGCCCGCCGACAACACACGTAAATACCGTAGGCGGCCGTCACGCCGATAGCCGGCGCGCCCCGCACCTTCAGCTCGCGGATGGCTTCCCATATTTGCTCCGGAGTCCGCAGCTCCACATAAGTCTCCTCCCCGGGCAGCCGGGTCTGGTCCAGAATAACGACGGCTCCGCCCGGCTCGTCGAGCCGCACCGTCCGCAGATCGGGGAAAAATTCGTTCGTCATCGCATATACCGAAAATTTAAAGCCGCGTCAGTCTCCGAAACCGGACCGCCGTGCCTTCTTCTTCAGAGGAGAGCGGAACACCGCCCGCCGCCCTCTTTACTCGACTAATTCATTCCGGACTTGGCGCGGACATATTCGTCGATCGCACGGGCTGCCCGGCGTCCGGCTCCCATGGCGAGAATCACCGTGGCCGCACCGGTCACCGCGTCTCCTCCGGCGAAGATACCCTCGCGGGAGGTCTGCCCGTGCACCTCGTCGGCCACCAGACAGCCCCGGCGGTTGGTCTCCAGACCGCGCGTCGTCGAGGCGATCAGCGGATTGGGCGACGTGCCGAGCGCCATGATCACGACGTCGCACCCGATCTCGAACTCCGACCCCTCGACCGCGACGGGCGAGCGGCGTCCCGACGCATCGGGCTCGCCGAGCTCCATACGTACGCAGCGCAGGCCCCGGACCCAACCTTTCTCGTCGCCGAGCACCTCGACCGGATTGGTCAGCATCCGGAACTCGATGCCTTCCTGTTTGGCGTGGTGCACCTCCTCGGCCCGGGCCGGGAGCTCGGCCTCGCTGCGGCGGTAGACGATATGCGCTTCGGCACCCAGACGGGCGGCCGTCCGCACGGCATCCATCGCCACGTTGCCGCCGCCGACCACGACAACGCGACGACCGACATAAATCGGCGTATCGTAGGTGTCGTCGTAAGCCTTCATCAGATTGGCGCGGGTCAGGAACTCGTTGGCCGACACCACGCCGTTCAGATTCTCGCCCGGAATGCCCATGAACCGAGGCAGTCCGGCTCCCGAGCCGATGAACACGGCCGAGTAGCCCTCTTCGTCGAGCAGCGAGTCGACCGTCACGGTATGGCCGACGATCACGTCGGTCTCGATCCGCACGCCGAGCCTCAGCACGTTCTCGATCTCCCGGGCGACGACCTTGTCCTTCGGAAGGCGGAACTCCGGAATACCGTACTGAAGCACGCCGCCGGCCTTATGCAGCGCCTCGAAGATCTTCACCTCGTAACCCATTTTGGCCAGATCGGCCGCGCAGGCCAGACCGCTGCCGACAACGGCTACCTTGCGCCCGTTGGACGGGGCCGGGGCGGTCGCCTCCGCGCCATGCTCGATGCTCCAGTCGCCCACGAAGCGCTCGAGCTTGCCGATCGCGACGCTCTCGCCCTTGACGCCGAGAATGCACGATCCTTCGCATTGGGTCTCCTGCGGGCAGACCCGTCCGCAGACCGACGGCAGCGAACTGTCCTGCGCGATGATCCGGGCTGCTTCGGCGAGGTTTCCGTCGCGCAACTGCGCGATGAACTGAGGAATCTGCAGCGACACGGGACAATGCTCGACGCAGCGCGGCTTCTTGCAGCCCAAACAACGGCTCGCCTCGAGCCGGGCCTCGTCGAGGTCGTATCCGTAGCAGACCTCCTCGAAATTGGTGACCCTTACCTTCGGGTCCTGTTCCCTGACGGGAACGCGGGGTATCTTGTTTGCCATCTTCTTTACTTTGTTTCGGGTAAGCGAAAGCCGGCCCGCAGCGACGGGTCCGGCGCGGGTTTTACGTCATCGATCGAGTCCGATGCGGCAGGCGTGGCCCTCGGCTCGCTCCTGCGCCATACGGGCCTTGCGGCTCTCGATCGTCTTGTACATGCCCTGACGGCGCATGGCCTCGTCGAAATCGACCTCGTGGCCGTCGAACTCGGGGCCCTCGACGCACGTAAAGCGCGTGCGGCCGCCGACCGTCACGCGGCAGGCTCCGCACATGCCCGTTCCGTCGACCATCAGCGTATTGAGGCTGACGATCGTCCGGATGCCGTACTCCTTCGTCGTCCGGGCGACGAACTTCATCATGATCATCGGGCCGATCGCGATCACTTCGTCGTAACGCTTGCCCTGCCGGTCGATCAGGTCGCGCATCAGGTCGGTCACCATACCGTGAAATCCGGCGCTGCCGTCGTCCGTAGCGATGAATACCTCGCCCGCCACGGCGCGCATCTTATCGGTAAGGATCAGCGTATCCTTGTTCTTCGCCCCGATGATGACGTCGGCCTTCACGCCGCGCTCCGACAGCCACTTGACCTGCGGATAGACCGGAGCGGTCCCGACGCCGCCGGCCACGAAAAGGATCCTGCGGCGGCGCAACGCCTCGGGCTCCTCGTGCACGAACTCGGAAGGGCAGCCCAGCGGACCGGCGAAATCGGCCAGCGAGTCGCCCTCGCTCATCGCGCACAGCTTCGAAGTGGAATAGCCGACCGTCTGCGTGACGATCGTCACCCACCCCTGCTCGGCATCGTAGTCGGAAATAGTCAGCGGAACGCGTTCTCCGTGCTCGTCCAGCCGGACGATGACGAACTGTCCCGGCCGGGCCGAGCGGGCCACGCGCGGAGCCTCGATGTTCATCAGGTAGATGTTGGGCGCCAGCAGTTCTTTCTTGACAATCTTGTACATGCTATCTGTTTGGTTTAGTCTTTTCCTGTTTTCCGGCTCCGTCGTCCCGGCGATCTCGCCCCGCCTTGTCCTAAGGCACGATCGTAGCCGCAAGCCGTATTTCGCGCAACGGACGGGACGGATCGTTCAGTATCAGCACGATATGATCCATCAACCGTCCGGCGGGCGCATTCTTGGTCGAGAGCATCGCGACGAACGACACCGTCTCGCCCGGAGCGATCGCTCGGTCCGGATCGAGCGTCGTCGACATCCGGTCCCCCAGCTTCATGTCACGGATACGCAGCGGCTCTTTCCCTTGGTTGGTTATCGTGAACTCCCGTTTCGGCTCGCCGCCGGCCTTCATCGTCCCGAAACCGTGATACTGCGACGAAAAGACCGCTTTCGGAGCCCGCTCCTTCTCATCGGGCGTCATCCCCGAAAAATCCTCGCAGGCAACGCCCGAGGCGCTGAACAGCACATCGACCGGAATGTCGTTCACGATCAGCGAAAAGCTGTCCTTGAGCATGCCCCACACGTCGTTGTCGCGCAGATCGTAGCTCAGCGTCATCACGCCCTTTTCGCCCGGAGCGAGCCGCTGTTTCGACAGAGCGATATCGAAATAAGGCTTCCGGTCGCGGTACACGGGCGAGAGCGTCAGCGGCTGCCGCGTCGGGTTGTAATACTCGATCGCCGTCGATTTGACGCCCCCCCGGGGCACATACCCCAAATTCACGTTCCGCCACGCAAGCATCAGGTCGCCCGCGCGTACCGGATACATCTCGCCGAAGCTTTTCTCGGCGGGCAAAACCTCGCCGGTAATCGTCAGCACGGTCTTGCCCGTCGCGCCCCCGCTCTGCACGACGATATCGCGGCGGAATGCCCCGGGCCGCCCCTCGGGATCGTAGCTGATCACGAGCGTCCCTTTCTCCGAAGGCTTGACCGGCGCGCGGCTGTATTCGGGCTTCGTGCAACCGCACGACACGGTCACCTGCTCGATCACGGCCGGAGCGGACGACGCGTTGACGAACTCGAAGGCATGGGAGACCTTCCCCCCGTCTTCCTTGATCCGACCGAAATCCCACGACTGCTGCGCGAATTTCAGCGGAGAATTCTGAGCGCTCGCTTCCGAACAAAGCATGCCGCACAGAATCATTCCGATCGTCCATATCCTTCCCATACTCCGACCCATTTTCCGTTGCAAAATTATACATTCGCCGTCGATTCAGGCGTGCGAGACGTTTTTTTAACGAATCATATGCCGAACCCCCACTTTTTGAACATCGCCTTGTCCGTATCGATATCCGATCCGGAAGTCGTCAGCAGGTCGCCGACGATCGAGGCGCTGACGCCGCAGCGAAACAGCTCGGGCTCCAGATGCTTGATCCGGCTCCGGCCTCCGGCCAGCCGGACCGAGGCGTCCGGATTGACGATCTGCATCAGCGCGGCGGCACGCAGCACGTCGCGGTCCGACAGCGGCAATGCCTTTTCAAGCCTCGTGCCGGGAATCGGATTGAGCACGTTCATCGGCACGGACACGGCTCCCGTGTCGCGGATCGCCAACGCGAACTCGATGCGCTGCCGCTCGCTCTCGCCCATGCCGATGATACCCCCGCAGCAGATTTCCAGCCCCGCCTCGCGGGCCCATGCGATCGTCTGCAGTTTCTGCTGCTGCGTATGCGTCGTGCAAAGCTCTCCGAAATACGAAGGGGCCGTCTCCAAATTGCAATGATAGCGCCTGACGCCGCTCTGCCGCAGCCGGACGAGCTGCTCTTTCGACAACAGCCCGAGCGAAGCGCACAGCGAAATGTCCACCTCGGAGCCGATCCGGCGGTAAATGCCGCAGACGCGGTCGGTCTCTCCGTCGCTCAGGGCCCTACCGCTGGTCACCAGCGAGAAGCGCCTCACTCCTTTGGAAGCATTGTGAGCCGCCTCGCGCACGGCTTCCTGCTCGCCCACCAGCGGATAGACCTCGATATCGGTCTTGTGGAACTTCGACTGCGCGCACCACTTGCAATCCTCGCTGCAACGGCCGCTGCGGGCGTTCATGATCGAGCACATGTCGATCCGGCGTCCGTCCCGGCGCATCCTGATCCAGCGCGCCAACTCGTACAGCCGTTCGTCCCCGAGCGTCTCCATCCACTCCGACACCTGCTCGTAGCCCGGCTTCAGGCCGTTCGCCATATCGCTTTCGATCCGGTCAATCCTATCCATGTCCGCGTATATTTGCATCCTATCGGCAAAGGTACTATTTTTGGACCGAATAACGTTCGCCGGGAAATATGAAAAGAGCCTATTTCGTCACAGGGATCGACACGGACGCAGGTAAGAGCATCGTCACAGGCGTGCTGGCCCGAGCCCTGAGTGCGCGCGGAGAACGCGTGATCACGCAGAAATTCATCCAGACGGGCTGCGACGGCCTGTCGGAGGATATCGAAACCCACCGCCGGATCATGGGTATCGGCCTGCTCCCGGAGGACGAGGACGGCACGACCTGCCCGATCGTGTTCACCTATCCGGCCTCGCCGCATCTGGCAGCGGCGATCGACGGACGCGACATCGACCTGACGCTGATCGGCCGGAGCACGGAAAAGCTGTTGCAAAAATACGACACGGTACTGATCGAAGGCGCCGGCGGGCTGTACGTTCCGCTGTCGGAAGCATACCAGACGATCGATTACGTCGCCGAGCACGGCCTGCCGGTCGCTCTGGTCACCTCGCCCCGGCTGGGCAGCATCAACCACACGCTGCTGAGTCTCGAAGCCTGCCGCAACCGGAACATCGAAGTGGCGGCGGTCGCGTACAACCTGTACCCGCCCGCTCCCGAACCGATCGTCCGCGACACCCGGACCTACCTGAAAGCCTATCTCGCCGACCGCTTCCCTGCCGCACGATGGCTCGAG
>ENA-UEYF01002232-UEYF01002232.1-human-gut-metagenome-genome-assembly--contig:-NODE-2232-length-12996-cov-4.793482_pt1 | contig 12996 bp, 10 predicted proteins | sample MGYA00242902_ERZ507920 | MGnify/ENA primary metagenome ERZ507920 (study PRJEB26167, sample SAMN06115402) | human gut metagenome | host: Homo sapiens | place: China:Jiangxi | collected 2016-07-05...
CCTGCTGCCAGCATCGTATAAAAAATCGCCTCATACCAAGAAAAAATTGCATGTTTTTTTCGTATCAACGTAAATAAGAGTTGACAAAGTAAAAACGCTGTTAAACTTGCAAATGCATTTCGAACCCAAATGTTGCTTTCTTGCAATGTAGAAGAAATACTACTATCATAAAAAGTAGAAAGCAACAAGACAGAGAAAACATCCGTCAGAAATCCACAAAAAGCAATCAAAATATCATAGACCAAAAAATAAAGTTTTTTACATCGATAGCAAAGCAACGTTGACCCCACAATCATAAGCATCGCAGATGTCATATTGAGAACGGGTATTTGCAATAGTCCAATTGCACCTTGCACAATTGCAATTCCCAATACGCCCAGTAATCGCAAGAAAAAATGAGACCGCCGTTCCAGAATTTGAAACAAGACCCACATGCCAGAAAATACCGTTGCAATGCTGACAATCGTATTTCCTAAAAATTGTGTTACCATCGTTTAATCCCTCCAATTGATATTCAAACTATTGTGTAGATATGCACTGATTTGTTCATGAACCTGCTTCCGGCGATTCTTCGCAATCGGAATCATTTCATGATTTTTCATCTGAATCTCTGCACCAAAGGAAAGGATTTGTTCGGGATTTACCAGAAAGCTTTTGTGCGGCACTAAAAAGCCATACGACTCCATCTGCTTTTCCAAGCTTTTCATGCTGCTCGAAAGATACCAAGTTCCCGTTGTTGCCACCAACTTCACACGGCGGTTCTGCCCATATTCAAAATAGAAAATGTCCTCCATGTTGACGGAAATCTGTTCCTCTAACGTCTGAAACACCAATCTGGTCTTTGGTTCTTCTGGCTGGGTATAAAGCAAGAAGTCCTCTAAATTCTTGTAAATGTCCGATTGTCGAATCGGTTTTGGTAAACGATGCAGCCATTTTCTCCGTATAATTACTGACATAAATCACACATACCTTTCTATCCCACGTCCGAATTTTTTTCGCGGTTTCAATGCCGTCCATGCCGTTCATCTGAATGTCGAGAAAAATCAAGTCATAAGCACGACTGCACGAAAGCAGGGATTCTCCACTGTGAAAGGTATCAATGCGATAGTCATCCGCTCGATTTTTTTGTCGAAAAAAATTCTGAATGCTTTGCTGGATGATTTTAATTTGTCTGCTTTCATCATCCACAATCGCAATTTGTATCATAATCTTCCCCCTTCGTACCCTTCATCATAGCATAAAAACAGGCAAAAAGCAAGCCAGCATGGCTGCTTTTCAGAGATTTTACATGTCATAAAAAACTGTAAACCAATTGTTTTCATTGCGTGTTTGAATTCGACAATCCCCTTTCACATTTCTGTTTTATTTCTGATTTTTGGCGTTGCATTTTCGCCAGTTTTTTGTTATAATAAGCCTTAGAAAGGAAGATGCTCTATGACCACAATCGACCTCATTACTGGCATTCTTGGGGCTGGGAAAACCACCTTCATCCGCAAGTATGCCGCCAACCTGCTCGCACAGGGCAAGAAGATTGCCATCCTCGAAAACGACTTCGGAGCAGTCAATGTTGACCGGATGATGCTGCAAGACCTCCAGAGCGACCGCTGCAAGGTGGAAATGATATCCGGCTGTAATGACCCGACCTGTCACAAACGCCGCTTTAAAACGCAGCTGATTGCCCTTGGGATGCAGCAGTTTGACCGTGTCATCCTAGAACCCTCCGGAATCTTCGACATGGACGAATTTTTCGACACGCTGTATGAATCCCCCCTCGACCGCTGGTTCTCCATCGGCAGCATTCTGACCATCGTAGATGCGACCATGGACGAGGTGTTGTCTGCACAAATGGAATACCTGCTTGCCTCTGAGGCTGCCTGCTGCGGAAAGCTGGTGCTCAGCAAGCGTTCTCTGCTGCCGGACTGCTCCGAGGCGGAATTGACCGACCGCACGCTTCGCCATCTGAATCGCTCGCTTGCTGCGATTCAGTGCAGCCGCCAGTTTCAACCGCAAGACCTCTTCATTAAGGACTGGGACAGCATGACGGATACCGACTTTCAGGAGCTGCAAGTTGCCGGCTACCGCAACAGCAGCTATGTGAAGCAGTACGATGCCGACGACATCCAGAGCCACAGCGAGGTGCATTATTTCATGCATATCCACTTGCCGGATGAACGAATTCCGGAGATTTTGCAAGCGATGCTCAATGACCCGAACTGCGGGACGATTTACCGCATCAAGGGGGCGTTGCCGCTGAAACAGAACTGCTGGCTCAGCATCAACCTGACCCAGAAAAAGGCGGAGTTGCAGACCGTTTCCAATGGGCAAAGCGTCTTGATTGTCATCGGCGACCAGCTGCATCGGGATGCTCTGGATGCACATTTGAAAGCAGAGAATACCGACCCCGACTATGTGTCTATTTGACAAGGTGCAGACGACATCCAGAGCCACAGCGAGGTGCATGATTCCATGTATATCCACTTGCCGGATGAACGAATTCCGGAGATTCTGCAAGCAATGCTCAACGACCCGAACTGCGGGACGATTTACCGCATCAAGGGGGCGTTGCCGTTACAGCAAAACCGCTGGCTCAGCATCAACCTGACCCAGAAAAAGGCGGAGTTGCAGACCGTTTCCAACGGGCAGAGCGTCTTGATTGTCATCGGCGACCAGCTGAACCGAGAAGTGTTAGACGCTCACTTGAAAGCAGAGAATACCGACCCCGACTATGTGTCTATTTGACAAGGTGCAGACGACATCCAGAGCCACAGCGTGGTGCATGATTCCATGTATATCCACCTGCCGGATGAACGAATTCCGGAGATTTTGCAAGCGATGCTCAACGACCCGAACTGCGGGACGATTTACCGCATTAAGGGGGCGTTGCCGCTGAAACAGAACCGCTGGCTCAGCATCAATCTGACCCAGAAAAAGGCGGAATTGCAGACCGTTTCCAATGGGCAGAGCGTCTTGATTGTCATCGGTGACCAGCTGAACCGAGCAGCGTTAGACGCTCACCTGAAAGCGGAAAATACCGACCCTGACTATGTATCTATCTGAATGGAAATGGATGCAAATTGCACAAAAGCAATGCACAAAGGCTGACTGGAATCGTCCGGTCAGCCTTTTTTGTGAAAGTCTGGTGAAATCTGCTCCAGCCCCCCTTGACAAATTTTATACCGCACGTTATAATAGAACAATGTTAACACATAACATTGTTATGAATTGAAGGGAGGTGCATACCATGATGATGCATCCAGAACATCACGCATTCTTTGAAATGATGCAGCAATTCCGCAGCCTGAACCTGCTGGCAACGCTGCCGCTGCCCCGACAGGATTACATGGTGCTTTATGCAATCAGCTGCCTGCAAAAGGAACATCCCGATTCCTGCACCGTTTCGATGATTGCCAAGAAGATGCAGATTCCGCAGCCAGCGGTGTCCCGTACCCTGCGGAGTCTGGAAAACGGCGGCTATTTACAGCGGGAAGTCTGCCGTTCCGACCGCCGGAATACCTATGTATCATTGACCGATGCCGGAAAGGCTGCCGTACAGGAAGCCGACCAGACGCTTGCTACGTTCCATGAAGGCATCCAAAAGCGGTTCACCAAAGAGGAAGCCGAACAACTCATGGCACTGCTCCAGCGACTCTATGCAGCGGCTGCGGAGCAGTTGGCAGAAATGAAGGAAGGAGCACAGAAACCAGATGGGAAAACTCTTTAAAAACCTCAAACCATACTGGAAGTCCGTGCTGGTGATTGTGGTACTGCTTGTGGTGCAGGCATTTTGCGACCTGTCCCTCCCGCAGTATACCTCAGACATCATTGACACGGGCATCCAGAACAGCGGGGTGGAACACATCCTACCAGAAAAAATCACGGCGGAAGAGTTCCAGAACGCCCAGCTTTTCATGACAGCAGACGAACAGAAAACATGGCAGGATGCTTACAGCGGGGATGGCGACCTCCTAGACCGCAACGACTTCTCCAAAAAAGACTTGGAACAGTTCGACAGCGACCTCATCGTTCCCATCCTGCTGAATTACCAGATGTCCATGATGTCCGAAGACGGCTTTCGGGAAATGCTCATGCAACAGCAGCAGGGCAATCCGCAGGCAGCCGAACAGCTGAAAACCATGTCCATTGCCGACATCGGGAAGAGCATGGGCGTGACCCTCACGCCGTTTGAACGCACCGAAGAGGACGACGACGGCAACGAAACCACTGTCACTTGCGTGGACGTTCGTCCACTCTTTGCAGCGATGCAGGAGGCTGGACAGTTCACCGAAGAAACCCGCTCCGAGATGCGGAGTCAGCTTGAAACTATGCTGGATACCATGGGCGAATCTCTTGTGCAGTCCATGGGCATTGCCTATGCCGTGCAGTGCGACCAGGCTGCCGGACTGGATACCGACAAAATTCAAACGAATTACCTCTGGGCAGCCGGCGGAAAGATGATCGCTATCGCATTCGCCATGATGGCAGTGACGATTTGCATCAGCTATGTGGCTGCACGGGTTGGTGCAGGGGTCGGCAGAGATTTGCGGAAAAAGGTCTTCTCCCGTGTCATGCAGTTCTCCAATGCGGAAATGGATCAGTTCTCCACCGCTTCCCTGATTACCCGAAGCACCAACGACATCCAGCAAGTACAGATGGTCACCGCAATCTTCCTGCGGATGCTGCTGTACGCTCCGATTTTAGGTATTGGCGGTATTCTGAAAGTTGTCAATACCGGTGCTGGCATGGGCTGGGTCATTGTCTTAGCCGTGCTGGTCATTCTGGGCATTGTCGGCGTTCTGATGTCCATCGCCATGCCGAAATTCAAGAAGATGCAAACACTGGTTGACCGTGTGAACCTGGTTTCCCGTGAAATTTTAACAGGTCTGTCCGTGATTCGGGCATTCGGCAGAGAAAAAACCGAAGAAAAACGGTTCGACACTGCCAACCAGAACCTCACCAAAACCAACCTGTTCGTCAATCGGGTCATGACGTTCATGATGCCTGTCATGATGCTGATTATGTACAGCCTGACGATTCTGATTGTCTGGGTTGCTGCCCACCGCATTGACGGCGGTTCGATGCAGGTTGGCTCGATGACCGCATTCATCACCTATGCAATGATGATTGTCATGTCGTTCCTGATGCTCACCATGATGTCGGTGATGCTGCCCCGTGCCTCTGTTGCAGCTGGCAGAATTGACGAAGTATTGCAGACCAAAACTTCTGTTCAAGAACCGACTGCTCCGCAGCACCTCGCACAGCCGGCTGGCGTTCTGACATTCGACCACGTTTCGTTCCGCTATCCGCATGCGGAAGAAGATGCCCTCTCCGACCTGAGCTTTACCGCAGAGCCGGGGAAAACCACTGCCATCATCGGCAGCACGGGTTGCGGCAAGTCCACGCTGGTCAACCTGATTCCTCGGCTTTATGATGCAACCTCCGGCAAAATCACGCTGGACGGCGTGGAAATTCAAGATTTACCGCTGGAGGAACTCCGGCAGCAAATCGGCTTTGTTCCGCAAAAGGGCGTGCTGTTCTCCGGAACGATTGCCAGCAACTTGCGATTCGGAAACCCAACGGCAACCGATGCTGAAATTCAGCAGGCTGCGGAAATCGCACAGGCTTCCGACTTTATCGAAGAAAAACATGACCGATATGAAAGCACGATTGCACAGGGCGGTTCAAACGTGTCCGGCGGTCAGAAACAGCGTCTGACAATTGCAAGAGCGATTGCAAAACATCCGAAAATCTTTGTATTTGACGACAGTTTCTCAGCCCTCGACCTGAAAACCGATGCAGCCCTTCGAAAGGCATTACAGGAACAGGTACAAAACAGCACGATGATTATCGTAGCACAGCGAATCAGCACAATTCTGCACGCTGACCAGATTTTAGTACTGGAAAACGGCAGCATTGTCGGCAAGGGCACACACGAAGAACTGTTACACAACTGTACCGTTTACCAACAGATTGCAAAATCACAGCTTTCTGCGGAAGAACTCGGACTCTCTGAATCCGATACAGAGAAAGGAGCGATGAACGATGGCGAATGAACAACGGCGTGGAATGGGTCGCCGAATGGGCGGCAGAATGACAGTCGAAAAGCCAAAGGACTTTAAAGGCTCAATCGGCAAGCTGTTCGCCTACATGAAACAATATCATGCAGCCGTGCTGATTGTCATGCTGTGTGCGGTTGCCTCTACAGTGTTCAGTGTCATTGGCCCAGACATCTTGGGCAAAGCGACCACCGAACTTTCTAACGGTCTGCTGGCGAAGATTCAAGGCACAGGCAACATCAACTTCACGAAAATCGGACAGATTCTCTTGTTTGTCCTCGGCTTATACCTGCTCAGCTCGCTGTTCAACTTTGTACAGGGCTGGATTATGAGCGGTGTCACGCAGAAAATCTGCTACCGGATGCGAAAAGACATCTCCGAAAAAATCAACCGGATGCCAATGGCATACTTTGAAAGCCGTACCTATGGCGAAGTGCTCTCCCGCATTACCAACGATGTCGACACCCTCGGACAGAGCCTGAACCAGAGCATTACCCAGATTATCACATCGGTTGCAACGATGGTCGGCGTTCTGGTCATGATGCTGCGAATCTCTCCGCTGATGACGCTGATTGCCGTTGTCATCCTGCCGATTTCGGTTGCCATGATTTCTTTCGTGGTCAAGAAGTCCCAGAAATACTTTAAGCAGCAGCAAGAATACTTGGGACACATCAACGGGCAAGTAGAAGAAACCTATGCCGGTCACACCGTCATTCAGGCATACAACAAGGAAGAAGACACCATTCAGCAATTCTCTGAAACCAATGATACGCTTTATCATTCCGCTTGGAAATCGCAGTTCCTCTCCGGCTTGATGCAGCCAATCATGATGTTTGTCGGAAACCTAGGCTATGCAGCCGTTGCCCTCTCCGGCGGTCTGCTTGCCATTCGGGGAACAATTACCATCGGTGATATTCAGGCATTCATTCAGTATGTCAAGAACTTCACCCAGCCGATGCAGCAGATTGCACAGGTTTTGAATCAGGTACAATCCATGGCAGCTGCCTCCGAACGGGTCTTTGCATTTCTGGAAGAGGAAGAAGAAGTGCCGACCGAACATCCGATTGCTCTGCCGGAACAGATTGCCGGAACTGTTTCGTTCCAGCACGTTTCCTTTGGCTATCAGCCGGAGCAGCAGATTATCCACGATTTCAGTGCAGATGTTCAATCTGGACAGAAGATTGCGATTGTAGGTCCAACGGGTGCCGGAAAGACGACCATGGTCAAACTGCTGATGCGGTTCTATGATGTCAACAGCGGAGCGATTCTGTTAGACGGGCACAACGTCAAAGACTTTGAACGGCACGACCTGCGGAAAGCGTTCGGCATGGTCTTGCAGGACACCTGGCTGTTCCAAGGCACGATTATGGAAAATATCCGCTATGGCAGACTGGATGCAACGGATGAAGAAGTCATTGCTGCTGCAAAGGCAGCCCATGCGGACAGCTTTATCCGCCAGCTGCCGGACGGCTACCAGATGGAATTGAACGAAGATGCCAGCAATGTTTCGCAGGGACAGAAACAGCTGCTCACCATTGCCCGTGCAATTCTGGCAGACAATCGGGTCATGATTCTGGACGAGGCGACCTCCTCCGTCGATACCCGAACCGAAATCCAGATTCAAAAGGCAATGGATCACCTCATGGAGGGCAGAACCAGCTTCATCATTGCCCATCGGCTTTCGACCATCCGAAATGCAGATTTGATTCTGGTCATGAAAGATGGCGACATCATCGAGCAAGGCTCACACGATGAACTGCTTGCAAAGAATGGCTTCTATGCAGATTTGTACCGTTCCCAGTTCGCACAGACCGCATAAATAGAAATTCATTCGATGGCTTTTCAAAACCGACAGAAAGCAGGGTTCTTTCTGTCGGTTTTTTCTAGAAATGGGATTTTTTACAGGATTTTTCTTGACTTGTCTATGATTTTTTGGTATAATAAAAGTTATACTTCATAGAAAAAACATGAATTTACAACTCATGTACCAAAGGAGGAACACGCATGGATTCCTATAAACAATGCCCGAATTGCGGAAAAACATTTCCTGCTCAGGATGCGTTCTGCGACGACTGCGGCTGTCAGCTTGACTGGATGTCCTCCACCCAGTCCCAGCAATCCTTTATGCCGCCGCCAACGCAAACAACCACTGCCTATTATGCAGAAAAGCCGAAAAAAACAGGTACGCTAATTGGTCTGCTGGTTGCAATTCTTCTGATTTTGGCAGCAATGATTGTATTGGGATTCTTTCTCATTCATCAATTGAATCAGAATGATACGACCAACCATACTTCTGAACTTGCAGCCGTTGCCCAGACAGAAACCACGGAAATGGCTGCGGAAACAGAACCGCCAGCAGCGGAAACGGCTGCTCCGGAAATCGAAACCAAAATTTCTGTGGTAACGGTCATTGAACAAGTCACCGTGCCACAGACCGACTCGCCTTCTGTCTATGCCGTTCCGACTCCAGAACCAGACCCACAGCCTGCCGGAAAAACCTATCAGGCGTTTGTAGATGCCTGCACTTGGGCAGATGCCAAACAAAAATGCGAGGCTGCCGGCGGTCATCTCGCTTACATCACCAGCGATGACGACTGGAATCAGGCAATTTCTGTTTTGTCCGGAACGGGGCTGCGGTATGTATGGCTGGGCGGCTCGACCTATATTTCCAATGATGGTTCTACCATCACCGCAAGCTGGCTGAACGGCAGCAATCTCAGCTACATCGACAATGCACGCCATTGGTATCCAAATGAGCCTTCCGGCTGGGACAACTCTTCTCCGGAACACTCCCTAGAACCTTATATTTTGCTGTGGTATGTAGACGATTACTGGAGCTTGAACGACACCAGCAACGACATCTTGAAATATTACAAGCCGGAACGGATTGGGTATCTGTGTGAATTTGAGTGACATCCTCCCCCGCCTGAAGAGGCGGGGGCTTCCTCTTGCAAGAGCAAGCAGTCGGTTCTCGTTCGAGCAGTCCACTGACTACAGCATAAGCGAGCTAACCCCGTGTGTCCCACGGTTCTATTGGCTTTGGCTATGCGAAAACGATTCGCATTCCTTCATTTCTGATATTGATTGCAGCGTTTACGTCTCTGTCGTGATGTGTGCCACATTCAGGGCAATCCCATGCTCTTATGCTGAGATTCTTTGTTTCTGTGTTTTTGTATCCACAGCATGAACAAATCTGACTGCTTGCAAAGAATTTGTCTATCTTAATAAGTCTTTTGCCTTGTTCTTCAAGTTTGTATTTCAAAAATGCTGTGAACATCCCCCAGCCGTTATCGGAAACGGATTTCCCGAAATGTAACGCCTGTGACATAGCTTTCATGTCAAGGTCTTCAATACACACACAATCGTAGGCATTGGCTATCTGTCTTAACTGCTTGTGCAGAAAATCCTTACGCTGATTCGCTACTCTTTGATGCAGTTTTGCAACTCTGATACGCTGTTTTTCTCGATTCTTAGAACCTTTTTGCATAAGCGAAAGTTTCCGTTGTTCACGTTTCAATCTTTTCTCTGCTTGTCTGTAGTATCTTGGATATGCAGGTTCATTTCCCTTGCTATCCTTGTACAATTCGTGCATGGAGAAGTCTAGTCCAAGAAAATTATGAGGTTCTTTTTCTTGTACTTGATTTTCGTACTCAAAAAGAACACTTGCATAATATTTTCCGCTTGGAGTTTGGCTTACTGTAACAGATTTCAGTTTGTAATCAAATAGAACCTGTCTGTGCTGTTTTAGCTTTACAAATCCGACTTTTGGAAGTTTGATATAACCATTTTCAACGGATATATTTCCATTTACACAGTTTGTTGTATAACTTTTGCGGTTGGATTTCTTGGATTTGAATTTTGGAAAACCAATTTTAGGACTTCTAAAAAAATTATTGTATGCTGTCTGCAAATTCATTTGAGCGTTTGCCAAAGCAAGGCTGTCCACTTCTTTCAACCATTCAAATTCTTTTTTGTATTGAGCAGGTGTATTATTCAGCTTTTTTCCGGTTTCTTCATAATACTTAATTTTATCTGCCAACATACGATTGTATACAAAGCGAACGCAGCCAAAAGTCTTAGCAAACAAGATTTGTTGTTCTGTGTTTGGATATATCCTGAATTTGTATGCCTTGTTTGCCATAATTTCACTTCTTTCCTCTGTCTTTCTGCCCTTGGCTTTCGATATATTTCTTTATCACTTCAATCGGTACTCCACCTGTTGTGAGCAAGCAAAAGCTCTGACTCCAGAAATATTCTTTCCAAAGTTTTTGGCGTATTTAACGCCCGTTTCATCAGGCAGAGGTCAACCACAGTGATGGTTTCATCATCGTTCCAGTCGCCTGCTGTCCAGTCGGTCAGCGTTCCGGCACGGATTAGCCACTTCTGCAACATCACGACATCTGCAAGGTCAAATGTGCCGTCTGCATTCACATCACCCTGCACGGTGTCCGGTTCGGGGTCGGTATGCCCTGCAATCACTGCAGCGGTCAGGAACAGTGCCGATGCATTCCCGTAAATCGTATTTTCATTGGTGGTATATTCCGTGTCGCTGTCCATGTAGCACTTCCCGTCAAACTTGGAAAGATGGCGGTTGTTGTGGTAGTTCGTGCCCTCTGTCACATAGCCTTTCGGCACTTGATACGGAGTCAAGGCTGCATCAACCGAGTAAATCTTGCTATAGATATTTTCCACGCTGCGTTCGCCGTAGCCAGAAACATAGCTGAACGAAATCGGATTATCCCCTAACAGATAATCAAAAGCGTGGTCTGCTGCCTCAGAAACAGCCGTTGGAATGTTGTCCTGCCCCTCCATAATAACGCTGCCCAGCAGCAAGGTCATGGCATTCTGTGCAACATTGCGGTTCGAGCCCCACCAATAGCCCCAGTTCGGGAACACCATACCCCAGTTGTTATGCTGCAACATATTTGTTCGCCACGGGGTGAAGTTGGAAAACGCCTCCGTCATAGCTGCATTTGGCTGCTCGTTCTGATACAGATAGTGGAAAAAGCCTAAGAACGATTCTCCGGCATGGTTATAGCTCAGCGAGATGTTCTTGAAACAGTTCTGTACGGCATCGGTGTTGCAGTTCGCCAGCAGGTAATTTTCATACGGGCTGACATCGCCGCCAGCGGTTTTCACTGCCCGATAGAGCGAGCCAGCTGCCCAGAATAAATCTCGATCAAATTCTTCCTGCGTAAAGGTATAAGTCCGGTTCGCTGCTCCAATTGACATATGCTTTGGGTTGGATGGGTCTGTCACCCAGTTCCATGCACGCAGTGCGGTTTCCAGACAGGTATCTGCAAAGTCGGCATATGCTGGAATCTCCCGATAGACCAGGTAAGCATGTGCAAAGATTGCCGCTGCATCGGCAGTTGCAAGGTGCGAACGCAAGTCCTTTGCAGAATCGTCTGACTGATACGTATCGGTCGAACGCAGCGTATCTTCCAGATAAATCACGTCGTCTTTATAGTTCGCTGCCACATAGAACGAGCCGTCCTTGTCGCTGTGCTCCAGCTTCAGCAGCATATCCAGTTCCCACTTCAATTCGCTCAGCACCCCCGGAGCATCCACATAACGGGCATTGTTCGGGTCGGTTTCTGGAATGTTCAAATCCATGTTGTTGAACGTGTCCGGAAATAGTTCGTATGCCAGCAGCAAATCTTCCACCGTTCCGGCTGCCGGAGAAACATATTTCCCGTAGTCCCCTGCATCATACCAGCCGCCGGAAACGTCATAGGTTTCAGCGTTTGGGTTATCTCGGTCTGACCACTTCTTGACGGTTACATCATTGGGATGCAGGTTCTCACGGGCAAATACACCAGCATAGGTTTCTTCTAAATCAATACCCTGCCGCTGATAGTAGAAATATTTCGTCATGTCGCTGAACAGTGCATCATAGACATGATTTTCAATGGAAAATGTCGGCGATAAAATCGTATCCGTATCCAATCCATCCGCAACATCCTGCGGCGAACGAGCAGACGTATCCAATCCAGCATCCGGAATGCGGATATAATACGAGCCGGGTTCTGTCACCGCATCAAAGGAAATCGTATGTACCATTTCGCCGGAAAGCGTTTCTTCTTTCTGTGCCGTGGGCAGCGTTCCGGTTGCAACAACATTCCCCTGCTCCGCATCTACAATTTCATAGGTTTTTCCATCCAGTGAGCCGAACTTTTCAAAATAGCTGACCCGTGCAGTTTTTGCTCCGTTGGAGAAATAGCCGACCTGATTCACCTTAATCATCGGATACTGCCGCTCGTCATCCGTGGAGGTAATCTTGACATTTTGGAACGAAAGCGTGGTATCGCTCGACACACCGCCCACATACACATACCAGAAGTTATCCAGCCGGAAATCGGAATCCGGATAGGCATCCACCAGCGTTTTAATCGGCAAGCTGTATGCCGTCCAGTTGGTTTCTGCGTTCAGTTTCCCGTATTGTTCCAGACTCGACCACTCAATCTTGATGGTCTGGTTGTGGTGATGAGAAACCAAACCAATCCGGAACGTCGTCGTTCCCGTACCGTTGTTTTTCACCGCAAAGTGCAACATACCGTGTTCGTAATAGTCTTGCATATTCAGTGTTGTCCAGTTGGTGTTTGGGGTCATGGTTGCACCGCCCCAGCTTTCCGTTGTCCAGTTTTTCCCGTCATTGTCAATGAGAATCGTTTGCAGCTGTAAACCGGGAGTTTCCTCCACGTTTGCCGCCCAAGCATTCGCAGTCAGCACGGAACTGCACAGAACAACGCTCAGCAGCCCTGCCATCCAACGCTTTTTTGAAAAAAATTTCATGGTAAAAATGCTCCCTCTTTTCCGCAATTTTTTCCATTATACCATAAAAACCGCCAAGATACAAGGCTGCTTTTATAACTTTTTACAAGGGATTCTCGCAAATCGTTCCAAAAATTTTTTCTTTTTCCCGTACAATTCTGATAATTAT
>ENA-UEYF01002237-UEYF01002237.1-human-gut-metagenome-genome-assembly--contig:-NODE-2237-length-12961-cov-247.271577_pt1 | contig 12961 bp, 9 predicted proteins | sample MGYA00242902_ERZ507920 | MGnify/ENA primary metagenome ERZ507920 (study PRJEB26167, sample SAMN06115402) | human gut metagenome | host: Homo sapiens | place: China:Jiangxi | collected 2016-07-05...
CCGGGTCGATGCGGGATGACTTCAGACGGAAACTGTGAGCCTTTACTTCGCTCTTCAGGTGCTGGCAGATAAACTTGTAAACCTCCTCGTTGTCGTAGAACTCGTTGGTGCGGATATCCACAAGCATCGTACACTTATCCGGAATCACATTGTGCTGGGTTCCGGCATTCACTACGGTAAGCGTCATCTTGGTAGGGCCCAGGAACTCGCTTACCTTCTCAAACTTATAGTTACGAATCCATCGCATATCATCCAATGCCTCGTAGATAGCGTTTACTCCCTCGTTGCGGGCTGCATGACCGCTCTTTCCGTGAGCAATCACATCCAGCACCATCAGTCCCTTTTCGGCAACAGCCGGGTTCATGCCGGTAGGTTCACCTACGATGGCAAGGTCGATATGCGGAAGCAAAGGCAGGGCACGGGTAATGCCATCCTTTCCCGACACCTCTTCTTCGGCGGATGCCAGATAGATAAGATTATACTGCTGAGGCTTTGCGGTCAGCATTCTGAATAGCTGGAGGAGCGAACAGAGTCCGCCGCCGCAATCGTTGCTGCCCAAACCGTAAAGTACACCCTCTTCAACATCCGGTGAAAACGGGTTGCGTGTCCATGAAGCCACAGGCTTCACGGTATCGATGTGAGCGTTGAGCAGCAGGGTAGGTCGGCTCTCATCGTAATGAGGGTCGATAATCCAGATGTTGTTCGCCTCACGATGAGGTTCGAAACCATATTTGCGGATGGTCTGCTCCATGATGTCGGCAGCCTCCTTCTCGTTTCTGCTTACAGATGGGGTGGAGATGAGCTTTTTCAGCAAATCCACGGCATCGCTTACATATTCTTCTTGTGTCATCATAATCTCTCTTTTTATTGTTTTGGGGGCAAAGATACGAAAAAAAGAGCAGATAAAGTGGAAAAAATATCTTTTTATTTTGTGTTCTTGACAAATTCTATTATCTTTGCATCAGAATATAAATATAAGCTTATGCAGATTAATAGTCATCTTTCGGTACTGGTACATGATCTCGCCAAGAAATGGGGAGAGAAAACTGCTTTAACTTTCAGAAAGTTTGGCAGCGACCAGTGGCAATCGGTTTCATTCAACCTCTTTTCCTTAAGAGTGAAACAAGTGAGCAATGCCCTCCTGAATCTTGGGGCTAAACCTCTTGACAAAATCGCTGTCTTCTCGCAGAACTGTGTGCATTATCTGTACACCGACTTCGGTGCGTACGGTATCAGAGTTACCTCTGTGCCTTTCTATGCCAACAGCAGCGAGCAGCAGATTCAATATATGATTAATGATGCGCAGATTCGCTTCCTCTTTGTTGGCGAACAGGAGCAGTATGACAAGGCTCACCGTATCTTTGCCCTCTGTCCATCTCTGGAACGTATCATCATCTTCGATTCCAGCGTGCGCATCAGTACACACGATCCTGCAGCCCTCTATTTCAAGGACTTCCTGAAGTTGGGTGAGAATCTTCCTCGTCAGACGGAGGTAGAGGAACTCTACAAGCAGGCAAGTATGGATGACTTGGCTGATATCCTCTATACCAGTGGAACAACGGGCGACAGTAAGGGCGTGATGCTAACCTATAGCCAGTATTATGCTGCTTTGAAGGCAAACGACGAATGCGTGCCTGTTACCGAAAAGGACCGCGTCATCGACTTCCTTCCATTTACCCATATCTTTGAACGTGCCTGGTCTTACCTCTGCTTGAGCGAAGGTGCCGAACTCATCATCAATACTTATCCTCATGAAATTCAGGAGAGTATGAGAGAGGTGCATCCTACCTGTATGTGTAGTGTGCCACGTTTCTGGGAGAAGGTGTATATCGCCGTAAAGGCAAAGATGGATGATGCTGGTCCTCTTCAGAAGAAACTCTTCTACCATGCCTTGGCAGTAGGAAAGAAACGGAATATAGAATATCTGGCAAACTGCAAGCGCCCTCCTCTGACATTGGAGTTGGAATATAGAATTATCAACAAGACCGTTTTGAGCATGGTTCGCAAGCAGTTGGGCTTGGAAAAACCGAATATCTTCCCTACAGCGGGGGCTTATGTAAGTCCGGAAGTAGAGGAGTTTGTACATGCCATCGGTATCGATATGGTGGTGGGATATGGTCTGACCGAGAGTCTTGCTACCGTATCTTGCGATCATCTCGACAAGAAACGCAGTCTGGGTTCGGTGGGTCGTCCAATCTCCTGCATTCAGGTAAAGATAGGTGAGGATAATGAGGTGCTCCTCAAGGGTCCTACCATCACTCCGGGATATTATCATCGTGATACCACCAATGCGAAGGCATTCGACAAGGATGGATTCTTCCATACCGGTGATGCCGGCTACATGAAGGATGGCGAGCTTTATCTCACCGAGCGTATCAAGGACCTGTTCAAGACATCGAATGGTAAATATATCGCTCCGCAGCAGGTAGAATCGTTGCTCCTGGTAGATAAGTTTATCGATCAGGTGGCTGTTATTGCCGACCAGCGCAAGTTCGTATCAGCCCTCGTCGTTCCAGAGTTCCGTCTCGTGGAGGACTGGGCACGTGAGCATCATATCGCCTTCACCTGCCGTGAAGATTTGTGTGCTAACGAGAAGGTGCAGAAGATGCTGATGGACCGTATCCAGATTCTCCAGCAGCATCTGGCTTATTATGAGCAGATTAAGCGCATTACCCTCCTGGCTCACCACTTCTCTATGGAGTCGGGTGAGTTGACCAATACCTTGAAGATTCGCCGCCCTATCATCAACAAGAACTACAAGGCGGAGATTGACAAGATGTATGAGGAGTAATCATATAGTTTAAAGTTAAAAGTTTATAGTTAAGAGTTAATGATTACAGCTGACCAATTGAAGGATGTGATGGACAGAGCTGACGCTCTGCATCGCTATCTCAATATAGACCAGAAGAAAGTAGAATATGAAGAGGAGCAGCTCCGCACCCAGGCTCCTGACTTCTGGGAAGACCCGAAGTATGCACAGGAGCAGATGAAGAAAGTGAAGGGCATCCAAAAATGGCTGGATGGCTATAAGACCGTACGTCTTTATGCCGATGAACTGCAGCTAGCTTTCGACTTCTATAAAGATGAAATGGTGACCGAGGAAGAGGTGGATGCCGATTATGCCAAGGCGATCAAAGCCATCGAAGACCTGGAGTTGAAGAACATGCTTCGCCAGAAGGAAGACCCGATGGACTGTGTGCTCAAGATTAATTCCGGTGCCGGTGGTACCGAGAGCCAGGACTGGGCACAGATGCTGATGCGTATGTATATGCGCTGGGCTGAAGCTCATGGCTATAAGGTAACTATCACCGATATGCAGGAAGGTGATGAGGCTGGTATCAAGAGCATCACCATGACCATTGAGGGCGGTGAGTACGCTTATGGTTATCTGAAGAGCGAGAATGGTGTGCACCGACTGGTACGTGTTTCTCCTTTCAATGCCCAGGGCAAGCGAATGACCAGTTTCGCCAGTGTCTTCGTAACTCCGCTGGTAGATGATACCATCGAGGTATATGTTGACCCAGCCAAGCTCTCCTGGGATACCTTCCGTTCGAGTGGTGCCGGTGGTCAGAATGTGAATAAGGTGGAATCAGGTGTCCGTCTGCGTTATTGGTATACAGACCCTGATACCGGCGAGGAAGAAGAAATCCTCATCGAGAATACCGAGACCCGTGACCAGCCAAAGAACCGTGCCAAGGCATTGTTGCTCTTGAAGAGCCAACTCTACGACCGCGCCATGAAGAAGCGTCTGGAGGCTAAGGCTAAGATTGAGGCAGGTAAGAAGAAGATAGAGTGGGGAAGTCAGATTAGAAGTTATGTCTTCGATGACCGTCGTGTAAAAGACCACCGAACCAACTATCAGACATCAGATGTAGATGGCGTGATGGACGGCAAGATAGATGATTTCATCAAGGCATACCTGATGGAGTTCCCTACGAATGATGACGAACAACAATAATAATCTAAAAAATATACGACTATGAGTGGAAATAAAGACTTAAGAAGAGCCAAACATGAGGCTTATCAGAAGAAACAGGCTGCAAAAGGCGAGAAAGTAATCAAGTGGATATTTATAGGATTGATAGTCCTCGGTATGCTATTCGCCATCTATGCAACAAGATTAGTATAAGACTATGAGTGGATTAGAGATAGAAAGAAAATTCCTCGTTAAGAAGGGCGACGCTTACAAAAGCGCCGCCTTTTCTTCTAGTCATATCCAGCAGGGATATATTCCTGCCGAGGGGGCTACGGTGCGGGTTCGCACACGGGATGAGAAGGCTTACCTTACCATTAAGGGCAAGTCGGTAAATGGCGGCATGACCCGCTATGAGTTTGAAAAGGAGATAACGATGGACGAGGCGCAGCATCTTCTGCAACTTTGTCAGGGTGGCGTCATCGATAAGCGTCGCTATCTGGTGAAAAGTGGCAGTCATACCTTCGAGGTAGATGAGTTCTATGGCGATAACGAAGGTCTGGTCATGGCAGAGGTGGAGTTGGCTAGCGAGACCGAAGCCTATGAGAAACCTGATTTCATCGGCATGGAGGTAACAGGCGACAAGCGATTCTACAATTCGCATCTCTTGGGCAATCCTTTCTCGAAGTGGCGTGATACCTTGCCGGCTGAATATCGTTAGAAAATGTATCGAAAAAGTCATTTCTGCGTCCTAAAACGGATTAAATTGCATAAATATTACTAAATTTGTGTTTTTGCTTTCAAATAATTCATATATTTCAGAATTATTTTATAATTTTGCACGAAGAAAAATTAAAAAGTAAGAATTTAGTAATAGAAAGATAGAAATGACAGATTCAAATAGAGGAAGTTTTGGTAGCAAGATAGGATTGATTCTTGCTACAGCAGGTGGCGCCGTAGGTTTGGGTAACGTATGGCGCTTCCCTTATATGGCTGGTCAGGAAGGTGGCGCAGCCTTTATTCTGGTATACATCGGAAGTGTGCTCCTGTTGGGCATTCCATGTATGATTTCTGAGTTTATCATCGGCCGTCATGGTGCCTCTAATACCGCACGTGCCTATACCAAACTCTCTAATGGTACGGCTTGGAAGTGGGTAGGCTATCTTGAGGTGCTTACCGGTTTTCTGATTACGGGCTATTATGCGGTGGTTTCGGGCTGGTGTCTGCAGTATGTCTATGCCAGTATCATGGGCGAACTGCATGGTGACCCTACCTTTGTGGCGAATTACTTCAAGGAGTTTTCTTCTGATCCTGTGCGTCCGGTTATGTGGACGGTAGCGATATTCCTGATTTGTCATTTCGTGATTATTCATGGTGTGCGCGGCGGTATAGAGAAGGCTTCTAAGGTGATGATGCCTCTCCTGTTCATCCTGCTTTTGATCATTGTGGTAGCAGCTTGTCTGTTGCCGGATGCAGGTAAGGGCGTGGAGTTCCTGTTGAAGCCTGATTTCGGAAAGGTAGACAGAAACGTGTTCCTGAATGCCTTGGGTCAGTCGTTCTATTCTATGAGTATCGGTATGGGCTGTATCTGTACCTATGCCTCTTACTTCAGCCGTCAGACCAATCTCTTCAAGAGTGCTTTGCAGATTTCCATCATCGATTTGCTGGTAGCAGTATTGGCTGGTCTGATGATTTTCCCTGCAGCCTTCTCTGTAGGAGTATCACCGGATAGTGGTCCTTCGCTCATCTTTATCACTTTGCCGAATGTCTTTAATCAGGCGTTTGCATCGTTACCTGTATTGGGATGGATCATCTCGCTGCTTTTCTACGTATTGCTGTCGGTAGCTGCCTTGACCTCGCTGATGTCACTTCATGAGGTGAATACCTCTTTCTTCTACGAGGAGCTGAAGATAGACCGCAAGAAGGGTGCTACCATCGTTACGGTTTCCTGTGCCATCATCGGAGCCTTCTGTTCGCTCTCTTTGGGTGCAACAGATAAGCTTTCGTTCTTCGGAAAGGCGCTGTTCGATTGGTTCGACTTCGTTACGGGTCAGATATTCCTTCCTCTGGGAGGATTCCTTACCTGCCTGTTCCTGGGCTGGTATGTACCTAAGCAGATCGTACAGGATGAGTTTACTAACTGGGGAACCTTGAAGGGCCGTCTCTTCGGTATTTATCTTTTCCTGATTAAGTTCGTTTGTCCTGTCCTCATCTTCCTGGTATTCCTGAACCAGTTTGGTGTCTTCGGATAAAGCATTTGTAATCGGATATAACTATATATAATAAGGTGTAGCATCTGCCGTTTCGTCGGAAAACAACAAACACTACACATTAAAGATTTAGATAATGGAAACAAGAGGAAATTTTGGTAGTAAGTTGGGCGTTATTCTTGCCACAGCCGGCTCGGCAGTCGGTTTGGGTAATGTGTGGCGTTTCCCTTATATGGCAGGTCAGAATGGTGGCGCCGCCTTCATTCTCATCTATTTGGTATGTATCATCCTACTCGGATTGCCTGGCATGATGAGCGAATTCATCATCGGTCGTCATTCCGCTTCTAATGCAGCCCGTGCTTATACCAATCTGGGTAAGCATAAGGCTTGGGGTGCTTTGGGCTTGATGGGTATCATCACTTCTATGATTATCCTGGGTTTCTATGCCGTAGTGGCTGGCTGGTGCCTGCAGTATCTCTATGCCAGTATCATGGGCGGTGTTCATGGCGACGCAGCGTATGTGAAGACCTATTTCCAGACCTTTTCAGCCGATCCTATCCGTCCTACCTTATGGGCTGTAGGCTTTATCCTGCTTACCCACATGGTGGTAGTACGCGGTGTGCGCAATGGTATAGAGAAAGCATCCAAGATTCTGATGCCTATGCTCTTCTTCCTGTTGATTGTGATTGTGATAGCTTCTTGCTCTCTGCCGGGAGCGATGAAAGGAGTGGAGTTCCTGCTGAAGCCGGATTTCTCTAAGGTAGATGAAAACGTGTTGCTCGAAGCGCTGGGACAGGCGTTCTTCTCTTTGAGTATGGGTACAGCATGTCTGTGTACTTATGCCTCTTACTTCAACAGACAGACCAATCTCTTGAAGTCGGCTACTCAGATTGTGACCATTGATACGGTAATCGCCGTATTGGCAGGTTTGATGATCTTCCCTGCAGCCTTCTCGGTAGGTGTGCAGCCAGACAGCGGTCCTTCGCTCATCTTCATTACCTTGCCAAACGTATTTCAGCTGGCTTTCGGTAACATGCCGGTTGTCGGTTATGTGATTTCGGTGTTGTTCTATGCTTTGCTTGTATTGGCAGCCCTGACTTCTACCATCTCGATGCACGAGATAGGTACCGCCTTTATTTATGAGGAGGGTAAGATAAGCCGTGCCAAGGGAGCCTGGTTCGAGACCATCGTTTGCAGCATCATAGCTGTATTCTGTTCGCTCTCTCAGGGTGCCGTACCTGATTTGGGTTTCTTCGGCAAGGATTTCCTGAGCAATTGTGACAACTTTACTGCCCAGCTGCTCATGCCGTTGAGTTCATTCATCACCTGTCTGTTCCTGGGATGGTATGTGCCAAAGAAGATTGTGCGTGATGAGTTTACCAACTGGGGAACCCTGAAGGGAACTCTCTTCCCTGTTTTCCTGTTCACCATCCGTTTTATCTGTCCAATCTGTATTTTCCTTATCTTCCTGCACCAGTTTGGTGTCATTTAGCAAAACCGGCAAACTTGCAGACAGGCTATCTTGCCCCTAGTAGGCAAGATACGGCTTGATTCTTTCTATTTCGGCAGGTGGAAAGTCTTTGAGGAGACGCAGCTCTTCAGCACTTTTCAGCGGACCATGGGTTCTGCGGTAGTTTACGATTTCCTTTGCCTGGTAAAAGTCCAGGTAAGGATGTTTGCGCAGTTCGGCTAAACTGAGCTGGTTGACATTCATTTTCCGGATATGTTTTGCATCAATATTCATATAGTGGAGGGCTGTCTCGGGCACGCCTTCCACTTCTTGTATCTGGCTCATGGAAACGAAACCGCCTAACCGCTCTCTGTAACGGATGATGCTTCTGGCATAGTAGGAGCCTATGCCGGGAATTTTCTGCAGTTCGGTCGTATCAGCAGAATTGATGTTGATATACTGACCTTCTTTCAGTTTCCGTGGATAATTGTATTGGGTAGTGTCTTTCTTCCTTTCATCTCTAGTTCTTATAGCCGTCTCTTGATAGCCGTAGTTGTATCTTTCTCTTGGGTAAAAGTTGGCAGCCGGCTGGTAGTCTTTACCAATTCTGATAAAGGGCAGCAGTTTTTCGAATTGCTTCTTGGTTAGTCCGTAAACCCGTGCAAAGTCTCTAGGTGTCCTGAAGATACCTCCTTTATTCCGATATTTGATGATGTTTCTGGCTTGCCATGATTCTAGTCCCAGCCGTTGGAAATCAGATTGGCTTGCCGTATTGGGGTCAAAGGCGAATACTTCGCTCGACTGAAGTCCTTCGTCATAATAGCCTGGCTGTTGCCGCGTGGCATGCCTGATGATACTATCGTTATGGGCTTGTTGCTTTTCTGAGGGCATGGTTTCTTTAGAACCTACAATGAAAATCATTGTGGTACTGACAACGAGCAGGGTCAGGATTACGAGTAATGCTCGCCGTTCATGGTAATTGATATAAAAAAAATCCTTTATAAACTTCATAGGCTTACGGATTTTAAGTCTACATGATTGTTTGGTCGGGATTACTGGACTCGAACCAGCGACCTCATCGTCCCGAACGACGTGCGCTACCAACTGCGCTAAATCCCGATATCTGCTGCAAAGGTACATTAAATAATGGACAACACCAACAAAAATAGACTTTTTTATCTTTTTTTGAAAGAAATTTCCCGAAAAATTTGCAGGAACCAGAAAAAAGTATTACCTTTGCACCCGCAAATGATAAATCGCGATTTGTAAAAGTTGGTGCCATAGCTCAGTTGGTAGAGCAAAGGACTGAAAATCCTTGTGTCCCCGGTTCGATTCCTGGTGGTACCACTTCTTTATGAGACTGAATCTTCGTAACAGGATTCAGTCTTTTTTTTATGCCCTTTTTTATAATACTCCATTTTACACTTATGAAAACGTTTGCGTAAGAAAAATGTGCCAGGATGTTTTATAATAGCTATTTTTTCACTACTTTTGCATTGTAAAATTCAAAAACAAACCAAAACATAAATCTAACAAACATTCATTAAAATGAAAAAAGCTTATTTATTATTGTTGGCTGGAATGTTGTCTACGGCAGTATTTGCCGGCAGCAAACAGACGGTTAAGATTGATGGTCAAGTCATAGACAAGACTGTCACAGAGATTACCTTCGATGGCGACAATGTTGTTCTTCAGTATTCAGATAATACATCTGATCAGGCAGACATGTTGCTCGTAACCCTTTCTTTCACTTATCAAACTACCGGCATCAGTCAGGTAGAAGGCATTAAGCAGGCATTGCAAGGTAAGGTTTATAACCTTCAGGGCCAGTGTGTAGGTTCTTCCCCTAAGGGCTTATCTAAGAGTGTTTATATGATTAATGGTAAGAAAGTAATCATCAAATAAAAAAGGAGGAACGTAAAATGAAGAAAATGGTATTTACTTTGGCACTCCTCCTGATGAGCTTGAGTGCAGCTGTGGCTCAGACAGGGACATTTAAGATTACCCATGCCGTGGCTCGTAACAGCAAGGTGAACCAGATGTATGTTACCACCAAGTCGGGTGATGTGAAGTATTATAATACTGCAGACTTGACAAGTGTGAAGTTCGAAGGTGATAAGGCAATCATCGCACCTAAATCAGGTTCAGAGAATGATGAGTACAATGCTTCAGTTCAAGCCATCAGATTTGCTAAGAAGGCCGATCAGGGCGAAAGTGGTGATATTGACAATCCTGCAGGGGTGATTCAGATTACTGAGGCAAAGGGCTGGCAGGAGTCTGCCTACCTGAAGTGGGCTCCATTCGAGGGCGCTTCTTCTTATAATGTATATGTAGATGACAAGAAGATTGATGCTCAGTTGATTCGTCAGTATAAATCTTACTATCGTGCTGATGTTCTCGGTTTGAAGGAAGGTACTTATTCTGTAAAGGTTGTTCCTGTAAATGCTGAAGGTACAGAGATTACTGGTGCCAATACTGCTTCTAACTTGGTAGTAAAGAGCTACAATCGTGAGGGCTTTGCTCATTTCAAGTATGCTGGTGTAGGTGCTTATAATAATGATGGTACTTTGAAGGCTGGTGCTAAGGTTCTGTATATTACAGCCAAGACAGCTAAGACCGTTTCTACAACTGTCAATACAGGTAAGCCAGAGACAATTACAGGTCTGCAGTCTATTATTGATGCATATTCAAAAGGTAAGGATAAAACCCCAATCGCCTTCCGTATCATCGGTAAGGTAAATCTTTCTGATTTGGATCACGTTTCAAGTTCTGCAGAAGGTTTGCAGGTTAAGGGAGCTAAGATGAATATGACATTCGAAGGTGTCGGTGATGATGCTACCGTATATGGCTTCGGCTTCTTGCTTAGAGAGGCTGAGAGTGTAGAGTTCCGTAACTTTGCTATCATGCGTTGCCTGGATGATGCCATGTCTCTTGATACTAAAAACTCTCATGTATGGATTCACAATATGGATCTCTTCTATGGTAAAAAGGGTAGTGCTGCCGACCAGGCTAAGGGTGACGGTACTGTAGACATCAAGGGCGATTCTAAGTATGTTACTGTAGCTTACAACCGCTTCTGGGATAATGGTAAGGCTTCTATGTGTGGTATGAAGAGTGAAACTGGTGAAAACTGGATTACTTATCATCACAACTGGTTCGACCATTCAGACTCTCGTATGGCTCGCGTTCGTACCATGAGTGTTCACATGTACAACAACTACTATCAGCACAATGATGTTTATGGTATTGGTGCAACCAGTGGCTCAAGTATATTCATGGAGTCTAACTACTTTGATGCTGTTAAGCGTCCTATCATGAGCTCTTTGCAGGGTACTGATGCCAAGGGTGATGGTACTTTCTCTGGTGAGAAAGGTGGTTTGATTAAGGCATACGGCAATGTATTTGCCAACAAGCCTGATAACTTCAGCTATGTCCCATACGCAGAAAACAATACAAGCTTTGATGCCTACGAGGTTTCTGATCCAAGTGAGCAGGTTCCTACAAGTGTAAAGACTTTGGTAGGTGGTACTTCTTACAACAACTTTGATACCAACTCAAGCCTCATGTATGCATACGCTGCTGATAAGGCAGAAGATGTTCCTTCTATCGTAGAAGGCTTCTATGGTGCAGGTCGTTTGAATCATGGTGACATTGATTTCGCTATTCCTGATGAAACAGTCGTAACAAATGGTCACCAGCAGCCATGGCCTGCTTTGGCAAGCCTTCTCGACTCTTATACTTCTGGTGTTGTCAAGGTGTTCGGTGAGAGCAATGCTGCTGGCGAAGGTGGCACTACCGGAGGTGGCGAGACTGGTGGTTCTGGCGAAGGTGGTAGTACTGGTGGCTCTACCGGTGGTACAACAGAAGGTGGCAGTACTGTAACTCCTATCGAGGGTACTGTTTTGGTAACATTCACAGATTCTAAGCCTTCAAGTAGCATAGTAACAGTTTCAGGTAACTATGCTACAAATAAGGGAACTGCTACTATTGACGGCACTTCATATTCTACTTGTGTAAAGATGGAGTCTGCAACTAATATCTCAGTAACTGTTGATAAGAAAGTCACAATGACCCTTTATTTCAGTTCAGCAGATACCAAGACGAACGCCAAAATAGATGGAAAGAAGCCTGCTGAAGTAAATGCAGTTATTGATTCAACAGCTAAGACAATGACTGTAACATTGGATGCAGGTTCTCATACTATTACAAAGCAGGATACATGCAACCTCTTCGGTATTAAACTTGTACCTGTAAAAGAGTAAAGGTATAGAACTGATTTAAAGATTCCTGCCTCTTTAATGACAAAACGGACAAAAGCTAGATAAAGATTTGCTTTTGTCCGTTTTTTCTTTATTTTTGTCTTAAATCTATCTGCTGTTTTCTTCTTTTTTTCCTACTTTTGCAACTGAAAACAATTTTAAACGTAAAACGCAACCTAAAAGTAAAACAATGAACGCAATCCAGAATTTAGCAAAGAGAAGTTTGCTTCTCGTGGCATTGTTCGTCATCGGATGTCTGCAACTCATAGCGCAGACAAGAACCATCAAAGGTGAGGTGACTGATGCGCAGAATGGTGAGGCTCTGATTGGCGCCACTGTCATGGTGGAAGGCGAAAAGGGCGGTACAGTTACTGATTTTGACGGTAACTTCAGTCTTCAGGTATCTTCTTCAGCCAAGAAGATCAAGGTATCTTATATCGGTTATATTGATAAGGTACTTTCTATCTCAGACAATATGAAGGTGAAACTCGAATCTGACAGCAAGGCGCTGGCTGATGTCGTGGTCATCGGATATGGTACGGCAAGAAAGAGTGACCTGACTGGTTCCGTAGCTACCGTGAAATCGAAGGACTTTAATAAAGGTCTCGTTTCTTCTCCAGAACAGTTGATTAACGGTAAGGTTTCGGGTGTGCAGATTATGTCCAACAGTGGTTCTGCCTCTGCCGGTAGTACCATCCGTGTGCGTGGTGGTGCATCTCTGAATGCCAGCAACGACCCTCTTATCGTGCTCGATGGTGTGCCATTGGAGCAGGGTGGTATCTCGGGTAACAGTAGTAACTTCCTCAGCATGATCAACCCTTCTGATATCGAGAGCATGACTGTATTGAAGGATGCTTCTTCTACAGCCATCTATGGTTCCCGTGCATCTAACGGTGTCATCATCATTACCACCAAGAAGGGACAGCAGGGTGCTGTAAAGGTGAACTTCAATACCACCAACAGTTTGCAGACCCGTGCGCAGATGGTAGATATGCTGAGCCGTGATGAATTTGTGAATGTCATCAACCAGTTTGGTACAGATAATCAGAAATCATTGCTCGGTACTGCCAATACCGACTGGAATGATGAGGTTTACCGCACAGCTTTCGGTACAGATAATAACCTCAGC
>ENA-UEYF01002240-UEYF01002240.1-human-gut-metagenome-genome-assembly--contig:-NODE-2240-length-12957-cov-311.555512_pt1 | contig 12957 bp, 6 predicted proteins | sample MGYA00242902_ERZ507920 | MGnify/ENA primary metagenome ERZ507920 (study PRJEB26167, sample SAMN06115402) | human gut metagenome | host: Homo sapiens | place: China:Jiangxi | collected 2016-07-05...
CATTGCTCGGTACTGCCAATACCGACTGGAATGATGAGGTTTACCGCACAGCTTTCGGTACAGATAATAACCTCAGCGTGAGCGGCAGCATCGACAAGTGGTTGCCATTCCGCGTGTCTGTAGGCTATTACAACCAGAGCGGTCTGGTTCGCAAGGACAATGTAGAGCGCTGGACAGGTAACGTGGTATTGACTCCTAGCTTCTTCCAGGATCACCTGAAGTTGACCATCAATGCCAAGGGAACCCTCAATAACAACTCATTCAATAATGGTGGTGCCGTATGGGCAGCTGCCACATTCAACCCAACCATCCCGGTTTATTCCGGTAACGACAAGTATGGTGGCTATAATGAGGCACTCGATGCTGATGGTGTTCCAGTGAATGCCGGTGTAAGAAACCCTCGCGGTCTGGTTGATCTGTATGATTCAAAGAGTAAGGTAAGCCGCTTCATCGGTTCGATGGATGTAGATTACAAGGTTCACTTCCTTCCAGACCTCAAGCTCCATGCTACCATGGGTGCTGACTATGCCAAGGGCGATGGAACCGTTTATGTTCCTGCCTACGCAGCACAGAGCTACAACAAGGATGAGTCTTTGGGCGGTAGCGATTACAAGTATGGTCCTCAGAAGAACGAGAACCGCTTGCTTACCCTCTATGCCAACTATGCAAAGTATTTCGAAGATATCAAGAGTAATGTAGATCTGACAGCCGGTTATGACTACCAGTACTGGAAGAGTACTACACCTCTTTATTATACCAAAAGTGCGGCAGGCACAAACCTGTCAACCGTAAAGGCATCAGATTACCGTCATGTAATGTTGTCATATTACGGACGTATCAACTATTCATTCGATGGAAAGTATCTCCTGACGGCAACCATTCGTCGTGATGCTTCATCCCGATTCTCTAAGGATACCCGTTGGGGTACTTTCCCATCTGTTGCTTTGGGCTGGACTTTGACAGAAGAGCCTTGGTTGAAGAACCAGAAGGTACTTTCTAACTTGAAACTCCGTGCCAGCTATGGTGTTACCGGTCAGCAGGAAGGTATCGGTAACTACAACTATCTGCCGGTTTATACCTACAGCGTGACAGGTGCCGAAGCATTCATCAACGGACAGTATATCAATACTTACCGTCCTGAGGCATACGTATCAGACTTGAAGTGGGAGACTACAACCTCCTGGAACTTCGGTCTTGATTTCGGATTCCTGGATGGCCGTATCGGTGGTGCCATCGATTTCTATACCCGCAAGACCAAGGACCTGTTGGCATCAGTACCAACAGCAGCAGGTACCAACTTCTCAAAGACTATCCTTACCAACGTAGGTAATGTGGACAGCAAGGGTATTGAGGTTTCTCTGAATGCAACCCCTATCCAGACCAAGGACTGGGAGTGGAATCTGAGCTACAATTTTACCTGGCAGAACATGAAGGTGAAGAACCTTTCATTGACAAAGGGTGGAAGCCAGACTAACGTGAAGGTAGGTCCATCTATCGATGCTTACCAGTTCCAGGTGCTCTCTGAGGGATATGAACCATACATGTTCTATGTATATCATCAGCTCTATGACTCTAAGACAGGCAAGCCAATCGAGGGTGCTTATGCCGATTTGAACAATGATGGCGAAATCAATGAGTCAGATCTCTACCGCTATCATTCTCCAGCCCCTAAGTACATCATGGGCTTGAGCACATCTTTGAGATACAAGCAGCTGACACTCGGTATGAGTTTCCGTGCCAACATCGACAACTATGTATACAACGGCATGGGTATGAGTACAGGTGCTTTCGAGACAGTAAGCTACAACAACTCACAGCTCAACAATCTCAATACCAGTTTCCTGAAGACAGGTTTCAAGACCCGTCAGTATCTCTCTGATTATTATGTAGAGAATGCTTCCTTCCTGAAACTCGACAACCTGAGTTTGAGTTACAATGTAGGCAAGATCAACAAGTGGGCTTCGCTCACCGTATCTGCAATGGTACAGAATGTATTCACCATCACCGGTTACTCTGGTACAGATCCTGAGGTGCCAAACGGAATGGACAACTCATTCTATCCACGTCCTCGCACCTATTCAGTAAGCCTCGGACTGCAATTTTAGTGAAGAGTGAAGAACGAAGAGTGAAGAATTCAATACTCTTTGCTAATCATAAAGTTCAAAGCTCAAAGTTCAACGTTCAAAGTAGAAATAACAATGAAACTTAAGAATATATTATATAGTATGATGATGGGAACAGCGGTGCTGACAGGCACAACCAGCTGTGTTTCCGATCTCGACCAATATCCTCATACAGAGACAACCTCTAAGGATGTTTATACCTCGCTTGCCAATTACGAGGCAGTGCTGGGCAAGATTTACGCTGCCATGGTGACTAGCGGTCAGGGCAAGGGCGGCGATAATAAGGATATGGAATCCGTATTGAACAATGGTAGTGGTTTCGATTACATGCGTATGTTTATCAATATGCAGGAGTGTGGTACCGATGAATTTGCATCTACCTGGTTGACAGGTGAGCAGACCACCGGACTGACCTATCTTTCCTGGGATGCCAACGATGCCTGGGTATCAGATATGTATTATCGCATCTATTACAACATCGCCCTCTGCAACGAGTTCCTGCGCAATGCCAACGGTGCCAGTTTCTCAGGTGCTGATGCAGAGAAGATGAAGGAGTATAAGGCAGAAGTCCGTTTTATGCGTGCTCTGTTCTATTACCATGCCCTCGATTTCTATCGCAACATTCCGATGGTGACAGAGAACGACCCTGTGGGTAGCTACATTCCTCCTCGTTATACTCCACAGCAGACATTCGATTATATTGAGAGCGAGTTGAAGGATTGTGTAGGCGATATGCTTCCTGCTTCCACCTGTCCTTACGGTCAGGCTTCTCAGGGTGCTGCCTATACCTTGCTTGCCAAGCTTTATCTGAACAGCGAGGTTTATACTGGTGTGCCTAAGTATACTGAGTGCAAGGAGGCTTGCGATAAGGTGATGAGCATGGGCTACTCCCTGGAAGATAATTACAGCAAACTCTTCAATGCTGATAACGACAAGCGTACCAACGAAATTATCTTCGCCTTGCCGGTAAGTGCAGAGCATACTGTAAGCTGGGGCTCATCTACTTATCTGGTTTGTGGACAGGTAAGTATGTCGAATGCCAATCAGAATGTAGCCGATTATGGTGTTACTGCCGGCTGGAGTGAATTCCGTCTTCGTCCTGAGTTCGTGGATAAGTTTACCCAGACCGATATTGATGGCAGTGGCGACAAGCGTTGCAAGTTCTTCACCAATGGTCAGAGCAAGGATGTAACCAGCATGACAGATGAAGCCTCTGGTTATCTCTCAGAGAAGTGGAGCAACCTGAAGGATGATGGTACTACGGCATCCAATACTGCCGATGCAGGTGTAGAAACCGATTTCCCTCTCTTCCGTTTGGCTGATGTCTATCTGATGTATGCCGAGTGCGTGGTTCGTCTGCATAATGACTGGGATAACTGGGCTGGTGGTAGTGATGCTACAGATCCAACCGTGATTGCTTCCCGCAAGCAGGGCGCTATCTATTGGATTAACCAGCTTCGTGAACGTTCTAATGCTTCTGATGTATGGGCAAGCAACTTTGCTGATGATGATGAGTTCCTCCAATTCATTCTCGATGAGCGTGCCCGTGAACTCTATCATGAAGGTTATCGCCGTACCGACCTGATTCGCTTCGGCGAGTTTACCACTAGCAAGTATATCTGGCAGTGGAAGGGTGGAACTCACGACGGACAGGCTGTTGACAGCAAGTACAACATCTATCCAATCCCTAACACCGAGCTTACCGCAAATCCAAATCTTCATAACGACAACTATTAATAGGATAAAAGAATGAAAAAGATATTTAGAAACCTGATGATGCTTCTCTGCGCACTCACCGCCCTGGTGAGTTGCGATGAGAGTGGCGACAAGATATACCTGGATGGCTTCAAGGCATCCAATCTGATGGCATCGGCATCCGATGTGGTCCTGTCTGTAGATAAAAGTAAGGACGTTGTCCTCTCGTTGGCTTGGCAGAATCCTACCTTGCTTTCGAGCGATGAAACCAAGCCTGCGGGCAGTGGAGTGCTGAAAACTTATCTGCAGGCATCCGCCTCAGAAGATTTCGCTTCAGTAAAGGAATACACCGTAACCGACCTTTCCAAGGCTTTCACCGGTGCAGACCTCAATGCTGCAGCCAAGGATCTCGGCTTGACACCCGATGTGAGTTCACCTCTCTATTTCCGTATCAAGAGTCAGATGGGTAGCAATCTTGATGCCGCTTACAGCAATGTCTGCCAGGTAAAGGTTACTCCATACCTCATTGATATGAGTTACATCAATATCTTGGATAAGGATACTAAGGAACAAACCCTTACCTATCTCTATTCTCCTAATTCTGATGGAGTTTATTCCGGCTATATGAATGCTTCTTCCTGGCTCAACTTCTGGGGTAAGGAAAACGATGGTACCATTTGGGGTAATGTAGGACAAGATGGTCATGTGTACGAAATGGATAATACCGAGTCAGCATGGAGTTTCTGGTTCCCTGGTCAGGCTGGTATCTATTATGCAGTTATTGATACAAAGGCTAAGGAATTTAAGCCAACTTACATCAAGTCGATGCAGCTGAATGGTGAGGACATGACCTATGATGCGCCTAACTATGCTTGGACCAAGGTGATTACAACCACAGCCGATAATACTCCAATTAGCATCGTTGCAACAGGTGCAGAGTACAGCAAGGCTACTGGTACAGTTGATGCTGCTGCCGTAGAGAAGACCTTGAACTATACTTTGGCTGATGGCAAGATGACAGATTCAGAGAACGCTGGTAGCGTGAATATACCTACGGCTGGTACTTATACAGTAACCGTGAAGGTTGGTGAGCACAGTCAGTTGGAATATACCATCGTTGAGGGCGACCAGACAACTCCTGAGCCAGAGGCTAGCAATACTCTCTGCATGTTCAGCAAGGATAGTAACACCCTTCTTGCCGTGATGAATAAGGTGAGTGAGGGCGTTTATACCTGCAAGTACAAGCCAACAGCTTGGGAAGGATTTATATTTATCTATGTAGGAGCCAACAAGGATGACAAGCAAACATGGTATGGTTGCGAGCCAAGTGACGATAAGATGTTTAATCTTTCTACGGCAGACGACAAGTGGAATCCTTGGTTCAAGGATGATGTAACTGGTGGTGAAGTTACCGTTACCGCCGACCTCAACACCATGACATGGGAGTATAATTTCCAAGAGTAAGTCTCCTTTTTATAAACCAATCAATTATTTGATTATCTTTGCAAGAAAAAAGAAAAATGAAAAATATATTTGGAAAAGCCATGTTGCTGGCTACAGCGCTCTTGTTCTCTATTACGGGAACAAGTTGCAGCAGCGACGATTCTCCTGTTCATGAGCAGGAGAAAACATACGATATGAGCGGTTTTGCCAAGGGCGCCGATGTTTCCTGGCTCACAGAGATGGAGAAGGATGGTGTGAAATTCTATAATCAGAATGGCAAGGCAACAGAATGTATGAAGCTCCTTCGCGAAGAGGGAACCAATTCCATCCGTCTGCGTGTCTGGGTAAATCCGGAAGGTGGCTGGTGTGGCAAGAATGATGTCATCGCCAAGGCTTGGCGTGCTCAGCAGCTCGGCTTCCGTCTGATGATTGACTTCCACTATTCTGATACCTGGGCTGACCCGGGCAACCAGAAAGTTCCTGCTGCATGGCAGGGCTATACTGCCGAACAGATGAAACAGGCTGTGGCTGATCATACCAAGGATGTGTTGACAGCCTTGAAGGATAGAGGTGTAACCAACGTAGAGTGGGTGCAGGTGGGTAATGAAACCCGCGACGGAATGCTCTTCAACAGCGATGAGGCCGTAACTGGTAAAGCGTCAAAGAATGCTGCCAACTTTGCTGCTTATGTTAACGCCGGTTATGATGCTGTTAAGGCGGTTTATCCACAGGCAAAGGTCATCGTTCATGTAGATAAAGGTCAGGACCTTGGTGGACTTACCTGGCTTTACGATAAGTTGAAAGAAAATGGCGGAAAGTGGGATGTCATTGGACTGTCTCTTTATCCTGAGGATGATAACTGGCAGAGTTATGCAGAGAGCTGTCTCGCTAACATCCAGACCCTTTCTTCTAAGTATGGTAAGGACGTTATCATCTCTGAAATCGGTATGTGGTGGGGCTCTGCCCAGGCTGCGCCAATGATGAAGAAGATGGTGGATGGCTGCAAGGCAATCTCTACCTGCGAAGGTATCTTCTATTGGGAACCGGAAGTTTACAACAACTGGAAGCCAGCCAACTATACCACTCTGGGTTGGTCTGCATATACCAAGGGAGCGTTCGACAACAGCGGCAAACCAACTGCCGTATTCGATGCATATAAAAATATTAAATAGCAATATGATCAAGAGAAGTATTACTTTCATGACTCTTGCCCTGGCGCTCTCTACTATGTGCCAGGCGCAGAGCAGAAAGGTTATCAACCTGCCTTCATGGGACTTCTCCCGTGATGGCAAGGCGTGGCAGCAGGTAGCTGTTCCGCACGATTGGGCTATCTCGGGACCTTTTGATAAGAAATGGGACCTGCAGATGGTGGCCATCGAGCAGAATGGCGAAACCGAAAAAACCGAGAAGTCGGGGCGCTCTGGTGCGCTGCCTTGGATAGGTGAGGGTATGTATAAGATGAACTGGACGGCTCCTAAGGGCTATAAACGTGCCGTACTCGTCTTCGACGGTGCCATGAGCCAGCCTGTTGTCAGCGTCAATGGCAAGGAGGCAGGCAAGTGGGCTTACGGCTACAATGCCTTCCGCATCGACATCACACCTTTTATCCAGTTTGGTAAGAGTAATCTCATCGAGGTACATCTTAATAATGTAGAGGAGAGCAGTCGTTGGTATCCGGGAGGCGGTCTTTACCGTCCGGTTTCCGTAGAACTCTATGGCAACGAAAACTTCTCTACCTGGGATACCTTCGTGCGTACCCTGAAGGCTGATAAGCAGGAAGCTGAAGTAGAAGTAAATGCCCTGCTTGAAGGAAAGACTGGTAAGTCGGGCAAGACCGTCATCGCCCTGTTGGATGAGGCTGGCAAGAAGGTTGCCGAGCAGATCGTCACAGGTGCCAATCCTGAAATCAAGACTACTCTGAAGGTAGCGAATCCTCAGCTCTGGTCTCCGGAATCTCCTTATCTCTATCAGGTAAAGCTTACCCGATATGAAGGAAAGAAGGTGGCTGATGTCCAGACCCTGAAGACCGGTATCCGCACCATCGCCGTATCAAAGGATTATGGTTTCCAACTCAATGGCGTTACCCGCAAACTGAAGGGTGTCTGTCTGCACCACGACCTCGGTCCATTGGGTGCAGCAGAGAACAAGGCAGCCCTTATCCGTCAGATCAAGATGATGAAGCAGATGGGTTGCGACGCCATCCGTACCGCCCACAACATGCCTTCTACCATGCAGATGGAAATCTGCGATTCCCTCGGTATGATGGTGATGGCAGAGAGTTTCGATATGTGGATTTATCCTAAATGCAAGAACGGCTACGCCAAGTTCTTCAAGGAGTGGAGCGATAAGGATATCACCAATCTGGTAAAGCACCACCGCAACCATCCTAGCATCGTGATGTGGAGCATCGGTAACGAGATTCCTGAGCAGTGGAGCCAGGAGGGTGTGCAGATAGCCAAGCATCTGCAGGATATCTGTCATCAGTACGACCCTTCCCGTCCTGTTACCCAGGGCATGGATAGGGCAGAAGATGCCTTGAAAAGCGGCTTTGCCCAGGCCATGGATGTACCGGGCTTCAACTATCGCGTACATAAATATTATAAGAATATTGAGCAGTTGCCTCAGGGCTTCCTCCTCGGTTCTGAAACCGCCTCTACGGTCAGCTCCCGTGGCGTATACAAGTTCCCGGTAGTGGTAAGTGATAAGGCTACCTATCCTGATGGCCAGTGCTCCAGCTATGATACCGAATATTGTTCCTGGAGCAATCTTCCTGATGATGACTGGAAGATGCAGGATGACTACAGTTGGGTAATCGGTGAGTTTGTATGGACCGGTTACGACTATCTGGGCGAGCCGACTCCTTACGATACCTACTGGCCAAGCCGCAGCAGTTACTTCGGCATCTGCGACCTTGCCGGACTCCCAAAGGACCGCTACTATATGTATCGTGCCCGCTGGAACGAGCAGCAGCATACCACCCATCTTCTTCCTCACTGGAACTGGAAGGGCAGGGAAGGACAGGTTACCCCTGTATATTGCTATACCGATGGTGTGGAAGGCGAACTCTTCGTGAATGGCAAGAGCCAGGGCAGGGTTCGCAAGGACAAGTCAAGCCGCCTCGATCGCTACCGTCTGCGCTGGAACAATGTGAAGTATGAACCAGGTGAGATTCGCGTGGTTACCTACAACCAGTATGGCGATAAAGTTGGTGAGGACGTGAAGCGTACTGCCGGCGAGCCTGCACAGATGAAGTTCAGTGTAGAAACACCTGATCATGAGCCTATTGCCTGCATGGTAGAAGGCTGTACCGATGAGCACAATGTGCTTCTGAATGCCGATGGCAACGACCTTGCCTTCATCACCGTGAGTCTGCAGGATAAGGACGGCAATGAATGTCCGCTTGCCGATGACGAACTGACCTTCGAGGTGAGTGGTGCCGGCACTTTCAAGGCAGCCTGCAACGGCGATGCCACATCGCTCGAACCGTTCACCCAGCCACAGATGAAACTCTTCTCCGGCAAACTCGTAGTCATCGTACAGAGCAGCAAGCAGAAGGGCGACATCATCCTGAAGGTAAAAGACAGCAAGCGAAATATCGAAAAGTCGATTACGCTTCAGGCAATATAAGATAACAAAGACCGATTTCAGTTGGTTATAAAGTATATAGTTTATATCGGATCCTCTGGGAATAGCAGCGGCTATTTTCCCAGGGGATTCTTTTTTTTATGAATTTTCTCCGATATTTTTTGGCGTTATCATGAATATTGTGTAAATTTGCACGCATGAAAAAGTCAACAAAACCTATAAACCGCATCAGCATGGCAATTGCTATGCTCTTTGTTTCGCTCGCCATCCATGCGCAGCGTTTCGTTAACACCTCATTGGAAGGTGCTCAGTCCGTTTGTGCCATTACCCAGGACAGTGATGGAATGATATGGCTCGGAACCGACAACGGTCTTTACAGCTATGATGGTTATCATGGCTACCGCCATTTTCAGGAACATACATTCAGCAATACGCGTGTCAATGCGCTCGGTTTCGAGGGCAGAATGCTCTATCTGGCTACCGGAAACGGCATCCTGAAATTCGATACGCAATCTTATCAATATGCCGAAACACCAGCCATGAAGGCTTTTGCCGATGAGGCGAAGCGCAAGCAGCTGAAGGAACTCCGTGTGCTCGATATCAAGGGTGGTAAGACAGACTTCGGTGGCGATGTCTATGCCTTGCTCTCTACTCCGCGAGGCTTGCTCGTAGGTTCGCTTGCTGGTCTGCGTCTCGGCAGCAGACTGATTCCGCTCCGTGCCGGAGAACAGCCGCTGGTCAATGCGCTCGCTTATGATGCCAAGCGCCGATGCTACTGGATTGGTACCGAGGGCGCTCTCTATTGTGCCGATCTGCAGCTCAGAAACTTCTCACAGATTCCAGCTCTGAACGGCAATTCCATCAAATGTCTTTCTACAGATGCTGCCGGCAATCTCTATATCGGAACAGATAACGGACTCTATCAGATGGCACTCTCCAATGCCATCACCCATTATATCCACGATTCCCGCGATGATGCTTCTATTCCTAACAACATCGTCTGGGCTTGCTTTGTAGATAAATGGCAGAATGTATGGGTGGGTACTGACAATGGACTCTCCCGTCTCACTACCCATACCTATTACCGCTATGTATCGCTCGATAAGATTACGATGTCGGGTGAGGGCAACTGTCTGCATGCCATGCTCCAGACCCGTAACGGCGAATGGTGGATGGGCGGTACCAACGGTCTGATTCATTTCACCCGGAATGCTGAAGGTTATCAGAATGTGGCATGGTACAAGCAGAACAGCTCTGCCTTCCCGCTGAGTCATAACCGTGTACGCAAGATTTATGAAGACCATGACGGCGATGTATGGATCTGTACCGACCATGGCATCAACTTCTATGACCGCAGTTCCCGTCAGATGCGCAACTTCATCGTCTACGATAAGAGTGGCAAGTATTCTACCGCCTGGGCTTATGATGTTCTCCAGGACAAGAAGGGCAGGATATGGATGGGTTCTTATCAGGGCGGTGTCTTCGTGATGGATAAGGCGGCTCTTCTGAGCGGCAAGACCATAGCTGACTGGCATTACTCGGACAAGGGAAAGAATGCGCTCTCTGGTCTGCATGTAGGTCAGATGGTGATGGATGGAAAGGGTAGAATTTGGGTTTCTACCTATACCCGTCTCGACTGCATCAATCCGAACAATATGAAGGTGGTACAGGTGGCTAACTCAGATGTCGTCAACTATCTGATGGCAGACAGCAAGGGCAATATCTGGATGGGTGATAACAGTTCAGTAACCTGTTATTATGCAGCCGGTTCTGTGCTGGGTAGCAACTTTTCTTCCAAGACATGGCAGATTGGTGGCAAGGTAAGTACCATGTGCGATGTGGAAGGCAAGATATGGGTGGTATCGGGCAATGAATGCTGCGTAATCAATCCACAGGGCGAGAGCCAGCGTTTCATGATTCCTTCTGTTGTGCCGCTCAACATCTGTTACAGCAGACAGACTCATGAGGTAATGATGGGCGGCAATGACGGCTATGTGGCAATCAGTTCCGATGTAGCACAGAAGCCTAAGCAGTTTACTCGCCTGATGCTGGCTGGAATCATCGTAAACGGACAGGCTTGTGAGGAGCGTGGAGAAATCCTGAAACTGAAGAGTGATGAGAACAACTTCACCCTGCAGCTCACCGACCTTCCTTTTGCTGATCATCCTTCAGCCGTTTATGCTTACAAACTCGAAGGCAGCGATCACGACTGGCATTATCTGAACTCCGGCAATATCGATATCACCTACAATGGTTTGTCTTATGGCGATTATCATCTTACGGTTCATGCCGTGGATGGTGAAGGCAAGATAGCTGCCGAGGTTTATTCGCTCGACATCTCCGTCCTGCCGCCTTGGTATCTCTCCTTCTGGTGCAAGCTCTTCTATATCACGGCACTCATCGTGTTTGTGGCATGGCTGGTAAGCTGGTATTTCCTGCGCAAGGAACTGGCTGATGCCCAGAAGCAGAAGGCTGAGGTGTTGGAGCAGGTACAGATGCGTATGGACTTCTTCAACCGTCTGACGGAAGATTTGAAGGCTGCCGTAGCTCATCATTCATTTGATGAGGTGACAGCTCTGATGGTCCGCTACCTGAATGTGAAGAAACCTGAGGTGTCATCTTCTGTTGCCACTGGGTTATCCGCTTCGCCTGTATCTGAGCCTGAGTCATCATCCTCAGAACCAGTTCTTGCACGCTCTGAGTCTTCTGAAGAGGAAAAGAAGGAAGTAGATGTCAGCGAGTTGGATGTGGCAGACAAGCGTCTGCTCGAAGAGATCAATGAGGCGATAGAGAAGCACATGATCGATTCTGACTTCAATGTTTCGATGTTGCAGGATGTGATAGGCATAGGTGGCAAACAGCTGTATCGCAAGACGAAGGCGATAACGGGTCGTACGCCTGTAGAGTATATCCGTGAGATGCGTATGAAACGTGCTGCCGAGCTCCTGAGCCAGGGCAAGTTCAGTGTTTCCGAGGTGATGTATACCGTTGGTTTTTCCAACAGCAGTTATTTCTCCAAATGCTTCTCCAAGGAGTATGGCATGACTCCTACGGAATACATGAAGGTGAAGAGGTAAATAAATGATGTGCTTCCGTTTGCCTATAGATATGGCTGCGTGGGGTTAAGAATATGGCTGTGTGGGGTTAAGAATATGACAGCATTGGGTTACGGATACGACTCCGTAGGCTAATGGAGACGTATCCTTCGGCTTGTCGAGATATCTGCGTCAGCTGACTGAGCTACTTGAGTCAGCTGACTGAGCTACTTGCGTTAGCTGACTGAGCCACTTGCGTTAGCTGACTTCGCCCACACGCCCTGAAAGGGCAGAAGCTCCTAGCCCAGGGCATCGCCCTGGGTAATTACGGACGCAAACCTGTCGCCCTGTAAGGGCAAAAGCTTTAAAACTCCAGGCAAAACATAAAGCTTTTGCCCTTACAGGGCGCCTTGCTGATTGCCATTATACCCAGGGCGATGCCCTGGGCTAGGAGCTTCTGCCCTTTCAGGTAGGGTGTTCAAAATTCGAATCAAAATCTGGTATAAAAAATAGTGTTATATTGGTGCATCTAAGTTGCTGATATTTAACATTTTAATATACAAAATAGTTCTTTGAAAATTTGTATAACCCGCTGATTTTTAGTATCTTTGCAAATAAAAACAAGCATGTAAGATATGAAAAAAATAATTAAAAACATGGAGTCTAAAAAGCTTCAACAGCGTGTCGAAAAACTAGAGAAGGAAATTAAGGCTCTAAAAAGGGGCAAACGTAATCTTGAGAGAAGACTGACTACTTCTCAGAATAAGTCCAATAAGTATCGTTCCGAACTTAAAAAAAAAGAAAAGCCGAACGTAGGATTGGACAAGGAGGCCTTCGAACAAATGATGAGTCTATTAGACGACATCATTACTCATCCTTAATGGTTGCTTTGAGTACTGCTTTTTATGCTCGTCTGTCTATAGGTTCACGTCAGATTGTTGAAATATTCAATATTCTGAATGAGTTTATGGACAATATTTTCGGTAAAGTACCAGCTTATACGACAATTGGCTATTGGACACAAGAGTTGGGGCTTAGTGTCTATAAGGAATCGTGTACCCTTTTCAAGGGTAAGC
>ENA-UEYF01002245-UEYF01002245.1-human-gut-metagenome-genome-assembly--contig:-NODE-2245-length-12902-cov-6.608031_pt1 | contig 12902 bp, 9 predicted proteins | sample MGYA00242902_ERZ507920 | MGnify/ENA primary metagenome ERZ507920 (study PRJEB26167, sample SAMN06115402) | human gut metagenome | host: Homo sapiens | place: China:Jiangxi | collected 2016-07-05...
CAAGGGGCAAGGCCCCTTGCGTTCTCTTGGGGGATCTAAAGGGGGCCATTCTCTCACGTGAGAGAATGGCCCCCTTTAACGCACCCCCCTGCACGATGCAGGGACGAAAGCAGCGCTGCCGCGCTGCATCACCCCCGCGCCTTAGCGGCGCGCTTTAATTTATAGAGCTCTTCGGCGGCCAGCCGCGTCTTGGCGACCACATCCCCGCCGCCTTGCGGAAAGCAGTAATACAGCGCTTTGTGGTCGCCGATGCACAGCATATCGCCGATCTCGTACCAGAAATAGTCGGCGTACAGGCTGTACGACGCTTCGGGCTTTTGGAAATAGTCCAGTTTCCCGTCGCAGCCGGTCAGGTGGAAGCCGTTTTCGTAGTGGTGCAGCCGGCCTTCGCCCACGCGGCAGATCTCGCGCATGTTGACCATCATGCAGATCTGCACGGGGATGTCGAGCTGATAGGCACCGCTTTGCAGCTCCTCGCGCACGCACTGCCGCTCCCAGGCGTACCAGTCCGGCACGTGGGTGAATGCGGCCTCGCCGTTCAAACACTTCAGTGTGCCAAGCTCTGTCAAGTGATATTCCTTGCCACAGTTTCGGCAGATGAGTGACGTGCCTTTGCCCTCCATTTTCCCCTCGGCGAAGCAGTGCGGGCACTTGTAGAGCACGCGGTTGAGTCCGTCGGCGCGGAACGGCTCGCTGACGGAGACGCCGTTTTCCTCCTGCCAGCGGAAATTGTCGAAGCGGAAGGCGGAAAAGATGCGCTCATTGATCCCGGCGACGTTCAGCTCCGCAACATCGTCGGACGAGAGCAGACATTGCATCTGCGCTGAGACCTTCGCGCGCCGCTTTTGCAGCCCGTTGTAGAGCGGGTCACGCGCGAACGCGCCGTAGGTGCGGATCATCACGACCGGCACATTCAGCGCCTTGACGCACTTGCCGATGCTCTCCGGCAGCGGTGTGGCCGTGCCGTCAAAGCTGTAGCTTGCCTCGGGATAGAGCAGCACCGACGTTTTGAGCGTCCGCACGCAGTAGAGCATGTCGCGCACGAGCGCCGCGTCCGAACAGAACTTGCGCGTGGGGATGCAGCCGACGCTGCGCATCAGCCACTCCTTGCCGACAAAGCCGTCCGACGTGCAGACGATGTTGAACGGGCGCGGGTACAGCACCGCCTCCGCGATTTTGAGGTCGAGAAAGCACGAGTGGTTCATCAGGACAAGGCAGGGCTCATCGCTTTTGATCTGCTCCATGCCGACTTTCTCGCAGTGGAAATGCGTCGCCAGAAGGTCGGGCGCGGAGGCTGCGCGCAGGACCGTCCGGAACAGGAGCGACGGCTTTTTCGGCTTTTTGTGCACCTGCGGCGGCTGGGCAAGCGCCTGTTCATATGTCATATCGACGACTTTAATTTTCATTCTGTTTCTCCGGCACGACGTGGATGTTCAGATGATCGTAGGTCATCTCCACGTTGTGCTTTGCAAAGGTGTCGCGCAGGCGCTCGTACATCTTAAAATAAGTGTCCCAGTAGGCGTCTGCCGCCGTCCAGCAGCGGATGGTGTATTCGATGGAGCTGGCACCGTAATTCGAGAGATACACCGTCGGCGTGGGTTCTTTCAGCACGGCGGGGAAGGCGAGAACGGCGTCCATGCAGGCCTGCTTCACCTCGTCCGTCGGCGCGTCGTAGGATGCTGTGACCTTGTAGACGATGCGGCGGCGGCCCAGGACGGTGAAGTTGATGATCTTCGAGCTGGACATTTCGCGGTTGGGCTGGAGCACGATCTGTCCGTCCGGCGTTTCGATCTTCGTGTGCGTCAGTGAAATTTCGCGCACCGTGCCGGTCGTGCCGCCGACTTCGATCTCGTCGCCGAGCGAGAACGGATGCGAGAAGAGAATGACGAGTCCGCCGGCGACGTTGCCGAGAATGTCCTCGGCGGCCAGCGTGACGCCCAACGTCAGCACCGACATGATGGCGGTGAGCGACGAGGTGTTGATGCCGAGCGCCTCGGCTGTGATGATGATGGTAAGCAGATACAGAAGCGTTTTGAGGCTCGTGAGGATGACCTTTTGCAGCCGCTCGTTCAGGCGATTCGCACGCGAGAGCAGCCGCGAACAGAGCTTGAGCACGAGCCGCACGACGATCAGGCAGATGAGGAACGTCAGCAGCGCGGAAAGGATGCTGCCGATGCTGTAGCCGCCGATCGAGCGGGAGATGATCTGGGAAATATTGTCCATGGCGTTTCGCCCCTTTCGATGCCCAGTATATCAGTGTTGCCGCGCCTTTGTAAAGAGCACGCTAAGAATCCTCAGAATTCCTTAAACTTTGCCGGTTGAGAAACGGGCGGGAAAAGCGTATAATGCAGCGTGATCTTTTTTGAAAAGGAAGTGCCCGCATGCGCCCTTACGCCCTCATCGACCTCCACTGCGACACATTGACCGACTGCATGTACGCAGGATCGAACATCATCGACACGCTCGACGATCCCGCGCGCACGCTGTCGCTCACAAGTATTCCGAAGGACATCCACTGGGCGCAGTTTTTCGCCGTGTTCGTGCCCGATGAACTGCGCGGGGAGAAGGCTGTCCGCTTTTTTGACGACACCTGCGCGAATTTTGACCGCCAGATGCGAAAATTCGCGGATCGTGTGTCGCCCTGCTGTAATGTTACCGATATGGAGCGCGCGTGGGCGGCGGGGAAAACCGCAGCCTTTCTGAGCGTGGAAAACGGCAGCGCGTTTGCGGGCGATTTGTCGCGCATCGGGGAGCTGAAGCGTCAGGGCGTCTGCGCTGTGACGCTGACGTGGAATGGGGAAAACGAGCTCGGCTCGGGCAACATGACAGACCACGGCCTGACGGACTTGGGCCGCGCCGCCGTGCGCGAGATGGAGCGCTGCGGTATTTTGGTCGACGTCTCGCACCTGAACGACGCGGGGCTCGCGGACGTATTCGAGACGGCGGAAAGGCCGTTTCTCGCCACGCACTCCAACGCCCGCGCAATTTGCGCGCACAGGCGCAACCTGACGGACACGCAGATCAAAGAGATGGTGCGCCGCGGCTGCCTCATCGGCCTCAACTACTACGGGCCATTCCTGCGCGACGGGGGAGCGGTCAGGAGCTTAGACGACGTCTATCGCCATGTGGCGCACTTTTTTGACCTCGGCGCGCGCAGGAATCTTGCCCTCGGCTCGGACTTCGACGGCGCGGCGCTGCCGCCGTGCCTCGATTCGGCGGAAAAGACGGCGGACTTTTACGAGTATCTGCTCTCGCGCGGCGTATCGCAGGCGGATGCGGACGGCATTTTCTTTGAAAATGCTCGCACATTCCTGCGGAAAAACCTTGGGTGAGCGCAAAACGCTTGGCAGCGGGCGGCGCACTGTGATACAATCAATAAAAACAGGGGAGGGGAGCACATGGCAAAAAAATCGAGCCGCAACACCAAGGCGCGCATCGTCTCGGCGGCGTGGAAGCTCTTTTACGAGCAGGGCTATGAGGAGACGACGGTGGAGGAGATCATCTTCGAGTCGGAGACGTCGAAGGGCTCGTTCTACCACTATTTTGACGGCAAGGACGCGCTGCTCTCGTCCCTCTCGGTGCTGTTTGACGAGCGGTATGAGGAGCTGATGCAGCAGCCCCACGACGAGATGGACTGCATCGAGCTCTTATGCTGGCTCAATCAGGAGCTGTTCACGACGATCGAGAACACGGTTTCCATCGAGCTTTTGGCGCGGCTTTTTTCCTCCCAGCTCGTGACCAAGGGAGAAAAGCACCTGCTCGACCGCAAGCGCACGTATTACCGGCTCCTGCGCCAGATCGTCTCGCAGGGTCAGGAGCGCGGTGAGTTGACAGACACACGCACCGTGAGCGAGATCGTCAAGGCCTACGCGATGTTCGAGCGCGGGCTGATGTATGACTGGTGCCTTTCGGGCGGGGAGTATTCGCTTGTGCAGTATGCGCGCGAGATGATGCCGCTCTTTTTAGACGGCTTTCGCAAAAAATAAAATTCGTTTCAAAAACAGTCTACTAAATCGTCTTACAGAAAATGCAGTAAAATCAATCGAAAATTCGAAATTTCGCAGTGCCGTACAGAAATTATTCTGTACGGCGTTCTGTATTTACGTCTACTTTCTTTTGTGCTATATTGTGCTCGTCTTAACGAAAGCTAAAGGGGAAATTCACATGACAAGCGCACAGATCATTATTGTAGTGACCATCGTGCTCTACCTCGCCGCGATGGTGTTGGTGGGCGTGTATTTTGGCAAGAAGGGCAGCGGCAGCAGCTCGGACGACTTCTACCTCGGCGGGCGCAAGATGGGCCCTGTCGTCACGGCCATGAGCGCTGAGGCGAGCGATATGAGCAGCTATCTTTTGATGGGTCTGCCCGGCCTTGCCTATCTGTTCGGCCTGCCGGAGGTCACCTGGACGACCATCGGTCTGGCCATCGGCACGTATCTCAACTGGCTGATCGTCGCGCGCCGCCTGCGCCGGTATTCGGCCAAACTCGGCGCCATCACGATCCCCGACTTTTTCGCCCGCCGCTTCGGAGATAAGAAGCATCTGCTTTCCTGCATCGCGGCGGTCGTGATCCTCATTTTCTTCATTCCCTACACGGCGTCCGGCTTCAAGGCCATCGGCACGCTCTTCAACAGCCTCTTTGGTGTGGAGTATCATACGGCAATGATCGTCGGCGGCATTGTTGTCGTGCTGTACACGGTGATGGGCGGCTTCATGGCCGTTTCGTTCACCGACCTGATCCAGTCTATCTTCATGACGATCGCGCTCATCGTCATTGTGTGCTTCGGCGTGCAGCAGGCGGGCGGACTGGATACGGTCATCGACAACGCCAGCGCGCTGCCGGGCTATCTCAACATGACGCAGGGCTACGACGCCGCGACCGGCACGGCCTCGACGTACAGCGCTCTGAGCATCGTCTCCACGCTCGCATGGGGCCTCGGCTACTTTGGCATGCCGCACATCCTGCTGCGCTTTATGGCCATCCGCGAGGAAAAGGAGCTCAACCAGTCCCGCCGCATCGCGACGATCTGGGTTGTCATCTCCATGTTCATCGCCGTGTGCATCGGCGTCATCGGCTACAGCGTGTCCGCCGCGGGCAAGGTGCCTTTCCTGACGACGAGCGCGGAATCTGAGACCATCATCATTAAATTGGCAGACCTGATGAGCCAGCACGGCGTGCTGCTTGCCATCATGGCGGGCATCATCCTATCCGGCATTCTGGCCGCGACGATGTCGACCGCGGACTCGCAGCTCTTGGCCGCGGCGTCCAGCGTGTCGCAGGATCTCATGCAGCACTCGTTCGGCATGAAGATGAACCAGCGCACGACGATGCTCGCCGCGCGCACCACGGTCATCTGCATCGCCCTTATCGGCATGGTGCTTGCGTGGGACCCCAACAGCTCCGTGTTCCGCGTGGTTTCGTTTGCGTGGGCGGGCTTTGGCGCGGCGTTCGGACCCGTGATGCTCTTCTCACTCTTCTGGAAGCGCGCGAACAAACAGGGTGCGCTCGCGGGCATGATCACTGGCGGCGCGGTGGTCTTCATCTGGAAGTATCTCATCGCGCCGATGGGCGGCGCGTGGGCCATCTACGAGCTGCTCCCCGCGTTCCTTGCGGCGTGCATTGCGATCGTGATCGTATCGCTCGCGACGCCCGCGCCGGAGAAGGCCGTCACCGATACCTTCGACGAGATCTGCGGCAAATAAAAGGGAAGAACAGGCGAGGGCTGCGGCCCTCGCTTTTCTTTGTTGCCAAATGGAGTGAAATGGAAAAATATGACAAAAAATCCGCATTGACTATTGAAAATGGAATGACTAACGTTTATTATAGATAGCATCTATTTATGGGTGCTGACATCAGGCGGCGGGATACGTGCATTTGTCCTGCCGGCCGATACTACACTGATGGCAAGCAGTGAAAGGAGAAAACAGCAGTGTCAAGACTCGATATTATGACGCCCTCCCATGCCCAGACCGTCATCGACGGGCTGTACCGCGATGTGGAGCGGCGTATCGCCGCAAGCCCTCCGGGACTGTGTCCGGTGGACCTGGCCAAGAGCTTTCTGGACCTCTGCCACGCGCAGACGTGCGGCAAGTGCGTTCCCTGCCGAATCGGCTTAGGTCAGCTTTCTGCGCTGATGGAGCAGGTGCTCGAGGGCGAGGCCACGATGGAGACCATTTCGATCATCGAGCGCATGGCGCGCGTGATCGTCAACAGCGCCGACTGCGCCATTGGCCGCGATGCGGCTCGCCTGGTGCTCGACGGCGTGCAGGGCTTCCGCGACGACTACGAAGAGCATATTCTGCGCCACCGCTGCCTTGGCGGCATGCGCGAGCCCGTGCCCTGTGTGGCGCTGTGCCCCGCGGGTGTGGATATCCCGGGATATCTCGTGCTCATCAAGTATGGCCGCTATGCAGACGCCATCCGCCTCATCCGCAAGGATAACCCGTTCCCCTCGGCCTGCGCGTACATCTGCGAGCATCCGTGTGAGGCGCGCTGCCGCAGAAACATGATCGATGACGCGGTCAACATCCGCGGCCTCAAGCGCTACGCGGTGGATAACGCGGGCTACGTGCCGCAGCCCGACTGCGCCGAGCCCACGGGCAAGAAGGTCGCCGTCATCGGCGGCGGCCCGAGCGGCCTTTCTGCGGCATACTATCTCGCTTTGATGGGCCACAAGGTCACGGTGTATGAAAAGCGCGCGAGGCTCGGCGGCATGCTGCGCTACGGCATCCCCAACTACCGTCTGCCGCGCGAGGTGCTTGACGCGGAGATCGCGTCGATGCTGGCGCTCGGGATCGATGTGCATGTCAACGTCAATGTCGGCGACGATGTGACGTTCGACGAGCTGCGCCAGCAGAACGACGCGCTTTACATCGCGCTCGGCGCGCACACGGATAAAAAGACCGGCATCGAGGGCGAGGACGCCGAGGGCGTCATCTCCGCGGTCGAGATGCTGCGCGAGATCGGCGACGATTACATGCCGGACTTCCGCAACAAGGACATCGTCGTCATCGGCGGCGGCAACGTCGCGATGGATGTCTGCCGCAGCGCGGTTCGTCTCGGCGCGCGCAAAGTGAGCTGCGTCTACCGCCGCCGCCAGGAGGACATGACGGCCCTTCCCGAGGAAGTGGAGGGCGCCGTTGCCGAGGGCGTGGAGCTCGTGACGCTTCAGGCACCCGTCCGCATCGAGACCGATGCGAACGGTCACGCCGTCGCGCTGTGGACACAGCCGCAGATCATCGGCGAGATGGATAAAAAGGGCCGTCCCGCGCCCGAAAAGGCCAAGCGCAGCGAAAAGCGCATCGCGGCGGACGTTGTCGTTGTCGCCATCGGTCAGGGCGTGGAGACCCACGGCTTTGAGCAGACGAAGATCGCCATCAAGCGCGGCGCGTTCGTTGCCGAGGCCAGCGGCCAGATCGACAATATGGACGGCGTCTTCGCCGGCGGCGACTGCGTCACCGGCCCTGCGACCGTCATCCGCGCCATCGCGGCCGGCAAGGTCGCCGCGGCGAATATCGACGAATACCTCGGCTTCCACCACGAGATCGACCCCGGCGTCGAGATCCCCACGGCGCGGCTGAACAACAAGCCGCCCCACGGCCGCATCGACACCACCGAGCGCGAGGCAGGCGAGCGCAAGCACGACTTCAAGTGCATCGAGTGCGGCCTCACCGATGAAGAAGCATACTCCGAGGCGTCGCGCTGCCTGCGCTGCGACCACTTCGGCTACGGCATCTTCCGCGGAGGGAGGAAAGGCAAATGGTAAGAAACGTTACACTGACCATCGACCACAAGAGCGTCACCGTGCCCGAGAATACCACGATCTTGGAGGCCGCGCGCTCGGTCAATATCAATATCCCGACGCTGTGCTACTTAAAGGACATCAACGAGATCGGCGCATGCCGCATCTGCTGCGTGGAGGTCGAGGGCATGGAGCGCCTTGTCCCCGCGTGCGACAATGTGGTGGCGGACGGCATGGTCGTCTTCACGAACAGCGCCAAGGCGCGCGAGGCGCGCCGCATGAACCTGCGTCTCATTCTTTCGCACCACGATACATCATGCACGAACTGCACGCGAAGCGGCAACTGCACCTTGCAGCAGCTGGCGAACGACTTCAACATGCGCGGCACGCACTTCCCCAAAAAGCTGCGTCACGAGGCGGTGGACTATTCCACACCGCTCATTCGCGAAAACGACAAGTGCGTGCAATGCCTGCGCTGCATCCAGGTGTGCGAAAACGTGCAGAGCGTGAAGATCTGGGACCTTCTCGGCACGGGCTCGCGCACGGTCGTGGACGCGTCGTACAACCGCCGCATTCAGGACACCGAGTGCACGTACTGCGGCCAGTGCATCACCCACTGCCCGACGGCGGCGCTGCGCGAGCGCGACGACACGGGTCTCGTCTTCGACGCGATCGACGATCCGAATACCGTCACCGTGGCACAGGTCGCGCCCGCGGTGCGCGCGGCATGGGCCGAGCAGTTCGGGCTCGACAGCGAGTTCGCAACGCCCAAGCGCATGGTCGCGGCACTGCGCGAGCTGGGCTTCAACTATGTGTTCGACACCGACTTTGCCGCCGACCTCACGATCATGGAGGAAGGCAGCGAGTTTATCGAGCGCTTCACCCACAAGGATCAGTATCAGTGGCCGATGTTCACGTCCTGCTGCCCGGGCTGGGTTCGCTTTGTGAAGTCCCAGTACCCCGAACTGACGGACAATCTCTCCACGGCCAAGTCGCCCCAGCAGATGTTCGGTGCGGTGGCGAAGAGCTACTTTGCCGAAAAGGTCGGTATCGACCCCAAGCGCCTTTTCGTCGTCTCGATCATGCCGTGCGTGTCGAAAAAGAGCGAGTGCGCGCTGCCGACGATGAAAAACGACGCGGGCGACCCCGATGTCGACGTGAGCATCACGACGCGCGAGCTGAACATTATGATGCGCGCGAATCACATTGAACCCAAGTACCTGCCCGAGGAGGAGTTCGACAGCCCGCTCGGCTCCGCGACCGGCGCGGCGGTCGTCTTCGGCACGACCGGCGGCGTGATGGACGCGGCGCTGCGCTCTGCGTACTTCCTCATCACGGGCAAGAATCCTGACCCTGACGCTTTCACCGCCGTGCGCGGCATGGATGGGTGGAAGGAAGCAACGTTCAACATCCCCGGCGCGGGCGACGTGCGCGTCGCGGTCGTGAGCTCGCTCGGGAAAGCCCGCAAGCTCATTGAGGCTGTCAAGCGCGGCGACGCAGCGTACGACTTTGTCGAGGTCATGGCCTGTCCCGGCGGCTGCGCGGGCGGCGGCGGCCAGCCCATCCACGACGGTACCGAGCTTGCCGAGGATCGCGGCAACGTGCTCTGGCGGCTCGATCAGGGTGAGCTTCTGCGCTTCTCACACGAGAATCCGGATGTCAAGGCGCTCTACAAGGACTACCTCGGCGCGCCGCTTGGCGAAAAGTCGCACCACCTGCTGCACACCGACCATAACGCGTGGCAGATGCCGCAGAAAATGCTGTAAGGACGCAAAAAAACTCCGTATGAGGATTTCTCATACGGAGTTTTTTTATTGCTGAATTTTATCGGGTGTACGTGCCGTACTCACTGATGACGGCGCAGAGCTGACTGAACGCCTGCTGCGCGTTGCCGTTGATCTTGTAGGCGACGGCGGGGTGGGCGTCATCGTAGATGAAGCCCTCGTCCCAGTTGAGATATAGGTCGTGCTTCTGTCCGTCTTCGGGGATCCACCAGATGGTGACATAGTTCTCGTTCTGGGTGAAGCGGGAGAGCAGCGATGTGGGCAAACGATAATAGCGCTGCACCGAAATTTCGGACATGGCGCTGCGCAGAGCTGCGGCGGCCTCACTGTCATCCTCTACCCGGCAGTCGCCGGTGTCGAACGTGCCGTAGCCGTCCGGCGTGGGAACAATGGTCGAAATGTAGAAGAGTCCGTCGACGCGGGCGGTCTCAGGCGCGGGGATCAGCTCGCCGAGCGGCTGCGAACGGCGCGGCAGCAAAAAGATAGCCACGACGAGCAGTATCGCGGCGACGGCGATGAGCACGGTTTTTCTCTTTTTGTCCATGGGGTTCTCCTTTCCAACATCAAACTTGCTTTTGTTATCCAACAGGGGAGAAGGGAATCGCTTTCTAATAGTTTACCTGATAAAGAGCTTTTTGGCAAGCCCTTCTTCGGGCGTGACATAGAGTGTGCGGTAATTGTCGTAGGTCACCATGCCGGGGCGTGCGCCCGCGGGCTTTTTGACGAACTTCACGGGGCAGTAGTCGACGGGGACGCTGCTGCTCTCCTTCGCCTGCGAGAAGTAGGATGCGAGCATCGCCGCCTCGCGCAGATCCTCGTCGCCCGGCGTGAGGCCCGCGCAGCGCAGGATGACGTGCGAGCCGTGGATGTGCTGGGTGTGGAACCAGTAGTCGCGCTTGTCGGCCTTTTTTGTCAGCTGGTCGTTCTGCACGTTGCTGCGGCCGACGAGGACCTCAAGCCCACTTGAGGTTTTGAATGTGCGCGGGGCGAAGGCGCGCTTGAGCTCCTTTTTGCCGCCGCTGGATTTTTTGAGGTAGTTCGTCTCCTGCAATTCGCGGCGAATTTCGTTGAATTCCTGCTCAGTCTCCGCCTGCGAAAGCTCCTGCAAAACGCTCTCCAAGTACGCGCGTTCGTTTTCCGCCTTTTCGATCTGCTCGCGCAGGTGGAATTCGGCGGTCTTGAGCTTGTTGTACTGCTTGTAGTTTTTCGCGGCGTTCTGCTGGGGGGAGAGCAGCGGGTCGAGCGGGATGTCGATGGTCGGGCAGTCGTCCTCATAGTAGTTTTCCGCATGCAAGACTTTTTCTCCGCTCTTCATGCGGTACAGGTTTGCGGTGATGAGGTCGCCGCGCAGGCGGAATTCGTCGCGCTTCTGCGTCGCGGCGTAGTCGTGCTTTAAGTTCTCGGCCTTGCGCGCCATGCGGTCGCGCGCGACCGTGACCGCGTGCGTCAGCTCGCGGCCGCGGCGGGCGGAGAGCTCCTGCCGCTCACGCGCGTCGTAGAACTCGTCGAGCATTTGCGAGAAGCTCTCACGCGTCTCGACCTGCGTTTCCGCGCCGTACTGCGCGATGGAACGGTAGGTGAAATCCACGGGCTTGCCGTCGCGGTAGAGGATGACGGGCATATAGTTATCTTCCTTTACAGCGTTGGCTGTATCGGAAAATTCCTGCACCAGCGCCCCGCGCTGTGCATCATTCAGCGCGCCGAAGCGCACGTCGGTCTCGTGTCCCGCGCGGAAGGCGAATTCGCGCGCGATCAGCGGCGAAATGCCGGTGTAATGGTCGAGCACCCACTTGTCGACAGCCTGCTCCGCGTCGCCGCCGCGCTGCGCGAGGGCGAGGGAGTCCTCCTCCTGCGATAAAAGCGACAGCTTGTCGAGCGGTGTCGGCAGATGGTAAAAAAGGCCGGGCAGCAGTTGGCGCGTGGCGGAAAGGTCCGAGTCCACGCGGCGCAGACATTCGACGATACGCCCCTGCGCGTCGAGCAGGACGAGGTTCGACCGCCGCCCCATGCACTCGAGCACGAGCTGCTTGCGGCTGATCTCGCCGAATTCGTCCGTGCACTGGAGCGTCAGGATCACCATGCGCTCAAGATCCGGCTGCTCGATGGACAGCACGCGCGCGCCGACTAAGTGCTTGCGCAGCAGCATGCAGAACATCGGCGGCTGGGCAGGGTTGTCGCGCAGAATATTGGTGAGTTGAATGCGCGGTTGGTTTGCGCCCGCGTTGAGCAGCAGACGCAGATTGCCGCGCAGCAGCAGAACGATTTGGTCGCGCGCGGGCTGCTGCACCTTGTCGATGCGCGCGCCGATGAGCTGAGGTCTCAGCTCGTGTAAAACTGCCCGCAGGCAGATCGCGTCAAGTGGCATTGTCGTCCTCCATCATCCGGTTGAAAAGCTCGTTGATGCGCGCGTGATCGTCGCGCAGGTACAGCCAGCCGAACAGCGCCTCGAGGCCTGTGGCCTTCTGATAGTCCGCGCGGTCGGCGTGGTGGGGAATGGAATGGACATTCGCGTTGCGCCCGCGGCGGAACACAGAGGCCTCTTCCTCCGTCAAAAGGGGTAAGAGCTTTTCGGCAAAGCGCGCCTGCTGCGGCGCGCAGACGAGCTCGACCGTCGCGCGGTGAAGGCCCTTGCCCGTCGCCTTGCCGTGCACGCACAGATATGTGCGCACAAGCAGCTCATACACCGCATCGCCCAGATGGGCGAGGCCGATGGAGCTGATGGCGCGGATGGCGTCGTCGTTCATTTTGGCTTGTGTATAATCGTACATAAAAACTCCTGAGGTTTGAAAGTACACATATTCTATAACCTTGTCGGAATTCTGTCAATCGGCGCGCGCTGCCGCGCGCGAAAAGCCGTTGCGCTTTTGCAAAAATCCGCTATAATGACAGAAAAGACAGACACTGAATTTGAGAGAGGGACCCTATGAAAAAACTGTTTTCCGCGCTGCTTGCGGCGCTTTTGCTGCTGAACCTTGCCGCCTGCGGCGAAAAGGAGCCGGACGACACCTCGTCCGGCTACGACGATTCGCTTATTTCCGAGCTTTACAGCGAGGAGGGCGAGTACACGGACGCCGAGAACAACACGCTCGCATACAGCTACCATGTGCCAAGAATCGTGTCGGAAACGGCGGTCGCCGCCGCGCTGAACGACGAGATCGCCGATCAATTCGGCGCGCTCGTGCAGGAGCAGAAGAACATGATGGCCTCCCGCGTTTCGCTCACATGCCTTTCCGTCACGTGGACGAGCTACTGGAACGACAGCCTGCTCTGCCTTGTGGTGCGCGCGGAGATGGACGGCGACACGAGCATGACGGAGACGTACAGCTACGACTTTTTCGGCGGCAAACGCCTCATGAGCGAGGACCTGCTGGCGCGC
>ENA-UEYF01002246-UEYF01002246.1-human-gut-metagenome-genome-assembly--contig:-NODE-2246-length-12901-cov-6.743216_pt1 | contig 12901 bp, 9 predicted proteins | sample MGYA00242902_ERZ507920 | MGnify/ENA primary metagenome ERZ507920 (study PRJEB26167, sample SAMN06115402) | human gut metagenome | host: Homo sapiens | place: China:Jiangxi | collected 2016-07-05...
TGGCATCCAAATCGTGGTGGCTTTCATCGCCTGAGTATTTGCAAAACACCTGCACCTTTTCTTCGGAGAAGCGTGCAGGTGCTTTTTATTTTGGAGACAAAGCCTCCATTTTGTGATATACTCAACTCATATATAAATATAAGGAGAACACCATGCAATATAAAATTCTCGCAAGCGATTACGACAACACCCTCGTCCCCTTCGGGGAGAGCCAGCCCCGTCCGGCCATGGTCAAGGCCGTGAAGAAGCTTCAGGCCGCCGGGGGAAAATTCGTGCTCAGCACAGGCCGGGCCTGGTCAGCCATCAACCGGAAAGGCCAGCTGGGCGGCATCCGGTTCGACTATGCCATCACCTGCAACGGTGCCTGCGTCGTGGACAAGAACGGTGCCATCGTGGCAGAGCACCCCATGACCAGTGAAGAGATGTACGCGCTGGTGGATTTCTGTGAGGACTACAACTACCCCCTGCAATTTAACTTCAAGGATGCATACTATGTTTACTGCGAGTATGACATCCTCCACAAGCACTACGATCGGATGAACAGCGTCGGTCTGGACTGCGTGGACGGCGAAGACCAGGACCGCCACCTCATCGATATGCCTCACGCGGCTTTCTGCCTCTTCCCCGAGGGAGCGCTGGAGCGGTTCAACGAAAAGTACGGCCACCTCGGCCTTCACTTCATGCAGACGGGCGGCCAGCTGCCCGACGGCTCCCACTTCTATGACATCGTGCGGGGCGGGATCGACAAGGGCGCGGGCCTCGCAGACCTTTGCGAAAAGATGGGCCTCTCCCTCGCCGAGGCCGTGGCGGCAGGCGACTCCGCCAACGATGTGGGGATGCTGAAAGCAGCCGGCCTCGGCTGCTGCATGTCCAACGGCACCGACGAAGCCAAAGCCGCCGCTGACCGCGTCATCGGCGATGTGCGGGAAGACGGACTTGCTGCCCTTATTGAAGAGCTGTGGTTCGACGGCCCGAAGGCGGAGCCCTCCGACCGCAGCTTCGGCTCTGCATGGGAGACGATGGAACGATGAGCTTCGCACCCGTTTACTCTGAAAACAGCCGCGCCCTCATCCTCGGCACATGGCCCAGCCCCAAAAGCCGGGAGATGGCCTTCTACTACGGCCACCCGCAGAACCGTTTCTGGCCCATGATGGCGGCCCTCACCGGCGAGCCTGTCCCCGCCCGGGAGGACATCGAGGCCAAAAAGGGCATCATCCTCCGCCATGGCCTCGCCCTGTGGGACACGCTGGAAAGCTGCACCATCACCGGCGCGTCGGACGCCTCTATCCGGGACGTGGTGCCGAACGACATTGCATCTCTTTTGGCAAAAGCGCCCATTGAGGCAGTGTTCTGCAACGGGGCCACGGCCTACCGCATTTATACCAAATATCTGCTGCCGGTCTCCGGCATCCCGGCGGTCAAGCTGCCCAGCACCAGCCCCGCCAACGCCGCCTGCCGCCCCGAAACCCTGCGCGAGGTCTGGGGCGAGGCCCTCAAAGATTATATAACCGTTTCCAACCTGTAAATTATTCATGAAACACTTGCGTTTTGTGGATAAAAGGATTTATTATGGAAGAGTACAAGGGGCGGTGCGCCTCTTCGGGAAAGGAGAAAATGCATGAGCAAAGTTATCCGCACCCAAAAGCCCAGTGTCCTGCCGTGGTATGCGGCGGCGCTGGTGTTCGCGGTGCTGTGCGCGGCGCTGCCAGCATATAAGCTGTGGGCACTGCTGATCGCGCTGGGCGGCGCAGCCGTGATGTTCGGCGCGGCAAAGAAGGTCTGCCCGCCCCGGGTGGTGGAGCACGAAGTGCCTTTCCACACCGGCAGCGGCGATGTGGACGAGATGCTGGCCGACATCCAGCAGAAGCTGGATGCCCTCCACGCGCTGAACGAGGCCCTGCCCGACCCGGAGCTTTCCGCCGCCATGACCCGGATGGAAAAGGCAGGCCGCTCCATCGTGGAGACGGTGGAGGCCAGTCCCGCCAAGGCAAAGCAGGTACGCCGCTTTGCAAACTACTATCTGCCCGACGCGGTGAATGTGCTGGAGCAGTACGCAAAGCTGGCCCGCCAGGGTGTCCGGGGCGAAAATGCCGCTTCGATCCGGGCAGAGGTGGAGCGGAACGCGGCTTCCATCGCCACTGCATTCGAAAACCAGCTGGATGCACTGTATGCCGCTGAAAGCATGGACCTCTCGGCGGATCTGACGGTGCTCCAAAATATGATGAAGGGGCAGGGACTGAGTTAAAACTGGCTTGCCCTCTCAGGCGCTAACGCGCCAGCTCTCCCAAAGGGAGAGCCTCTGGAGGAAACTTGCAGCATACCGGCCCCCGGAAAAGCCTCTCCCTCTGGGAGAGGTGGCAATGCGAAGCATTGACGGAGAGGGCAAGGCCGTGTATCGATTTGGAAAGGAAGGAATCTCTCATGGCTGATAATACGTTCAATTTTGACTTAGACGCACCCGCTGTTCCCACCCTGACCCTCGACCCGGTGGAAGCACCTGCCGCCGAGGAAAAGCAGCCCGAACCCGCTGCGGCCCCTGAGGCCGAACAGGTCAAGCTCAGCCCCGAGGAGCAGGCGATGGTGGACGCCTTCGCTCAGAAGATCGACATCACCAACAGCCAGCAGGTGCTGCAGTACGGCTCCGCCTGCCAGAAGAAGATCGGCGACTTCTCCGAGGCGGCACTTTCCAAAGTGTCCACCAAAGACCTTGGCGAGGTGGGCGGCATGATCACCGACCTTATCGGGGAGCTGAAGAACTTTGACGCCGCCGAAGAGGAAAAGGGCATCCTCGGCTTCTTCAAGAAAAAGGGCAACCAGCTCGACAACATGAAGACCAAGTACAGCAAAGCAGAAACGAACGTCGAGACCATCCAGTCCGCCCTCGAAAAGCATCAGGTGCAGCTGCTCAAGGATATTGCGATGCTGGACAAGATGTACGAGCTGAACATGGCCTATTTCAAAGAGCTGAGCATGTATATCCTCGCGGGTAAGAAGAAGCTGGCCGACTTCCGCGCCCACGAGCTGCAGCAGGCAATGGACAAGGCAAAGGCTTCCGGTCTGCCTGAGGACGCACAGGCCGCACGCGATCTGGCCGACCAGTGCGAGCGCTTTGAGAAAAAGCTCTACGACCTTGAGCTGACCCGCACCATCAGCCTGCAGATGGGTCCTCAGATCCGGCTTTTGCAGAACAATAACTCCATGATGGCCGAGAAGATACAGTCCACCATCGTCAACACCATCCCCCTGTGGAAGAACCAGATGGTGCTGGCACTGGGTCTGGCCCACAGCCAGCAGGCTATGCAGGCCGAACGTGCCGTCACCGACATGACCAACGAGCTGCTGAAAAAGAACGCCGACGCCCTCAAAATGGGTACCATCGAGACGGCCAGGGAGTCTCAGCGCGGTGTCGTGGACATCGAGACCCTGCAGCAGACCAACAAGAGCCTCATCGAGACGCTGGACGAGCTGAACAAGATCCAGAGCGAGGGCCGTGCAAAGCGTGCCGCCGCCGAGCAGGAGCTCACCCGCATCGAAGACGAGCTGAAACAGAAGATGATGGAGATCCGGAGCTGAAATGGCAAACGCAGATTTTTCCAGACAACAGAATCAACCCACCGGCGGCTTTGACGCTTCCAGCTATCGCGCCGCAGCGCCCGCCGAGGAGGAAGTGCGGCTGACGCCCTTCCAGCAGAAGCTGGCAGGCCTCGAAAAGGCCCTGCCAGCCGCGCTGAGCAAGCAGGCTGTTGCCGCGGCGCTTTGCATCGTGGTGATGCTGGCCTGCTTTTTCGGCTTTGGCGGGGCGAAGCTCCGGGCAAAGTACGACACGGTGAAGAACGGGTTCACCACTGGCGTGGCCGCAGACAGCGGCTATACCCTGAATGAGGAATTGACCACACGGCTCAACACGGCCGCCAACATCATCACCACCGCGTCCAACACACTGGGTGCAGACAGCGCCGAAGTGCAGACGGCACAGGCTGCGCTGGACTCTTTTTCCGCCTGCCTCGGGGCGGTGCAGTCCGATGGCAGGATCCACGCACCGGACTCTCTGAGTGTTTACACCGGCGGCAGGATGCATATGCTCTACCAGTCGAACGAGACGCTTGGCGCAGCCATCGGCCAGCTCTACGCCAAATTGCAGGAACAGGCCGCAGACCCCATGAAGATGGGCGCGGTGCAGGGGCAGTACAGCCAGTTCAACGGTGCGCAGACCATTATCAGCAACCTGCATTATAACGATGCGGTCCAGGGCTACCAGAAAGACGTCGGCGGCTTCCCGGCCAGCGTGCTGGGCAAGCTGTTCAGCATACAGGAGGTGGAACTTTTCGCATGAAGACGATGAAAACATTCTCCCGCCGCATTGCGGCACTGCTTCTTGTCGTGACCGTCGGCATCACGGCGCTGGCACCGGCGGCTTCGGCCTCCAACATCCAGCTGCCCAGCCTGCCGAAAGATCAATGCGTGGTGGACGACGCCGGTGTGCTGAGCGACAGCACCACCTCGGAGCTCAAGACCCTCAACGCACAGCTCTCTTCCAGCTGCGATGGCGCACACATCGGCGTGCTGACCGTGGACTACACCGGCAGCGCCACCACCGAGGACTACGCTGCTGAAGCCTTCAACACCTGGGGCATCGGCAGTTCCGGCAAGAACAACGGCGTGCTCATCCTGCTGGTGATGCAGTCGGACCAGTACGCCGACGGCGACTACTATCTGACCTACGGCGACGGCTTCCGCAGCACCCTGCTGGCTGATCAGGCAAGCTCCCTCGTGCAGACCATGGAGGACGATTTCGCCGCCAAGAAGTACGACGCCGCCGTCCTCACCTGCGCCACCAATGTGGCCAATACCATCGCAGAGGTGTACGGGGTCACTCTGAGCGGCGGGACCATCTATTCCGACGGCTCTGACGCCCAGACCACTCATCCCTCTGTCGAGCCTGTTCCGCCCCAGAAGCACTACTCCATCTGGGAAAACTTTATCGGCGGCATTTTCTCCATGCTTGCTTATATCATCCTGTTCATCGCAGTTTTCTTTATCTTTATCACCCCTCTCGGCCACTCCTTCGGCTGGTTCTGGGGGCCGTTTGGCTGGTTCGGCGCACGGCGTTGGCACAGAGGCCCGCGCCCTCCCCGCGGCCCTTACGATGACTTCGGCCCCGGCGGTGGTTTCTATGGCGGCCCTCGCGGCCCAAGAGGCCCCCGGGGGCCTCGGCCTCCCCGTGGAGGCGGCTTCGGCGGCTTTGGCGGTATGGGCGGCGGCTCCGGTTTTGGCGGAGCCGGGCGCGGCGGCGGCAGCTTTGGCGGCATGGGCGGCGGCAGCAGCCATGGCGGCGGAGCCGGACGCGGACGCTGATATTATGACAAAAGGGAAGCCCCATCTGACGGTGGGGCTTCCCTTTTGTCTATTTGTTATTTGATGCAGCTCGAGCAGGGGCTGTAGCCTGCGGCCACGGCCTCATCATAGCTGGAGAAGAGGATCTGGTTCTTCTCCGCTGGGAGATTCGGGCAGCTGGGCAGATGGAACTTTTTGCTGTTCACGTTGCCGATGTAGGCCTGCTGGGCCGCGCTGGACGCTGCCGGGGCGGTGGGGTTCAGCTCAGCGTCGGTGGCGAAGTGTTCCGTTGCCACCGTGTAGTTCTGGCCGTCACTGGAAACGGTGATCGTCCCCAGCAGGTCGGTGCGGTAGACGTCCACACCGGCGTCCCGCAGGATGCTCAGGGTCTCCTCGTGGGGGTGGCCGTACTTGTTGTTGACCCCGCAGGAGATGATGCCCATTTTGGGCAGGACAGCGTTCAGGAAGACGTAGCTGGTGGAGGTGCTGGAGCCGTGGTGGCCCACCTGTAAGACATCCACTTTGAGGTTCGCGCCGCTGTTCACAAGGTCGCGCTCGGCGTCGGACTCCATATCACCGGTGAGCAGGAAGCTCGTCGCGCCGTAGTCAATGCGCAGGACGATGGAGGTATCGTTGGTGTCCTCGTACTGCGCCACAGGGCCAAGCATGGTCACAGTGGCGCTGCCCAGCGCCCACTGGGTGCCTGCGGCAGGTACTTCCACCTGTAAGTTCTGCTGCTGGGTGTACTTGACGAAATCCTTGAAGCACTTGGTGGAGGCTTCCGTCACGGGGCTGTAAACGTGGCAGGCCGGGAAATAGGCCAGCGCAGCGGCCAGACCGCCCACATGGTCTTCGTGGGCGTGGGAGCAGAAGACATACTCCAGCTGCTCGACCCCCTGGCTCTGCAAGTAGGAGACCACCAGACTGCCGTCGTCCACATTGCCGCCGTCGTAGAGCATGAACTGTCCGTCGCACTCCACCAGCACGCTCAGTGCCTGCCCCACGTCGATGAAGTGCATCTGGAAGGCGGCGTCCTGCCCGTCGGAAGGCGTCGTTCCGGTCTGAGAAGCTGCCGGGTTCGGCATGACGTCGCCGCTGCCTCCCGGGACGATGGAAGAGGTGTCACAGCCCACGAGGCCCAGCGCAAGGGCTGCGGCCAGCGCCAGCGCAGCGAGGCGGCTCATGAGCGTTTGAGCGGTCACTTTTTCTTTTTTGAAGTTTTCCACGATGTATTCTCTTTCTGTTGATTGTTTTTCGGTTTATGCGCAGGAGCCGAATGGGGCGCAAAACGTGCGCCGGGGCTGGGCTGACGGCCCGCCGGATTGCGGCCCGCCGGGGCGGCGGAGCGGCTCTGCGGCTTGCCGCCCTTGCCTCTGGGCCGGACGGTGTAGGTGCCGTCGCCGTGGATGGTCACATCGGCGGCCTCGGCTCTGCGGGCCGAACGCTGGACCGCAATGCGGCCCTCAGCGGGAACCAGCAGGGGGATGAGGTCTTCGCGGTGGGTCATTTTCAGCGCCTTGATGACCTTTTCGGCGTTGCGGGGCTCATAATACTGGAGCAGGGCGCGCTGAAGTGCCTTGCCCTCCGCGGTCTTTTCCACAAACACCGGCTTCAAAGTGTAGGGGTCGAGGCCGGTGTAGAACATACAGGTGCTCACGGTGCCGGGCGTGGGATAAAAATCCTGCACCTGCTCGGGGCGCATATGGTTCTTGTAGAGGTATTCGGCCAGATAGACGGCATCCTTGAGGGTGCTGCCCGGGTGGCTGGACATGAGATACGGCACGAGGTACTGCTTTTTGCCCGCCTTCCTGCTCAGCTCGTAGAACTTATCCTTGAACTTGTTGAAGGTCTCGATAGGCGGCTTGCCCATGTAGGCGAGGGTGTTGGGGGCGCAGTGCTCCGGCGCGACTTTCAGCTGGCCGGAAACGTGGTACTCCACCAGCTCCTTGAAGAACGTGTCATCGGGGTCGGCCATCAGGTAATCGAAGCGGATGCCGCTGCGGATGAACACCTTCTTGACGCCGGGCAGCTCCCGGACGCGGCGGAGAATTTTCAGGTAATCGCTGTGGTCCACGATCATGTGGGAACAGGTGGTGGGGGCGAGGCAGTGCTTGCCGCCATTGCACATACCCCGCAGCATCTGCTCGCGGCAGGATGGGAAACGGAAGTTGGCGGTGGGGCCGCCGATGTCGTGGATGTAGCCCTTGAAATCCGGCTCGTGGGTCATCCGCTCTGCTTCGGCCACGATGCTGTCGGCGCTGCGGCTGGTGACACGTCGGCCCTGATGCAGCTGGATGGCGCAGAAATTGCAGCCGCCGAAGCAGCCGCGGTTCTGGATGATGGAGAACTGCACCTCGCGGATGGCAGGCACACCGCCCATGGCCTCGTAGATCGGGTGGTAGCGGCGGGTGTAAGGCAGGGCGTAGACCTTATCCAGCTCCCAGCGGACGAGGGGCTTTGCAGGGATGTTCTGCACGAGGTACTTCTCGCTCTGCTTCTGGACGATGATTTGGCCGCTGACGACGTCCTGATTGTCCATCTGGATGCGGCAGGCTTTCGCATAGGCCACCTTATCGGAGGCGACCTTCCTGAAGCCCGCGCACTCCACATACCGCTCGGGCAGGTGGTCGAAGTCGGTCAGGTAGCAGGTGCCGTCCACATCGGTGATGCTCTCCACCGGCTCCCCTGCCGCCAGACGGCGGGCAATCTCCACGGTCTGGTGTTCCCCCATGCCGAAGCTGATGATGTCCGCGCCAGAGTCCTCGGCGATGCTGGGCAGGACGGTGTCCAGCCAGTAGTCGTAGTGGGCAAAGCGGCGGAGCGATGCTTCCAGACCGCCCAGAATGACGGGCAGGTCGGGGTATGCCTGCTTGGCAAGCCTGGTGTAGACGGTGGCGCTGCGGTCAGGCCGTGCGCCGCCCTTGCCGCCGGGCGAATACTCGTCCTCCGCGCGGGGGATCTTTGCGACGGAATAGTGACTCACCATGCTGTCCACGTTGCCGCCGCCGATGAAGAAGCCGTACTTCGGCTTTCCGAACCGCTTGAAGTCCTCGCAGTCGGTGTAGCGGGGCTGGGCCAGCACACCCACCTTGTAGCCCTCGGCTTCCAGCAGGCGGCTGATGATGGCGGTGCCAAAGCTGGGGTGGTCCACATAGGCGTCGCCGCCCACCACCACGAAGTCCAGCTGGTCCCATCCCCGGGCCTCCATGTCGGCCCGGCTGATGGGGAGAAATTCGGTGTAATGTTCCATAGTTATCCTTTTTCTTTCATGATGCCTGCCCTATACAGCAGGACTCTATTGCTTCCGAAATCAAAAATTTTATTCATCCGGCTGATTCATCTGCATTTCCAGCCACTGCTGGCGGCTGATGAGGACAGCGCGGGGCTTTGCGCCTTCGTAGGGGCCGATGATGCCCTTTTCTTCCATCTCGTCCATGATGCGGGCGGCGCGGGCATAACCCAGCTTGCAGCGGCGCTGCAAAAGGCTGGTGGACGCCTGGCCGGCGTCGATGACCACCTCCACGGCCTGCTTGAGCATCGGGTCACTGCCGCCCTCCTCGTCGGAGTCGGCGGAACTGCCGCCCTTCTTGCCGTCCTGGATGGCGTGTTTTTCCATGGCCTCGATCATGGCCTCGTCGTACTGGACGGTGGCGCTCTTCTTGATGAAGTCCAGCACACGGCTGATCTCCTCATCCCGCACAAAGGTACCCTGGATACGGGTGGGCTTGGGTGCGCCTACGGGCATGAAGAGCATATCGCCCATGCCCAGCAGCTTTTCGGCACCGGCACCGTCGAGGATGGTGCGGCTGTCCACCTGACTGGACACGGCGAAGGCGATGCGGCTGGGGATGTTGGCCTTGATGAGGCCGGTGATGACGTCCACGCTGGGGCGCTGGGTCGCCACGATGAGGTGCATACCGGCGGCGCGGGCCTTCTGGGCGATGCGGCAGATGGAGTCTTCGACATCCTTGCCGACGACCATCATCAGATCGGCCAGCTCGTCGATGATGATGGCGATATAGGGCATCTTCTCGAGGTTCGGGTCCGTTGCAGCCAGCTTATTGAAGGACTTGATGTCGCGGACGTTGTTCTCCGCGAAGAGGTGGTAGCGGCGCTCCATCTCCTGCACTGCGCCGCCCAGTGCGCCGGCCGCCTTGCGGGGCTCGGTGACGACGGGCATCAGCAGGTGGGGGATGCCGTTGTACTCAGCCAGCTCGACGACCTTGGGGTCGATGAGCAGGAGCTTGACGTCCTCGGGGCTGGAGCGGAACAGCAGGCTCATGATGATGCTGTTGACACAGACCGATTTACCGCTGCCGGTGCTGCCCGCGATGAGCAGATGGGGCATCTTGCACAGGTCGGCCACCTGGGCCACACCGGCGATGTCCTTGCCCAGCGCAATGCCCATCGGCGAGGTCATCCGCAAAAAGCTCTGGCTCTCGAAGACGCTGCGGATGTAGACCGGCGTTTTCTTATGGTTCGGCACCTCGATGCCCACGGCAGGCTTGCCGGGGATGGGAGCCTCCATGCGGACATCGGCCACCGCCAGGTTCAGGGCGATGTCGTCCGCCAGCGAAGTGATGCGGCTTATCTTGACGCCCGCCATGGGCTGGACTTCATACCGGGTGACCGACGGGCCGCGGGAAATATCCAGCACACGGGTGCGGACGCCGAAACTTTCCAGCGTGTCCACCAGCTTCTGGGCGTTGGCTTTCAGCTCGTCTTCCGCTCCGGAGTCGCTTTCCTCCGGGGCGCGCTCGAACAGCTCAATGGACGGGTACTGATACTGGAAGCTCTCCTCCGTCTCCGCCTCTTCGGCGGGGGCGTTCGCAGCCTGCTCCTCGGAGACAGCAGGCTTTTCCATGGCAGCTGCCACCAGCGTGTTGAGGTCTTTTTCCTCCACCGGGTCGCTGGTGATGCTGATCCAGCCGTCCTCATCCGGCTCAGAGCGGAACGCCACCGCATTCTCGGCGCTGACCGGCTGCGGGGCCGGTTCCGGAGTCGGGGTCAGATCATAGAGCGGGATGCCAAAGGAGAGCGGCGGCTCAGGCGCGGGCTGCTGTTCCGGCTCTTCTGCCGGGGCTGCGGGCGTAACGGTGGGTGTCACCGTCGGCTCGGGCTGGGCCGTGAAGAAGTCCTCGGCGGCGGTATCCACAGCGTCCGGGACGATGGGAGTCACGGTGGCGCGGATGGGCGCACGGCGGAGCGGGTCCATGCCGAAGGTGCCGCCGGGGCCGAGGATGATGGGCTCGATGGGCTCACTGCCGCCCTCGGTGACGGTGGTATGGTCAGGGCCCAGATCAATATCAAAGGGCGCACGGGGCCGGGACTTTTCCACCTGTACGGGAGCAGGCTCGGGCTGAGGCGGGGTCTGCACTTCCGGTGCGGGTACAGGGGCAGGCTCTGCCTGTTCGCCGCCCTGCATCACCTGATGGCCCCAGTGGAAGACGCCAGCCAGCCAGCCGGGAGGCTGGATATGGAAGGCGGGCGCGGCAGGCTCTTCGCCGCCGCAGCAGTCCCCGCCTTCGCCCACTTCGTCTTCCGGCAGGTCGTCGTCATAGTCCTCGTATTCCTCTGCCTCGGCCTCCTCGGCGGCGCGTTCTGCCAGACGCTCGGCCCGGCGGGCGGCATTCTGCTCGTGGACGGCAAGGCCCTTTTCGTGGACGCTGCCGCCCACATTGCAGAGCCACTGCCAGCACTCGGCGGGCGTAACGTCAAAAATGTACAGGCTGGCGCAGGCCGCCAGCGCCGCCATGACCAGATTGGCGGCGGGTCTGCCGCAGAGCAGCAGGAGCGTCCCGCCCAGCACAGCGCCCAGCGCACCACCCGAGAGCCATGCGCTCATCCCATTCTGATAACAGGCAGCGGTCATCTGCGCGGTGGTCTGGTCGGTGGGGATGTCAGAAAAGACGATGACCGTGCCGCTGGCGAAGATGAGCCCCAGCGTAAGCTTGGCGATATGGGGCAGCAGGTCTTCGCCCCGGGTGTAGAGGATGGCCAGATAGCACAGCGCTGCGCCCAGCACGAAACTTCCGCAGCCGAACACGCCGAACAGGACATCGTGCATCGTGCGCCAGGCCGAACTGCCCGGCACGAAAGCCAGCGCCATGAGCACCAGCCCCGCAAACAGGGTGATGAGCCCCGCGGGCATCCGGTCCTGTGTCCGGTTCTTGCGGCGCGAGGCTGTGCTGCGCCCGGAGGTCTTGCGTTTTCTCTTTGCCATGTTTCCTAAAACCCGTTCCTTATTTTATATAACGAAGCAGGGCGCGCTCAGGGCGGCTCTGTCGGTGACGATGGAAGAATTTCGATACGACTCGATTCTTTCATTGTACCACGGGAAAAGTCAAATGGCAATTTATTTCCCCTCGATTTCTCGGTAGAGCCATGCCAGCGCGTCCGACAGCCCGCCCAGCTCGTCGATGAGCTTTTCCCGCACGGCTTTTCGGCCATCCAGCACGGTACCCACGTCCATGACCAGCTCGCCCGTGCGCATCATCAGCTCAGTATAACGCTTCTCCGAGATGCCGCTGTGGGACGCCACGAAGCCGGTGATGCGCTCCTGCATCTGCTCGAACCAGCGCATGGTCTGCGGCACACCCAGGATCATGCCGGAATGGCGGACGGGGTGGACCGTCATGGTGGCAGTAGGCACGATGAAGCTCCGCTGGGCGCTGACGGCCAGCGGGATGCCGATGGAGTGGCCCCCGCCCAGCACCACTGCCGCACTGGGCTTGGAGATGCTGGCGATGAGCTCCGCCAACGCAAGCCCCGCCTCCACATCCCCGCCCACGGTGTTGAGCAGGACCAGCAGGCCCTCGATGGCGGGGTCCTCCTGCACGGCCACCAGCTGGGGGATGACGTGCTCATATTTTGTGGTCTTCTGGCCCTGGGGCGCTTCCACATGGCCCTCCACCTGCCCGATGACCGTCAGGCAGTGGATGGCGTGAGCTCCCCGGGTGCGGTAAACGCTGCCCATATCCTCGATCTGCTCTTTTTCCAGCCGCTGCTGCTCCACGGGGATGTTCTTCTCTTCTTGTGACATTCTGCGCATCCTCCTTTTTGCTTCATTTCAGCTTGTCCGGCATTCCTGCCGGTTATACTTCGGTAAAGATTTCTTTTCTTTCTCAAAAAAATGTGCCAAATGGTTTGACATTCTCTCTTCGCGCTGTATACTTTATACTAGAGATAAGATTGTCAAATATGTATCATTATTGTACAAGAAAGTACAAATCTTTTGCCGGAGCACCCTGCCGCTGCGCACTTCTCCCCGGCAATGCTGCGGATAAAAAGAAAGGAGACCCCCTATGAACACTCCCGGCAAAGCTTCTCTGCCCGTCATCAAGCGCCTGCCCAAATACTATCGCTACCTGCGCACCCTGAAGAACGACGGCATCACCAGCATCTCGTCCCGTGAGCTGGCCGCCCAGATGGGTACCACTGCCTCTCAGGTTCGGCAGGACTTCAACTGCATCGGCGACGTGAATGGCCGTCAGGGCATCGGCTACTCGGTGGAGAACCTGCTGAGCATCCTTGAGCATCTGCTCTTTGGCAACGGCGACCTCCTGCC
>ENA-UEYF01002255-UEYF01002255.1-human-gut-metagenome-genome-assembly--contig:-NODE-2255-length-12842-cov-5.273169_pt1 | contig 12842 bp, 12 predicted proteins | sample MGYA00242902_ERZ507920 | MGnify/ENA primary metagenome ERZ507920 (study PRJEB26167, sample SAMN06115402) | human gut metagenome | host: Homo sapiens | place: China:Jiangxi | collected 2016-07-05...
GTAGCCGGATTTGGTTACGTCATTTGTTGTTTGCAGCTCGGGTTTTGGCTGGAATATTAGCTATTATGTAATCATTATCATCTATTGAAAAAATAGAATTCCAAGAACTTAAACGCTTATCATTAACATTAAATAATTGTATTCCCTTTTTGTTATTCTGAGAACTATTTCCTTTAACGCTGATACTCAATTTCCCATGATTACAACTGTCATTAATAACAATTGACTTTCCTTCATCGGAAGTGTTACTACTAATATTACCCCTTAATCCATTAAGAGCAGAATCAACAGATTTACCATTATTGTCGTATATAAGGGTAGAAAACGTACTAGGATAGATATTTTCACCATTTTTATCTTTTAGTGTAACAATCTTAGCCATTAGACTTCAACTCCTCTCTAAGAGCGTTAATTTGAGCCGTTACATAGGCTTCTGTCGCATATGAAGTCGGTATTTCATCTCCATTAGATTCTTCTTCAACTGTAAGATAAGCAAGATTATTAAGAGTATTAATTGTCTCGTCACATTTATTAGTAACATCGCTATAATCACTATATAATGCATATGTAAAAGAAGCAGGAATATTAGATTCTCCACGATAATAACCAAGTCTGATTTTAATCTTTGCACAATTGCCAATATTAATTTCAGTATTGAATGCACAATCAGTAGGTAGAGTAATCATCTTATCTACGATTGTAGAACCGTCTGCTTTTAATTTAGTTACATAAACTACACCTTTTCCATTTTTAATTACATCATTACCGTTAATTGTAAATGAAGTAATCATAAAGCGATTATAGCTTTGGCAATCAAAATATATATCCGTATATAACTTTGCATTATTTACAATACCAAGATTATCAAGAATATCATTGCCGTGATTCTCAATTTCATGAATTTGTGCAGTTGTACTATTATTAATAGCATCAATCTGACTTAGTGCTGTACCATTAATATCACTTATTTTAGCCGAAGCAACTTGATTAATCGAGCTAACCTTATCGTTGTATACATTATCTGCGTTGTTGTTAAATTTTCTTAAATTTTCAGTGTAAGCGTTATTAAGATTATCAATACTTTGTTTACTAACATCATTAACTCCCTGAATATTAGCTGTTCCAACAGAATTAATAGCATCAATCTGACTTGTAGCAGTATTGTTAATGTCAGTTAATTTGCCGCTAAAATTATCATTGAATTCTTTAATCTTAGCCTTTGTGTCATTATTATTATCATTTGCTTCTTTGGCAATAGAATTAATTTTATTTAGCCAAACTTGTAATTCTGTAGGATTGCCTGGTGGAGTAGTAGAACCCCAAATGTCTAATGTGTCAAGAACCAAAGAAGAAGTAGCAAGAGTTGTCAAATTATATTCGAAAACACTTTGGTCAATTGTTTTATCTTCATTAATTTCATAAAAAGTAATTGCGAATTCAATTCTGCCTGCAATCTGAGTAGATTCACTCTGAATTGTCCAACCAAATACGATTTTCCCATCAACAGAATTAGTATCTATTTCAGTAACAGGATATAAACCACGATTTGTTATTTTACCGTCTGTATTAACCCACTGAACAACACATGTCTTTGTAGATAAATCTATATCATCAAAATATCGGTCACAAACAAAATAAATAGTTTCAGCCTTTGTTTCTTTCTTCGTAGCCAAAAACTTAAATTCGTCAGGAATACTAATCTGTCTAGTATCTAAGTCAATAGGAATTCTTGGTTCTGTACTTGGAAGTGTTGTACGAACAACAGTTACACCTTTCTGAATATCTAACAGGGCTTGTTTATATTCTTCTGCCGTAGTAATCACTAATCCCCACCTCCATTTGCTTTATTGATTTTATCATATATTTCTATATTCATTTCTGTCATAGAAACAATTTTCTGATATAGTTCACTAATAGAATTATTTAATTCAGTAGACACAAATGTTAAATGTGAAGCTGCATAGTTCTTAACATCTAAATTTACGTCTATAAAATTAGTAGTATAACAAGTATGATTTTTCACATCTATTATTATTAAACCAATTTGGCAATCACCATTTGATATCCTAATAGTAGAAGAAAAATCTAATTTACATATATGAAAATTCATCCGTTCGTCTAATTTAATTAAAGAACAAACATCATAAATATTATTTTTATCAAAAATTAGAACTTTAATTGAATCATAATTATAATTGTCAGGTATATAAAATTCAATTTCTGAAATATCATTATTGTCTGAAGATATTTTATTAGCTCTAATTTTATTATCTTTATCTAAAACTATATTGCCCAATGTATGTCTCCTTTCTTATTTTTAATAATTTATAACGCAAAAAAGAGTTGCGTTTTTAACAACTCTTTACAATAATCAATATTTTAAAATTTATTTTAAAGCTATTAGCAGGAATCGAACCTACAATTACCGATTACATCAGTTGCTCTACCAATTGAGCCATAACAGCATACATAATTTTTAATTTTTCTCCACATACTAATCCAAAATATCAATCAATAGGAGACTACCTATGAATGCATCATACAAAACAACAATCCAATTTAAAGATTTATACATTCCAGTGAAAATGCTCAAAGTATCACATAACAATTCCATAGAACTTAATCAACTTTGCAAAGATTCAAAAGAACGAGTGCGATACATCAAATATTGTCCATCTTGTAACAAGGAAATCCACAATGAAGATATTGTCAAAGGATATAAATATGCAGAAGATAAATATGTCACCTTATCCAAAGAAGATATAGAATCTATTACAACTTCCAAAGATAGAACACTTACGATAGAATATTTCTGCAAGCCAAAAGAAATATCAGACTTGCTTATAGAAAAATCATATTATCTCATTCCTGAAATGGAAGCAGAAGTGAAGTATGAACTTTTTAGTAAAGCAATGACTACGAATAGAGTAGTAGCAATTGCTGAAATTGTATTGGGTACAAAACAAGAATTGGTCGCATTATTCCCAAACAAGAATTGCATTATTGCGACTATATTGTTTTATGAGAATGAGATTAACGAATTGCCAATATTTATGCAACATAAGATAGATAAACAACAACTTGAAAATCTCAAAAAAGATATTTTAGATTGTACTAAAGAATTTAATTGGGAATCTCATTATGATAAATACCAAAAGAAGTTAAGACAATTGATATTTGACAAGATTCCGAAATAGTCTGTACGAGATTTGAACTCGTGATTCTGCCTTGAGAGGGCAACGTCTTAACCGCTTGACAAACAGACCATAATCAGCATAAAGCACTAACTAGCTGATATTGCACTGTACACATGCAGTTATTTAAAATTTAGTCGCTTATCAGCAACCTAATTCATGCTTCCACATTTTACTCATTCCTAACTCGTGTGTCTTACACGTCAAATGCATGATATGTATATGAGCAACCATTTACAATATTATTCTCCACATATTTTCAGTCTTGGGAGCAAAGACCAATTGATAAGGTTTAATGACTCTTATCCAACAATATTCCCATTGTAAAAATCAGAAAAGACAATTTGCCATTTCTTACAAAACTCGATGGATGGTCTTAATCTTTTAATGTTTTTGCAAGTGCTTTTCGTTCACGTTTTCCGCTACACTGCTTTAGGGTTAAGCATACCTCTGAAATACTCGAATAAACACTGATAGCAGTACAGCATTTATTGTCAACATATACTTACAACTCGATGGAAGTAAGAGCATATAACTATCTTGCTTTTATGATACATAAATCAAGTTTTCGTGTAAACACGACTACAAGTAAAAATCCAAAGATTTTTGTTCATTATAGTTTCTCATTAATGTAGAGAATCACAAAAGAACAGAATTGATATAGATACTGCTTCTGCTGAAAATCTCGAAGATTTTCGATTTTATATATACTAACCCTATGTTTCGTGTGCACTCGTTCCATTTGCACAATTGGGGCGACATAGGGCAGTAGTAGGACTTACAATGCTACATGAATAGCAATGCCAAGATATGTTAATCGTCTACTAAGGCAAGACCTCTCCTTGTGTCAAAATACAATGTTATATACATTGTGAAACAACACCGCCAATGAGCAGTAAGCAGTGGGAAATTTTAGACCGTTCCAAGGTCAATAATTTCGCAAACCGACCTTTATATTTATATCACATATCGGTCAGTGACAGCTCACTTGTTTTCAAACCGCCATAGAGTAGTAGCGATAGTAGTTTTTACGATTGGTATCTACTAAAACTATGCATTAAATCTCTCAATTTATTAGTCGGATAGAGCAGTGACCGACACTCACTGTTTGTTTTATAATGGTTTATTCTCCACAATACACTCTCTTTAACGTGATTGCCTTTAGAGATCAATAATTCATAATATCATCTACTTCACCAAAAAGCTGATTATATCTGGGATTCCGATACTTTCTCTCAAGCTCCTAGTATCACAAGGCATCAGATATGTAACTAAAATCCACTTCTGAATACATATCCTATCCAACTTCTTTCACGCTCAAGGTTGATGTCCTATCTTGCGCTATCCATCGTGGGAGAGTAGGTATGGTTCACCTTACGATTTTTACAGGCTTCGTAACCTCTACATAATACGATTTTGGTGAGATTCGTAACTCAACAATATAAAAGTCTGCCAACTAATTGGCAGACCGCCCTTACTCTCGCAAGAGTGTAAGCAGCTTGTATTATATTATTCTCTTGTTTCATATCTATAAAAATGCTACAATAGTTTTGTCCCGATACGGACTAAGGAGGAATTGCCCATGAAAGCAGTTTTGAATTCGTCCAGCCCAATATAACTAAGCAGCTAAGGACATGAAATAAGCGGAACTGAAACCGCTCAAGTGCTTATCCGTGTTAAGAAAGAACAAGACGGTAACTTGCTTTGTTACATAGTAGGTATAGTAACAATGCCACAACGGAGTTGGAAAATAAATTCAGCATAAGGCGACCTCACCAATCGCCTTTTGAAATGATTTCGATTTGTTAGAAAAGTGGGAGAGGGAATTAGATGAAGCGTTAGACAAAAGCTTCATCAGCATCCTCAGTATCTTCACGAATTACATACATCTGAGTAGTTTCGGAAGGATTATAAATCCGAAAGTGATTTTTGCTCTACTTGTTTAATACCTTCTTCTCCAAAATATTTAGCGAATTTTACATCTGCTTCCGTATCACAATACACCCTGCACATCTCAGCCGAATCCCATCCGATAATATCTTGAATTACACTATCTGGAATATTGGATTCAGATAAACGAGTCACGAACCAATGTCTTAAGCAGTGGAAATAGAAGCTTTCTCCTAAGACTTTGCTAAATGTATCTGCCCAGCTATCAAGTGTCCCAGATTCCATGGGTTCATCTATGTATTCTCCATTTACTTTCTTAGGGAATAACCATTCTGATTCAATTCCATGTTCTTTTCTGTAGTTCATCCATAAATCTAAATATGGTTTAAATGGCTTTGCTAATACATATAATGTAAGCCTCTTACCTAAGCTTCCTCTACCCTTTGTTTTCACTTTTTCCGGTGTTTTATATAAAGAACCTAAAATAATGTTCTCGTCATCAAAATATGACACTTTAAATCTAGGCAATTCGCTTTTTCGTCTTCCGCTATTCATAGCCAAAGAAAGTAAACATGCTTTATCATATCTTTTCTTTTCAATACAATAATCCAACAGTATTTGAAGTTGTTCTTCAGACATAATAGTTTTTGTAAATACTTTTTCGTTGACGGGATTTTCAATTTTTCTCACTATCGGTTTGTAACCTTGATATTCATCGTCTAATATATTTGAAATATAATTTGAAAGCGATGAAAGAGTAGATTTTACCCTACGCATTCTGGCTGGCGACCACTTATATTCAGTGAGACAAAAACTCTGATAACGTGCAATATCTCTTTTAGATAAATCTACAAAGAATTTATTGTCGCAATGCTGAAGTAAATATACCCAAAAAACGAAAAGGTCACGTCTGTACGCATTTATTGTTGTTGGTGATCTATCAATAGAACGAAGATAATCCAAAAAATCATTTCCTAATTCTATATTTTCTTTATTACACTGAGCCAATAACTCATCAGTAACAATGTTGTTATGCTGTATTTTTCTACTCATTAAATCTCACTTCCTTTCATATATAAAAAAGAAGTAGAATAGTGGTAACTAAGCTACTTCTTACAAAACTCTTTTAACTCTATTAAGATCTAAATTCTCTACTGATTTTTTATTCATATATTTATTCTCTGTTTTCCATTCACAGAAACTTTGAATCAGTGGGCATAAAGGGACTCGAACCCCTGATCTACCGGTTAAAAGCCGGTTGTTCTAACCAACTGAACTACATACCCAAAACAAAAGAGTGCATAGAAAACTACACACTCTCTATAAATTCAAGATTTAACATCTTTACAAACTTAACAAATCTATCCATCTATTCATTTCATCATGAAATTCCTTATACTTTAAATCTATTTTAGCCATAGCATCTTCATATTCTTCTTTACTAACAATTTTATCATTAATAGAATAAGTAGAAGTAGAAGAAGTATGCTTACAATTTACACATTCACAGTCTTTATCATCTGTTTCGCCAAACAAAATTACTTCTTTGTTTTCATTTACACAATAATCAATAACATCCTGTTCAATATTTCCATCCATATCAATGTAAACAATATCAACATCATCAAAGACGTTATAAAGTTCATCAATTGGAGTAGCAACAATGTGTCCTTCATCATTGACAGATATAAGATATTCATTAATATCATATAAATCAATAAAATTTATTTCCTTAACACTTGTTTCTTCAAGGTTAATGACATTTTGTAAAACATATTCTGCAAGTTCTTTACCAGTAACAAAACCAACAGTTTTGTCTGTATTATATAAATGTTCAATATAAATATCAGAAATCTCTGCCTTGTCATCAAGGTCTATCATTTCAATATCTTCATATTTATTCTTTTTCTTCAAAATCTCACGACCTTTCAGACTAAATATTTTTATTTGCTTTAGACAACTTAAATGCTATTTCATTATGGGCATCTGTATGCCAAGGCTTGCCGTTAATAGCACTTATACCGTCTTTTGCAGGTACTGCCTTCACTGAGAATGTACCAAGCTTTCCAAATTTAATCTTTTCAGTTGAATCTGCCTTTAATGTATCAAAAACAACATCTTCAAAAGTATCAAGAATTACCTTAATATCTGCCTTTGAAGCACCTTCAACTCTTTCGCTAATTGTCTTTAATAATATGTCTTTTGTCATTTTTGTTTTCTCCTTTTTTCTCAATTAATTTCATTTTGCCTTTTCAGCAATTTTATTTTATATTTTTATAACTAAAAAGAGGGTAGCAGCTCAGAATGAGTCTGCTCCCTCATATAACCGAAGTTATTTCCGTTTATTAATAATGGTCGGATTCCATTCTATAATTACAGTTAAGAATATTTCTGCGTATCTTACTTAGCCGAACCAAGCCGAATGGTGGACTGCAATATTGTTTATGTTAATTCAATTCAACGGGATAATAAGCCTTTACACCTTTATTTGTGCAAATGCAAATCATCTGAGATGGCTTCCCAGTTAGTCTTTTTTCTATAGTGTATGAATCTCCGCATCCAGCAAGAGAACCACCACGAATCATTTTTACACCATTTGTCTCATCTACTGAACAAACGTGCATATGACCATATGTAATTGCGTAAGGTAAATATCCTAGAGCAAGACATAAGTTCTGTACACCAGATTTATTGAAACCATCATAATCACCATGTACACTTATATATGATTTTCCTCTAATTTGAATATCAGCAATTCCCGTATCAATATTTCTATGTAAAATATGAAAATTATCAATATGCTTTAGTGACAACCCAATAGCCCAACTAATAATATCGTCTAATCGTTCATCGTGAATTGCATCATCTTTTCTATCCATACGTGTATGATTTCCAGATACATTTGACATAAATACTGTTTCAAAATGCAATGATAATTCATAACAAAAAGATGAAATTAATTCTGTTGCAATTTTAATCTGTTCAATAACATTCTCTCTATTTGAAACTTGAATGCTTTTGTGAATATTTCCAGAAATCAGATCTCCTTGAAGACTTACATAACATTTTTTTGAATTATGTAACTTACGAATAGAAATTATCTCTTTTAATAACTGATTAAGTCTATCCTTTGCAACATCTGTATTATATTTTCCAAATATTGAATCAAAAGTTTGACCGATATGTAAATCGCTCAAAATAATTAGCATATCATTATCAGAATCTATAGAAACATTATTATGTTTGTCAAAATTTATTCGACCTAAAGAAGTCAATTCCAATTCTAATTTATTTAATTTTTCTTCAACTCTTGCATCGGTATAATTCTGTTTTTGCCAAGCATTACGCTCATCTCTAAATTGAATTTTTTTTCGTTCTAATTCACGTTTCTGAATCTGTAATTCCTTTAAATATTCTTCATCAGAATTAAAGATTCCTGCGTCTTTAAAATCTCTTGCATACTTGCAAGCTTTTCGATAGGCTGATTCGTCCCTATACTGAGATTCGTCATCACCGAACAATTCTTTATTTACCATTGGAGTTATTTCTCTCCAATTCTTATATTTGCCAGACTGAATTAAATTATCCAACCTCCATATGTAGGCATTATAATTTTCATTTTCTAATCTTGTAAAATCAGATATAGTCTCCACCCACTTTCTTATTCTTCTTCAGTATCAGTAGGCTCGTTAAGTAATTCTTCATCCTTAACTTTTATATTAATTTCAACGCCTGCTCCATTAAAATCAGACAAAAGAGTAGAAATATTCTTTTCTTCGCCATCAATGTCGATTCTCATCTTTTCAGTATCAATAATTCCTGCAACTTTCATTGAAGTAGTAACAGTTTTCTTATATGCAAAATTTGCCATTTCCTTTTTTCTCCTTAAATCCATTAAAATAAGAGAGTATATTACTCTCCTTTAAATAATCGTGGTTAAATCAGTAATAATTTCATCAATAATTCCGAATTTTATCAATTCATCACTTGATAAATACCAATCTTTGCTTTTATTTTTATTAAAAGTTTTTTCATCTATGTTCGTATTGGCAAGAATATAAGACTTCATTTGTCCAATTTGTTTTTTGTAATTTCTCTGAGCCTCTTCAATCTGTTCAGCTGTTCCTTGAAAAGCGGCAGAACCAGAATGAACTAACATAGAAGTATGAGGAAAAGCGTACCTTTTCTTTCCTGATAAGAAAATTAAAAATCCTGCTGACATTGCAACACCCATACCAATTGTGATAATTGGAATTCTACTTGATTTTACCAAATCACAAAAGAAAAGTGCCTGTTCAATATCCCCTCCGTAAGAATGTATAAATAAACGGATAGGTTCAGGGTTTTCGATATCTTTTTCTTCAATATTCATTTGAATAATAATTTTTGCTAACTCAACCAAAGAATAATCTTCTTCAATTTCATAATCTATATAGAAAGTTCTATTTTTTCTATCTTTCCAATAGGTATATACTTCAGGCTCAGGAATGTCACTGCCTTTTGTATCACCAATTAAGGGGATTTCAAATAATTCCATAGGCTAAAACGCCTCGTTCTTTTATAATATTTCTCATAAAAGAGATTTTTATTTCGCAAATAATTCAGCGAACATTTTACTTGTTTCAGATCTAACATCTTCACCAAGATAAATACATCCAAATTTTTCATTGCCTTTAAATTCATTACACATTTTTACCAAAGGGTTATTTATAGTCTTATTAAGTAATGACTGTTTATAATCACCTGATAAATAAATTTTACTATTATTCCCTAGACGAGTCCCAATAAGTCTGATTTGACTTTCCGACAAATCTTCTGCCTCATCACAAATAATTATTGTGTCATTGTACGTTGTGCCTTTCATAAAGAAAGGAACGTTTGTATCTAATACACCAGACATTTTTAAACTTTGTAATTCAAATTCTCCACCATTCAATGATTGACTTAATGGTTCAAAAAATTTTCCAACTTTATTCTCAATATCACCAGGTAAAAAGCCGACCTCTTTTCCTTCTCCTGAGACTTCTCTAACTCCAAGAATTTTACTTACACGTCCTTTTTCTTGAACATTATACAAAGCCATTTGCATAGAAAGAAAAGTTTTCCCTGATCCATAACCACCAAGAATGGCAGCAATAGTTATATCAGGATTATTGAGAATGTCTAAGGCACATCTTTGTAATGAGTTTTTCCCTTTAATAAATCTGGAAGGTGGAAGTTTTAAAGTAACGAATGTTTCACCATTAAATCTCATTTCTTTAGAACTATCATCATCAGTATTCTCTATAATAAGATATTCATTAGTATGCCATTTTGAATAATCCATATTTTCCATTATAGAATTAATAGTATTTGTATCGCCATGTATTACCTGGTAACCTTTATATATTTCATTACCATTATTAAAAACACTAGATATATTTAATCCAAAAATCCATTTTGCAATAGTTTTACATGCGATGTCATTTGTAACAACATCATAATATTCGGGATTTTCATCTAAAATGTGCAGTACTTTTCTAGCACGATATTTAGTTTCTTCATCTTTATTCCTAGAAACTTTTATATGTTCTAATTCTAAAAGAGTAATTGAACTAATGGCAAATTTTTCATTGCCATTTAATAATTTGTCCTGTAAAAACAGAACTGCATTTGTATCATAAAATTTCTTTGCGATGTTAAACACCGCCTTTCTCTTTAAATTTCGCTACTTGGCGATTTTACTTTTTCTGATTTTTTCTCTAAATCTTTTAAAGCCCTATAATCTTCTGTAAGATAATATTTTGGATTACGTGACTTCGTTCTATGAATCATTCCATAATTTCCAAATCTATAACCTATATTACCTAGATCTGCGGCTTCCTTTTTACTTATCTGAATTATTGTAATTCACATCCTTTATAATATATTTTCCACAAGAAGTGGAAGAAAACTGGCTAGGTAGGACTTGAACCTACAACCTTCTCCTTAACAGGGAGTTGAACTACCATTGTTCTACTAGCCAAAATAAAAAATCCCGTGTAAAACACGAGACTTTTACTTAATATGAGCTGAGATATTTGACTCAATACACTAACATCTACTGTGGTTGGACACAGTTTATCACACAAGCGATTAGCTTGTAGTTAGCAACAACACCGATTTTGACATAATCGGCAAACTCTTACCACAAAGTATTATAGATTTTCTTTCTGCACATTCTTCCTTGCGAGATTCATAGGTTGCAGCCTATTAGAGTTGCACGTACTTGTACTTTCTCATGTAACACCTTGCGAGTGCTATATGTCACCATATTACAGGTGAATAAGTTGTTTTTCTCTTTGCGGTCGCACACACTTTTGCTATTAATATCATTATTTGTTCTTTTTATTATTTATCAAAAATATAAATATTCTTCAAAAGTATGTACTTATTATGGATGATGAGGTGTACATTTGATCATCCGCATCTTTTGGATACAGCCCAATCATCACCACCCTGTCTTCCTTGCTATCGGAATACTTCATTACAAAACACCTATCTTTCGATTTAAGATGTTTATATAATAATTTAAACAGCACTAATTCTTGCGGAACTCGTACCATTTATACATGGATTATCCCCACATTTCTGTGTTAATACAGTACCTATATCAAGATACCTACCTAACCATATTCGCCAACAGTCGTCCTTGAATAGAAGGCTAGGCATAAATCCTATGTGTTTTCCGTTAAACTATATTTCTACAGTCGCAGCTTTGTAATACGACAAAACCACTTTATACATGTCACCATGTTTATTTTTAAGATTTAACATCTCCTGATCCGAAACCAACCAGTCCTACAAAAGTAGAAAGCTCTCCCAGTAAGACTCGAACTTACGACTTTCACATTAACAGTGCGATGCTCTACCAACTGAGCTATAAGAGATTAAAAGAATAATCGGCAACCATACCATCAGAACGATAGTACAGTCACCGAAAAGAAAAGAAGAGTACAACATGAAATGTACACAATTAATGTCCCTGAAGGACGCAGTATGTAATTGATGCCCTATAGGCAACTTTTTTTATTTTAAACAGCTGTTGCATATTTATATTCCGCATTTGCATTTATGAGCGGAGAGGTACTAAAACAATAAAAGTTCTTTCTCCTCATTATGCAACTTAACGAACTTGTGAAAAATGCCCTAAAAATGGGCAATTCCAGAGGTTAAATTTGTCTAGGTGTCCCTAAAAACAGCCATTTTTTGAGCAAAATCAACAATTATTAGAAAAACATTTTAGTAAATTTGCACTATTTATACTGTACAATGCTTTAATTAAAATTGAACGTCTTTTTTTTATAGTGGACTTTAATTTGTATTGATTTTGCTTTTGTGCAATTGACAAACAAAAGGCACGATCAATTAACCAACTAAATAATCCAATATAATTTCCTGATACATATATTCTTGTAATATCATTAATCATATTATCAAAATCCATCTTTAAAAGAAAATATGCATCTTCATTATCAGAACAAAAATTACTTGATGACTTATTAATGTATGTTTCAATTATATCTTCAACCTTTTTGCAAGTTTTTCTGTTTTTTTCTAGTTTAAATTTTTTGAAAAAATACTCTACTGGAATAGTAGATTGATTTGACCTAAATTGGTCAAGCTTTAGATTGTATAAATAATTCATAGGACATAATAAATCGTGATTTATGTTTTTATCTTTAAAATCTCTATGAATTATTTTCCAAAAAGAAGGATATTTGTTTTCTTTAACATTCA
>ENA-UEYF01002259-UEYF01002259.1-human-gut-metagenome-genome-assembly--contig:-NODE-2259-length-12820-cov-5.951660_pt1 | contig 12820 bp, 10 predicted proteins | sample MGYA00242902_ERZ507920 | MGnify/ENA primary metagenome ERZ507920 (study PRJEB26167, sample SAMN06115402) | human gut metagenome | host: Homo sapiens | place: China:Jiangxi | collected 2016-07-05...
CCCTGGTGCACGCACATACCCAAGGCAGTAATGGTTATACGGATAGAAATTGAAACTTTCACAAGCATCATTATTTTCTTTGACAAACGCACCGCCATTCTTCGGCTGGTCGTTGTCAGTAATGCCACTATAAAGTTTCATCCATGCTATATTACAAAAAACTACTTTTGCCATCTTTATATCTCTCCCAAATTATCTGCTTTCTTCTTTAACGAATGTTGGGAACTGATAATCCAAGTAATTATCCAGTTCGTTGAAATTAGGGAACCTACGTTCCAATTCACGGAATTTCGGTCCGTGAGAATGAATCAGCTGATGCAGGCACTCGTGATAAATAAGGTACTTTAGTACTTCACGCGGCACGCTAGCAGAATTAAGGCCGCAATTCATTTTTATATTATCGCCAAGATAAACATATTGTGCAAAATACGTCTTATAAGCCTTCTTAGTCCAACCAATCGTCGGGCGCTTGAAGTCGTCGCCCAAGTTGTCTTTTTGCTCTGCCAAAACTTCATCAAGCAAAATTTCCAGCGGTTCAGCGAAAGGCTCTGCGCTAAGCAAGCCAAACTCTGTTTCTGCTTCTTCAATACTAGAGCCAATCGGCGTAACGCCGGTGGGATACAGAAGAAAGTCAAAAATACGTCGCTGATAGGATTCCACATTGCCATACAAGCTGTCAATGATCGTCTTATGCGCATTATAAATTGCATGAATATCCTGCTGAATTTTGAAGATGTTGGCCAAAGACGTTTCTTCGCGATACTTCATCGCCAATTTTGACGGGTCGATGTCGTCACGCTCGTCGAACGATTGAAACTCTGGAAAAGCTTTCTCCGTCGCCGTCAGTTCTGCAATGTCTTCCAATTCCTGAGGCGTAGGCATCACACCGAAACCATCGAAATATTTTTGCAAAAGCAGTTTGCCGTTCTGCTCTTCCGCTGCAACAAGCGCCTGCGTATCTGCCTTCATTGCTGCATAGCCTTCCTGCTGGTTGGCGAAAACAAGCACTTTCTCGGGCATGTCATTTTTATCATAAACATTGTACCAACCCACAGGCAGCACAGCGGCGTGCACCTTGAAGCCCAAATCGCCGTAAGAAATGGCACGCATCGCGTCGATAATGCTGGACACAGGAATTTCTTCCACTTTGCTTTTTTTCTTCGGCTCTTTCGTCGTGCCTCCCGGCGTTCCGCCTTCTTCACCTTCCAGCAGGAACGAAGGATTGAGCCAACGTGTAAAGCTTGCCCACTTATCACAGAAGTCAACGATGTACACTTCTTTTGTGCCACCGCATTGCTCGCCACGCATGCCGCGCCCAATCATCTGCATTAATAAAACATCACTGTTCGTCGGACGTGTCAGAAAAACTGTATGAATATCAGGAATATCGCTGCCCTCGCTAAGAATGTTGACGTTAATTAATACGTCGATATGGTCGTCATTGCCATCCTTATCCTTATGGTTGTTATGGCGGAAACGTTCAATAATTGCGTCTTTCACACTGTCGTCCATGCCAGAATAAATGCGGTCACATTTTACACCCTTTTTGACGAACATATCTGCCAAAACATCACAGTGCGTAATGTTCAAGGCAAAAATTATCGTTTTGCCGTATTTCTCTTTATTATCAAGATATTCCTTAATAATAACTTCGTTACGTTCGTTAATCTTTGCAATCTTGTTGACAGCTTGTTCTGTCAAATCGCCTTTCGCCAAAACTTTTTTCAGCTCATCTTTATCAATATAAGTTTCAATTTCAACATTCGTTTCACGTTTTAAGTTTATCGGCGTAGCCAGAGTACCATCAGCAATCAGTTTGCTCAAGGGAATAGCATAGATAATTTTCTGCTCAAACAGTTTCAGAAGCGAAACAGTGCCCATGTCAGTGTATCGGATTGGCGTTGCCGTAAGGCCAAGCAATTTCGCCTCGGGACATTTTTGGCGCACAGCGTTTATAATTTTTCTATATGAAGGTGCAAGCGCATGGTGTGCTTCGTCCACAACGATAATAACTTTCTTCTTGAGCGGAGCTGTAAGATAGCCAAGATTACGCACTAGACTCTGCACGCTGCCCACGACGATATCATCTTTTTGGGATAAAGCGTGTGCGCTGGCATGTGCGCCCGAAACGCAAGTCACTGTCAGACTTTTAATTTTATCACCTGCCACATCTTTCACGAGCGGTGAAAGTCTATAAAAAACATTCGCTGCCTGTTCGACGAGCATATGGCGGTGCGCCAGCCAGACAACTTCATAGCCACGCGAAGAAAGCTCATGCAGAAGAAAATAAATACTCGTCATCGTCTTGCCGCTGCCTGTCGGCATCACAAGAATGCCGCTAAGACCGTTTTGTTCAAGAAAATATTCCTGCATCGCAATGTTGGCTTCCTGCTGGTAAGAATACAGCTTTACATCCTGAATATGCGAATCGCCAAGCAGAATGGTATGCGGCTTATAAAAAGAAGTTTTTAACTGAAATTCTCCTTCCGAGCCTGTGCGTATCATCTCATCAAGATACGCCATAATAACTGTCTGAGAAAGCTTGCACTGTTTCAGCTTGCGCAAAGCGTCTTCGTCCTTACTGCGGATGCCTGCATAATTTTGGCGTTCTAACGTTTTTGCCACATTTCCCAAATGCTCTGGTTCGCTCAAAAAATACTCTTCGATTTCTTCGCGATAGTTGCTCACAAAATGTTCATCGGGAAATTTGCACAAATTGCCCATATAAGGCGCAACAAAAGCTGCTTCGTCGTACTCTACTGGCGGATGATACTTTGCAGGAGTTTTATTGCTCTGCAGCACTGCATTCAAAAATTTTACAGAGAAATCCCGCCACCGAAAAAATATTTTTGACATTTACTAAAAGCCTCCTTTACGCTCAGTCAGCAAATCGTTGTCCTAACAATATTACGTATAGTTTCTCCTAACTCATAAAATCTAAAGAATAGTATTAGCAGACGTTACAAGTATATTGCTTTCTTTTTCAACATATTTACATTATATGTCTACCCCCCGCCTAAAAACAAGTCTTTTTTATTGTTCTGCATAAAAAAGAAGAGCACAACACAAAGTTGCACTCTTACTATAAGTCATTCTAATATAAATTTTTTTGCGTTCTACCCTCTGCGCCATCTGCACAGCTTCGCCAACTCGTAACCGCGGCTGGCAATAAAGTCACGCGTTTCTCCCGTCACAATCAGCGGAACGTCACGCAGCTCCTTCGGCGTCAGGCAACCCAAAAGCAGCATATACTTCTGCAGTCCTTCCGCCAATGCTTCTACATAGTTTGCGGCAGCGTCAACTCCCTGCTCCAGTACCATACGCAAAAGCGGTGCGGTAATCCCCACCGCGTCCGCACCCAGAGCAAAGGCACGCGCTGCGTCACCTGCACTGCGGATGCCGCCGCTCGCCAAAAGCAGAGCATTCTGCGGCAGTGTCTGCTGCGCATCCAGCAGGCTCCAGCACGTAGGCACGCCCCAGGCAGCAAACTCCTCCGTCAGCTCAATCCCCTGACGCTTTGCTTCAATCGCCGGGAAGTTCGTCCCCCCTGCGCCGGCACAGTCAAAGGCTATAAAGCCCTCCTCCAGCAAAAGCTCGTACTGCTCTGCCGCAATACCGCAGCCTGTTTCTTTAACAATCACAGGCACGCTCACAGCATCACGAATCTGCACCAGGTTTGCCAAAAGTCCGCAGGTATCCTTGTCGCCTTCGGCCATCCACAGCTCCTGCGCAGCATTCAGGTGAACCTCCAGCGCGTCAGCCTGCAGCATGTCAATGGCAGCCTGCGCCTGCGCAGGCGTAGCAAGAGCACTGATGTTACCGATAACAAGACCTTCGGCAAGCTCCTCGCGCACCACAGTATAGCTCGCGATACCGCTGCCGTCACGTACAGCGCCGAACTGCGAGCCGACAGCCATACCGATACCGGTTCTTGCCGCCACCTGCGCCAGCTTTCTGTTAATCTCCGTCACCGCATCTGTACTGCCGGTAATAGCATCAATGAAAAAAGGCAAACGCAGACGTTTGCCTAAAATTTCTACAGATAAAACAAAGTCTGCCGGATTAATCTCCGGCAGACAGTTGTGTAAGAAGCGGAGATCAGCAAGGTGCGTTGCCGCCGGGCCGTCGCCCAGCTCCAGTGCATATTGAATATGTTCTAGCTTACGCTTTGCACGTTGCATATCCTTCTCCAATTATTTTTCGAGGCTTTCCAGCTGCTCGGACAGGTTTTGGCTCAGGTGAGATTTTTTGCTGCCCATGTAGGAACGGAATTCGTTCTTTTCAGCATCACGTTTAACTTTAGAAATGCTCAGGCCGATTTTTTTGCTGTCCAGATCCATTTTAATGATTTCAGCTTTAACAACTTGGCCAACTTCCAGAACGTCGCTCGGAGCTTCGATGCGCTCAGGAGCGATTTCGGAAATGTGAACCAAACCTTCAACCTTGTCGCTCAGTTTAACGATAGCGCCAAAAGCCAGCAGGCGAACAACTTCTACGTCCAGGATATCGCCGATGTGGAATTGAGAAGCTTCTACCTTCCAGGGATCTTCCAGAGTAGCTTTGATGCTCAGAGCAACGCGTTTGTTTTCGCGGTCGATGCTCTTAACCAGAACGGTTACTTCGTCGCCTTCTTTAGCAACGTCAGCAGCTTTTACGCTACGGTCCCAAGACAGCTCGGTGTTGTGAACCAAGCCAACCAGGCCTTCGCCGATTTCAACGAACAGACCGAATTCAGCAACTTTTACAACCTTACCGGTGTATACTTTGCCTTCTTCAACAGAGTTGTAAGCAGCTTCTTCAGCAGCAGCGCGTGCTTCTTTAGCAGCAGCAATGCGAGCTTCTTTAGCTTCCTTGTAAGCTTTGCGTTTAGCGTCAGCTTCAGCTCTCAGCAGGTCACGGCGGGAAACAACGATGCGTTTTTTCTCCAGGTCAACTTCGATGATTTCAGCTTCCAGCTCTTTGCCGATATAACCGGTGAAGTCTTCTACGCGGCGCAGTTCAACATGAGATGCGGGCATGAAGCCTTCAACACCTTCAACTGCAACACCCAGACCAACGATGTTTTTAGCTTTGTTTTTGATGATGCGCAGAACCTTAACGGTTGCCGGGCGTTTTTCGCCTTCGGGCAGCTCAGCAACATTTTTCCATGCTGCGTCGCGCTCTGCTTTGATTTTGGACAGACGAACGAAATCGCTCTTGGTGCTGCCAGGAACAACCTTAGCTTCTACTTCGTCGCCAACTTTGATGGAGTTTTGCAGTTCTTCAGCAGATTCGGTCTGGGACCATTCGGAATAAGGAATCAGACCATCATGTCTATATCCAAAAGATACATAAACGCCGTCTTTATCCAATTGAATAACGGTACCGTTGACAACTTTGCCAGGATATACCTCTACCTCCATACTTTCGTTGAGCATGCTTTCAAAATCCATGTTTTCCATTACTAAAATAGCCTCCTTAATTAAACGGTCCGGAGTCGATGCTCCTGCCGTGATTCCTATTTTATTGCAACCCCTTAGCATATCGCTGCTCAGTTCGCTGGCAGTCTCTATATGATATGCTTGCCTGCAATGCTTTTGCACCAGCTCGAAAAGATGCCTTGTGTTGGCGCTGTTGCGTCCGCCGATGACGATAACGGCATCAGACTCAGCAGCCAGCTTTACAGCGGCTTGCTGTCTTTGCGCTGTCGCCAGACAGATGGTGCGCTCCACACGGTATTCTCCCGGGCGCTGCTCCTGCAGTGCCTGCAATATATCATTAAATTTCTGCAGCTCAAAAGTCGTCTGGATGATTACTCCATAACGCTCCTGGCGCGGTACATAAGAGATATCTTTTATACATTCTACACAGATAGCGTTTTTTCCTGCCCATTTTAAAATACTTTTTACTTCCGGATGATTTTTTTCTCCGACTATTACAGGAAAATAGCCATCAGCTGCTGCCTGAGCAGCCTTTTGCTGTGCCAGGCGTACATTCGGACAGATTGCGTCCAGAATTGTCAGCCCTTGTTTTTCTGCCTGCGCGTAGGTTTCAGGCCCCTCGCCGTGTGAACGGAAGATAACCGTTTCACCGGGAGCAAACTGCTCCAGGCTGTCCTTACAGGCAATGCCATTAGATGCAAGCTCGGCAATCAGCTGGGGATTGTGTATCAAAGGTCCCAGCGTTGCACCCTGCACACGGTCGGTCGCAGCCTTCTGGGCCAACGCCACCGCGCGCTTCACACCATAGCAAAAACCACAGTGCTCTGCTACCTTAATTTCCATTATACATCTTCACCTGCCTGCAGCCTTGCAATGTGCTGCATCAGCTCTTCAGTCATTGCATGCAAAAATTCTTTGTTGACCACAGCGTCCTCAGGGAAGGGCATCGGTTTGCCAAAGCGCACCGTAACCTTCGGCCAGATACGGCCATGACGCTTGTAATCGGTACCGATGATGCAGGCCGGCACAATAGTTGCCTTCGCCTTGCTCGCCATCATCAGCGCTCCGGGCTGAGCCTTGCCAAGCTCGCCGGTCTTGCTGCGTGTTCCCTCAGGGAAAATCGCCAGCACCTGACCGCTTTCCAGAATATCAATACCATGCTTAATTGCAACACGGTCCGCGCCGCCACGGCGCACCGGGAAAGCACCCAGAATTTTATAGATAGTGCCCAGAACCGGCACAAACAGCTCTTCCTTGGCCATAAAGTGGACCTTACGGGTTGCTGCCGTACCAAGTACAGGCGGATCAAGCAGACTCAGATGGTTGCTCGCTATAACCAGCGGACCATCCTTGGGAATATTTTCTGTTCCTTCTACCTTCAATCGCAAAAAGATGGTAAAAAGAATTTTAAAGAGATTCTTCACTAAGGTATAAATCATTGTGCGCGCTCCTGCACCAGCTGTAAAATTCTCTCGGTAACCTCGCTGATGCCCATATCGGATGTATCCAAAAGCAGTGCATCCTCTGCCTGACGCAGCGGACTGATAGCACGCTCGCTGTCCTGCTTGTCGCGCTCGACAATATCCGCCTGCAGCTGCTGCAGATCAACCTGCTGACCTTTGGCCACCATTTCCGCATAGCGGCGGCGCGCTCTTTCCTCAACCGAAGCAGTAAGGAAAATTTTCAGCTGTGCGTTCGGGAATACCACCGTACCGATATCACGGCCGTCCATCAGGACACCGCCTGCCTCGCCCATACGGCGCTGCTGGTCCACCATTGCCTCACGCACTGCTCCGATAGCAGCAACACGCGATACAATCGCCGTCACTTCGGGAGTACGGATAGCATCGGTAACCTCGGTACCGTCCACAAAAACACGGTTGATTTTTGCCTCCGGTTTGAAGTCAATCAGCATAGTTTTGGATAAGCCGCTGATAAAGTCCTCGTCAAAAGGTTTGCCTGTCTGCAAAAACTTCCAGGCTACGCTTCTATACATGGCACCGGTATCAATATAGGCATAGCCTAATTTTTCGGCAGCCAGCTTCGCAATAGTGCTTTTGCCTGCACCTGCGGGACCATCAATTGCCACAACAATTTTCTTCATTCTACATAACCACACTTTATAATGTATTAGCTATCTATATAATACCATGTTTTACATGTATATGGATAGCCTAATTTAAGTCAAATTTATGAATTATTCTTCTGCAGCCGCCGCTTCGCCCGCAGCATGGCCGCTGCTAAACGCCGCCTGCAGATTATAGCCGCCGGTATAACCGTCAACATCCATAACCTCGCCTGCAAAGTACAAACCCTTGATGCGCTTGGATTCCATGGTCTTGGGGTCAATCTCCTTCACGCTCACGCCGCCTGCGGTAACGATAGCTTCTGCAATCGGACGTGTTGCGGAAATGGTGATCACAAAATGCTTCAGCGTCTGCAGCAGTCTGTGACGCTCCTCGCGCGAAACCTGGTTGATGAATTTGTTCTCATCAACGTAGGACATATCCAGCACAACGGGAATCAGTCGCTGCGGCAGCAAATCCTTCATGCCGTTGAGCACCTGCTTACGGCTGTACTGCACAAAATCGCGCTGAATGCGCGCATCCAGCTTTTCCTCGCTCAGCGCAGGCTTCAGGTCAACCTCCAGCTCTACATCCTTGCCTGCAGACAAAGCGTCTGCGGCAAGATTGCTCAGCGAAAGCACAATCGGACCGGAAACACCGAAATGTGTAAACAGCATCTCACCAAATTCACTGCCCAGCTTTATGCCGTCGGCCAAAAGCGTTGCCTGTACGTTGCGCAAAGATAAACCCTGCAGGTCCTCAACATAAGGATAATCGCTTTCCAGCGGAATCAGAGAAGGCTTCAGCGGTACAATAGTGTGACCCAGCTTCTTTGCCAGCTTGGCGCCGCCGCCGTCGCTGCCTGTGCCCGGATAGGAGGCGCCGCCCGCAGCCAGAATAACTCTGTCTGCCTCGTACACGCCGTTGACCGTACGCACGCCGTACACATGGCCTTCCTTGACCATGATATCAATAACCTTGGTGTCAGTCTGCAGCTTGCCGCCGGCCTCGGTATAAATCCTTACCAGCGTATCGACTACATCCTTCGCCTTGTCGCTTACCGGGAAAATACGTCCGCCGCGTTCAACCTTCGTCGGCAGTCCGTTACTCTCCAACAGCAATACTATATCATCATTTGTGAACCTATGTAAAGCACTATTTAAAAATCTTCCGTTTCCGGGCAGATTTTTTATGAAATCGGGGATTTCGCAAGCGTTGGTAATGTTGCAGCGTCCCTTGCCGGTGATGAGCATTTTCTTGCCTGGCACACGCATTTTTTCATAAATCGTTACCTGCGCTCCGCCCCAGGCTGCAGCAATCCCTGCCAACAGGCCTGCCGCGCCGCCGCCTACAATCGCAACTCGCGTCATAGCTTAGCCGCCTTTCTGAGCTGAGATAACTCCTGCTCGCTCAGACTGCGGAACTTGCCGCGTCCCAGATTCTGCAGCTGCAGCGGTCCCAGCTTGATGCGCTTCAAATCGCGCACCGGGAAGCCGATAGCGTCACACATACGGCGAATCTGGCGGTTACGTCCCTCGTGGATGGTGATATCAAAAAGCGTAAATCCACGCTCATGGTCATAATCACGCAGGTTGACAATCGCCGGAGCGGTCGGACCATCCTCCAGCTTTACGCCCAAACGCAGCTGGTCCAGCTTTTCCTGCGGCACAATGCCCGGAACCTTAACGAGGTAGGTCTTGTTAACCTCATGGCTCGGATGCATCAGCGCCTGTGCCAGCGCACCGTCATTCGTCAGCAGCAGCAGTCCTTCAGTGTTGAAGTCCAGGCGGCCTACCGGGAAAACTCTCTCCGGCAGGTTCTGCACGAAATCGGCAATGCTGCGGCGGTTTTGCGGGTCGGACATCGTGGTGACTACTCCCCTCGGCTTATAGAACATGTAATATGCCTTGGCCTCTTGGGCAATCGGCTTGCCGTCAACGCTGATGCGTACCTTAGCGGCATCAAACTTGCAGCCCAGCTCGGTAACAACCTTACCGTTCACGCGGACGCGACCTGCCGTAATAATTTTTTCCGCTTCGCGGCGGGAGGCAACGCCTGCTGCCGCCAGAATTTTTTGTAAACGTTCTTCCATCTATCTCAGTTTTCCTTTGCTTCTAATGTATTATCAAGCTGCAGCACCTGCTGTGCGGCCTCTGCCTCGTCCTCAGGCTTCGTTTCCAGCGGAGGCAGCTCCTCCAATGAGTTCAGTCCGAACACCATCAGAAATTTTTCTGTCGTAGCATACAAAATCGGGTTGCCCAAAGCCTTTTTGCGTCCTGCCTCCACCACCAGGCCAAGGTCCAGCAGTGTATTGAGTACGCCGTCAACCTTCACGCCGCGGATGGCTTCCATCTCTGCACGCGTCACCGGCTGTTTAAAAGCGACAATCGCCAGGGTTTCCAAAGACGCATTCGTCAGCTTTACTTCCTTTTTGCGTCCCAAGCCCAACAATGTGCTGTAGTAAACCGGCTTGGTTACCAGCTGAAAGCAGCCTGCTGTTTCACGCAGCATCAATCCCCTGCTTTCCGCCTCGTAGGATTGCTTCAGCTCCGAAACAAGCTCCCACACCTGCGGCTTTTCCAGCTGCAGAAGGTCCGCAAGCTCCGCCACAGAAACAGGCTCACCTGCAGCAAACAGCACCGCTTCCAGTGCTCCTGTCATTTTGTCAAGATACATCGTTTGCTTCCTCCTGTCCCTGCTTGGCGAAGATATAAATCGGTGCAAAGCGCTGTGCCTGGCTGATAGTAATCAACCCCAGCTTCAGCAGCTCCAACACACCCAAAAAGCAGGCCACCTTTTCGGCAGGGCTGCCTGCGGTAAAAATCTCATTCAGCATAAAGCCCTGCGGACTGCGCTGCAGTCTTTGCAGAATATCTGCCATTTTATCCTGCACGCTATAGGCCTGCGGCTCGATAAAGGCTGCCGGCTTGCCGTCAGGCGCAGTCATCATACCTGCCAAAGCCTTCATTAATTGCTGCACCGTGCAGGGAGCAACAGTGCGCTCCACCAAATTGCCGAACATCGGCTCACGCTGCCAATACAGGTCAGCGCTTTGCTTCATATCTGCCAAAGCAGCAGCGGCACGCTTAATGCGGCGGTATTCCACCAGCATCTCCACCAGCTGTTGGCGTGGGTCTGCTTCCTCCTCCTCGCCCTCAGCGGACTGCTTGGGCAGCAGCATGCGCGATTTAATCTGCAGCAGCGTTGCGGCCATCACCAGAAAATCACTGGCGACCTCCATATCAAATTCACTCATGCTGCGCAGATAGCTTATATACTGCTCCGTAACCGCAGCGATGGGAATATCATAAATATCTACTTTATCACGCTCGATAAGATGCAGGAGCAAATCCAGCGGACCTTCGAACGCAGTCAGCTTCAACGATAAATCAGCCATGGCTTAGAACACTAAACCCAATATACCGTTTACCAGCATCATGTAGCCTGCGGCAAGCGGTCTGATAATCGCACCTGTAATACCGGTGAACACCAACGCAATCAGAATATAAAAGCCGTAGCGTCCCACCAGATTGTCAAACTTCCAGGCCATAGACGGCGGCAAAAGCTCCGAAAGAATCTTGGAGCCGTCCAGCGGCGGAACCGGAATCAGGTTGAAGAAAGCAAACCATACATTATATAACTGTATCCACAGCAAAAAGCGGTAAACGCCATCACTCAAAAGACCGAAGCGATTTAAAAACGTCATAAAGAATGCTGCGAGAAAGCACAAAAACAGATGGGCTGCGGGACCGGCAAAGGAAACCTTCAGAATACCTTCGCGGCGGTTGCGGAAATTGCCGGGGTTAATTTCTACGGGCTTAGCCCAGCCAAAGCCGGCAACCACCAGCAGAATCGCGCCCAACGGATCCAGATGCGCCATTGGGTTGAAGGTCATGCGTCCCATATAACGCGCAGTCGGGTCACCCATGCTGTCCGCACATTGCGCATGGGCATATTCGTGTATCGTAATCGCAAACAGCAGCGCAGGAATGCGATAGATCATTGTACTGAAATCGAGCATACTTTCCTCCGAGAAAAATTTATCAATAGATTTATTATACAACATCTTGTATTCCTACGTCAAAAAGAAAACGGAACCATCAGTATAAATTATGTGACAGTTCCGTAAAAATTTACTTTTTTCTGCTAATTATTTTCTTATTTGCCTGTGAATTGCGGCGCACGCTTTTCATAGAAAGCAGCAATGCCTTCCTTGCAGTCATCGGTACCCATCAGCAGCGCTTGGGTAGTTTCTTCGATTGCCAGCACCTCGTCCAGAGTCAGGTCGTGGTCATTGAGATATTTTTTCGTCAGGCTGATAGACAGCGGAGCGCTTGCTGCCAGGCGTGCAGCCATAGCATAAACCTTGTCCTTCAGTTCTTCATCTTCATATATATCGTTCAGCATGCCAAGCTCCTTGGCAGTTGCAGCGTCAATCAGGTCACCGGTAAACATCAGCTCCTTAGCCTTCAGCACACCGATAGCCTTCGGCAGGAAGTACAGACCGCCGCAGTCGGGAATCAGGCCAACCTTGGCAAAGCTCTCGCCAAAGCGTGCCTTGGCAGATGCATACACCAGGTCGCAGGCCAGCATAAGGTTAACGCCGGCACCGGCAGTAACGCCGTTGATATAAGCAATAACAGGTTTAGGAATGGTAGTCAGGCGTTTGGCAACGTCGCCAACATTAGCGATAAAGTCCTTCTTGGCAGCAATGCCCTCCAAGCCGTTCAGATAGCTAAGATCACCGCCGGCACAAAATGCCTTGCCGTTGCCGGTAAGCACGATAGCACGCACCTCAGCGTCGGCAGCAGCCTTGGTAATGGCAGCATGCAAACCGTCAATCAGCGCATCATTCATTGAGTTCAGGCTCTTCGGACGGTTCATAGTAATCGTCACAATATTGTTTTCCACAGCGTATAATACAGCTTCTTCCATGGGGAACACTCCTTTACACATGTAGTTTATATCATTAAGGATATTATAGCATAAAACCTTAAAAGCGCCTACTATTTATCTAAAGATTTTATCTTTTACTGGTTTCTTCACTTTCTGCATTAAGTAAAGGCGAAGAGCGGTGTAACTTCTACAGCAAATTACTTCCCCTATCCTTCTACATTCCCCGCCTTTTCTTCATATATAATTCCATTCCTATCTATTATCGCCTTCCCAAAATACTTATAAATTTTTCTAAAAAAACTGTTGACAAATAATTGCCATGCGAGTATAATAATCTTCGTTGGTTGACTTACCAACATTAATTCCCCGATAGTTCAGCCGGTAGAACACCTGACTGTTAATCAGGGCGTCGTAGGTTCGAGTCCTACTCGGGGAGCC
>ENA-UEYF01002289-UEYF01002289.1-human-gut-metagenome-genome-assembly--contig:-NODE-2289-length-12651-cov-3.334420_pt1 | contig 12651 bp, 10 predicted proteins | sample MGYA00242902_ERZ507920 | MGnify/ENA primary metagenome ERZ507920 (study PRJEB26167, sample SAMN06115402) | human gut metagenome | host: Homo sapiens | place: China:Jiangxi | collected 2016-07-05...
TTTGCTGTTTAACATAGATTTTCGCCAATGTTTCGGTAAAACAACTATCATCTTCCTCCTCTTCAGACTTCGATTCGTCAGAAGACAAATCCTTGGCAGCTTCCTCTGCGACGGAATCCTCTCCGGGCAGAAGAGGTTTCAATCGGATAGCCGATTCATTCTCACTCTTTTCTATAAAGCCGTCGATCAGTTCAAATCCGCGAAGTTTAGGAGCTTCAGGCTGTTCGCCGACAGAAGCGTCATTGTCTTGCAACAAGTATGCCGTATAATCCATCGCATAATCCAGATCGGTCCGGGCAGTAACTTCCTCGGGAACCGTAGACAAAAAAGCGTCGATCAATGTCAATGTCCGATCAAGACTGAGCTCCGTTTCCGGCAACTCTTCCGTAACCGCCTTCTTCTTACGGGAAAGTACATACTTGTCCCCTTCGATCAGATAAAACAGTGAACGCCGATCGGCTACGTATAAAATCGCTTTCCGCAATTCCGCCCCGAAAGTGATATCATGCAATAAATACAAATTCTTAAGATACAACAGACGGAGCGACTGAAAATAAGGATAACGTGTGAGCTGCGTACGCAGCTCATACAACGTGTCTTTATTCAACATTTCAGGATGCTGAATCCATTGTCGAAGGTTAGCAGAGATCATTTAAATTACCAATTTGCCACAGTCGCGTTAAATATCTGATCAGTTATCTCTTTGGTTATTTCAGCAATCGTTGCGTCCGGTATATTGGGCAATAAAGAGTTCGGGTCGAGGTCGGAACGGAAAGCCGAGAATTGTTGTTCAAAATCTTCCTGATGGTTCGTGTTGTTCACATAACGTACATTTACCGTAATGGTCACTTTGGCTTTCGAAGAATAACCATCGGCTGCAACGGCCTCATTATATACATTAATACCGGTTATTTCTCCCTCGATCTGCAAATCTGCATTGGCCGATCTTACCAATTGCAACCGGGTCTGGCGGGTAAAGATGTCTTTCAAATCATCATTAAACTTATTAGCCAAAGGCTGATAAACGTAAGTAGACTTTATAGGGAAATCAGCAATCGAAATCGTCTTTACCTTATCATAGTTAATAGACGCCCCGTTAAACTTATAAGAGACGCTACACGCCAGAAGTATTGCCGGTAAAACCAACAATAACATCCATTGTGGCATTTTTTTAATCCAAACCATATTCTTTTATTTTTCTATAAAGGGTACGCTCGGAAATATTCAGATCCTGTGCTGCACTTTTTCTATTTCCGTGATGCTTTTCCAAAGCTTTGCGTATCATTTCTTTCTTCACTTCGTCCAACGAAAGGGACTCTTCCACATATTCCTCTGTATCTTGTATATCGTCATCTACCGGACAGGGAGCTTTCACCGGATGAATAATCGTAGGTACCGACGCAGGAGGCACCGGTGTCACAAGCGACACATTTCCCTTTTCCGCCATCAGATTATGTACCATCTTCTTCAATTCCGATACTTCCTGTCGCATATCAAACAAAACAGAATAAAGAATCTCACGCTCGCTCTCGAAGTTCTTACTGTCCTTTATCCCGAACAAAGCAGGAAGCCGTTGCGTGTTCTGCACCGGAAGATACCCTTGCAGAATAGCAGCGTTAATTTCCCTATTGGTCTCTATTATCGAAATCTGCTCTGTTATATTCTTCAACTGGCGTACATTACCCGGCCATGGATAGGCAAGCAATACCTGCTTGGCATCTTCCGTCAGTTGAATGGCAGGCATACGGTATTTCTCTGCAAAATCACCGGCAAATTTACGGAACAACAATAAAACATCCTCCCCACGCTCACGCAAAGGAGGTATCTGGATAGGAACCGTATTCAAACGATAATACAGATCTTCACGAAAACGACCGTCAGCAATCGCTTGTGTCAGGTTCACATTCGTTGCGGCAACAATACGTACATCTGTTTTCTGCACTTTTGACGATCCTACTTTGATAAATTCACCGCTTTCAAGCACACGAAGCAAACGCGCCTGAGTAGGCAAAGGCAACTCCCCTACTTCATCCAGAAAAATCGTTCCACCGTCCGCTTCACCAAAATATCCTTTGCGCTCACCGATAGCACCGGTAAAAGCACCTTTTTCATGTCCAAACAATTCCGAGTCGATTGTCCCTTCGGGAATGGCGCCGCAATTCACTGCAATATACTGTCCATGCTTCCGACGGCTATATTGATGAATGATCTGCGGAAAGCTCTCCTTTCCCACCCCGCTTTCCCCGGTTATCAGTACGGACAGATCAGTGGGAGCAACCTGGATGGCTACATCAATGGCGCGCGACAAAGCCTCCGTATTACCAATAATACCGAACCTGAGTTTTACTTGTTGAATCTCCGCTTTCGTCATAACTGCACTATAAATTCCTTCTCCAATTTCATTTATACATCATCGTCCACAGTGTCAAGTTTCAGCTTGTCACTATCGTCACGTTTCTCGTAATATTGCTTTCTCAACGGATTGGCATGAGCAGCCTTATCACGCTGCCGGTTACGGAATACATCTATCGCCACATATACCGCCTGACGGAAAGAATCTTCACAAGCCAATCCCTTACCGGCGATATCATAGGCTGTTCCATGGGCAGGTGAAGTACGTACCACCGGAAGACCGGCCGTATAGTTCACTCCTTCATCCATAGCCAATGCCTTGAATGGCGCCAACCCCTGATCGTGGTACATAGCCAGCACACCATCAAAATGAGTAAAGTTACCTGATCCCATAAAACCGTCTGCCGGATAAGGTCCGTAGCAGAGCATTCCTTTCGCAGCCATTTCCTGAATAGCCGGAATGATAATTTCCTGTTCCTCCGTACCGAGCAATCCCTCATCCCCGGCATGCGGATTCAGTGCCAATACAGCTATGCGAGGTGCACCGATTCCAAAATCCTGTTTGAGGGACTGATGGAAAATAGTCAGCTTGTCTTGAATAAGCTCTTTAGTGATAGAAGAAGCAATTTCACGAACGGGAATATGTCCGGTCACTAATGCTACCCGGAAATCATCCTTCATCAGAATCATCAGCGACTTGCTGCCATTGCCCAATCTCTCCTCGATATATTCAGTATGGCCGGGAAATGAAAATCCCTCCGACTGAATCGTATGCTTATTAATGGGTGCCGTCACAATGACATCGATCAACCCTTCTTTAAACTCTTCGATTGCTTTTTCCAGCGCACCGAGAGCAGCCTTACCGGCTTCCGGATCGGGTTTCGAAAATTCCACTTTCACCTCGTCGTCCGTACAATTCACTACACTCAAACGATTGTGAGCAGCTTCCGAGGCAGAATTAACAATACTGAAGTTAGTCGGCAAATCCAAAGACTTACGATGATAAGCAGCCACTTTAGGCGAACCGTAAATAATCGGAGTACACAACTCCAACATAACCGGATCTGCAAAAGCCTTCAATATCACTTCATAGCCAACGCCGTTAATATCTCCCTGGGTAATACCAATCCGTATTTTAGAATCTTCCATGTGTCGTTATTTATTAGTTTGTTCCTCTCTGGCGACGTTGCCCATCGGAATTTCTCCCTGTACTTTCTCTGCAGGAAGTTTCAGCGTATAGAGTGATGCTTCGAGCATGCGTACCAGATTGCGTTTTAATTTATCAGGTGAATATACAAAAATCTCTGCTGTGATTATACGCTGGTTGGCTTTATCCAAACGGGTATGCGATACGAACGGGCCACCCATAAAATCGCCCTTCATTCGCCAAAGCCCACGGGCTTCCATCGTATAATCTCCATGTATATCAATAGGTCTCACGTCCACCGTTATAGAATCCGTAGACATATACATCCCTTCTTTTGCCCCCGGAATATTCGCTTTCATCACCGAATCACGCTTATGAATAAAATATTCCTTCGTGAATGTATTCTTATCGGTATACGGATAAGAATATATAACAAAATTCTGATCGCCGGTAGCTGTATTGGTAGATGCCCAGAAGAAATCCTTTCCCTCCTTGGAAGAAGCGAGTTCCGCCGGAAGCCAGATATCACAATCGAATTTACTACCTACTTTAGTAGATATATAATCATTGTGCTTATGCTGTAACTGAGCTATCTGACGATTCATCTCGGCGCGCGTAAAGAAATCGATAATCTGCTGCTTATTCTCTTCTACAAATTTCTCAAATTCCTGTTCATTAGGTGCCTGTATGGTAAGAATCAACTGCGGGGCCGCATAAACATCCTTAGCATATTTAAAAGCCGGTTTTGTATAAATATCGCGTACGTCCACGATGATGATATTACGTATCAGCTTCAAAGTAGAATAGTAATCTTTCGGAGAAGTATACATAATCCTAAAAGAACGTTCCGACTGCGGCAAACCCGGCACATCCGTATCGAGCACATCATACAAAGCCCTTCCTGCCGGACGCTCCCACAAAGCATGATCAACAACTACAAGAATCTCATACGCACGACCGCTGGAGGTCGGGGTAAATACACCCTTCTTACCATTACAAGAAGAAAAAATCAATGCTACAAGAGCCATACCGAGGAAAAACAGATACTTCTTCATATTGATCATTTTTTATGTTTTTACAAAACTACGACAAGTTCGTATATTTTCATCCGATAAGTTAATAATTTATATTAATTCTTGTTATTCTCTTCCTGCTTCGCCGTAGACAACATACCACAAGCAGCAAATATATCCTCCCCTCTTGAAGAACGGATAGTAGAGAACAAGCCATGCGAAGTCAGATAATCACGGAAAGCCGTCATCGTCTCCATATCAGCACCGTTCAGATCGACATCGGGAATAGCATGAAAACGAATCAGATTCATCCGGCAATCCAACCCACGAAGCAATTTCACAAGTTCCTTAGCATAAATCAACGAATCATTAACACCCCTAAAAACAATATATTCGAACGAAAGTCTACGTTGTTTACTAAAATCATAGTTCTTTAACAAATTTACGATTTCAACTATTGAGAAAGCACGTTCGGCAGGCATCAAATCCGAGCGTTGAGAAGGAAGCGGCGAGTGCAAGCTAATCGCCAGATGGCAATCGCTCTCTTCTATAAAACGCTGCAGCCCCTTACGCAATCCCACAGTAGAAAGAGTGATCCGTTTAGGACTCCACGCGTAGCCATAAGAAGCTGTCAAAATTTCCAAAGCCTTCAGCACCTCATCCAAATTATCCAAAGGTTCACCCATTCCCATCATGACAATATTGGTCAGCTTATCGCACTCCGGCAATGAGTTTATCTGATTCAGTATTTGATTAGAAGTCAGATTCGCCGTAAATCCCTGCTTTCCGGTCATACAGAACTTACAATTCATTTTGCACCCCACCTGTGAAGAGACACAAAGAGTAGCACGGTCGTCATCCGGAATATACACTGCTTCCACGAAATGATTCTCTCCTACCCGATAAAGATATTTAATAGTGCCATCGACCGAATGCATGGCATCGACAGGCGCTTCCCCTCCTACTTCATAATCGGCCTTCAATGCTTCCCGGTGTTTCAATGACAAATTAGTCATTTCATCAATAGTAGCCACCTTTTTATCATAAAGCCATGATGCAATCTGCTTAGCGGCAAATCCCGGCATTCCCAAGCCTCTGACTACCGATTGCAACTCAACAAGAGTCATTCCCAAAAGAGGATATTTAGACATATTCTTTACAAATCAACGTTATTTATGCAAATGTAAGGAATTAAAGTTAATTTCAGAGCAGACTACAGACAAAAGTTAACGTAAAAAGGCCGTTCCCATCCAGGAACAGCCTTTTACATATCTTCATTCGGTTTTAGCCCCTATTTAAACAGCCTCTTATTATCAGAAGAATAAATAACGTGAATCCTTCACTTCACCCTTCAGATAAAGATCATTCATCAAACGTCCTGCCAAACGAGCGTGCATATTTTCCAATGTAGCTTCTTCTGTTTTCGCATCAAACGTTTCATTTAGCTTATCTTTCGCATACATCTGCAGCACAAACACTCCGGCATTTCCTTTAATCGGAGCACTCAATTTATTAAGTTCTGCTACTGAAGCATAAGCACCTACCAACGGCTCACTGCTACGCAAAGCGGCAATATAAGCAGGAGCAGCGAAAGTAACATGTTTCACAGAATCACTCACCGCATTGGCCATTGACTTGTACTGATCAAAAGAAGTTGCATTAGCAGCTTTCATATCGGCCATTATCTTTTCAGCCTTCTTATCTTTTACAATCTCCGCTCTCAACTGATCTTGTACCTGTTGCAACGAACGATAGCCTTCAGGAGTTACACCAGCCAGTGCAACCACCAGCAGTCTGTCGCTTTCACCACATTCATATAATCCGGAAACTTCACCCGGCTTAGCAGAGAACGCCCATTTCAAAGCTTCTTTGGTACCTCTGACACCACCAATTCCATGCTCAGAGCTATACAAATCGTTTCTTTCCAACAATCTATATCCAGCTTCTTCCGCATTCGCCACCATTTTATCCAAAGAAGGATTAGCAGCAATAAACTGGCTGAAATTATTATAAGCTCTATTATAAGTTTCCTTGCTGAAATTTACCGGACGCTTGATCACGGCTACTTTATATTTATCCTTAACAGCCTTTTTATTGGTCACTTGAAGAATAATATTAGCCTGTCCGAAAGCCAAATTAGCTACCTCTTTTACTCCCAAATTATTGATAGTAGAGATAAATTTCAAATTCTCATTATCAATCTGCTGATTCTCATAACTTGCAGCAGCCAGCCAGTTGGCATCTCCGGTCTGACCATACTTCTTTGCCAGTTCAGCAAAGTCCGCACCACCTTTAATGGCATTATAAATACTGTCGGCCAATGTTTTTGTTTTGGCAGCATCTTCTGCATATACCTGAATCTGACGGAATTCGATTGAGTCGGGGGCAGCCGCCTTTGCAACTACCTTGAAAGAATTAATCGTATCATCAGCACCGTTATAATAAGGCCCATATACTTTACCGATCGCAGCAGAGTCCATACGGGCAATTACATCTCTCGGGAAAGCTGTTTTGTTATAAAACAAATCAACATACGGCTGTTCCGAACCGGTAAAACGGATGAAAGAAGTATAATCATTATCCGTAGCAGCCAACTGCTGAGTATAATCCTCAACCTCTTTTTCGATAGCAGCTCTGTCTTCAGGGCTTGCAGTTACCTGTACATCGATATATTTGATGTCACGGGTTTCCACATACTGTTTGAACTGTTCCTTTTTCTTATTATAAAGATCTTTCAATTCCGATTCCTTCACTGTAATTGTAGAATCCACGATAGAAGAATAAGGCACTGCTGCAAGCAACACATCCATTTGATTTACTCTTGCATCAAAAGCATCCTGTGCCTCTATCGGATTAGACAAAAGTGATTTCGAAATCAAAGCCTGATATTTTTCTGCCAGACGGTTCTGAATCAAACTCTTTTCTACAAACGACCAGAATTTATACATCATAGTGTATTGTTCCACGTACTGAGCCGGCATTTGAGAAGGATTCATTTTCGAATACTCTACCAAGAACTTCTTCAACATATCTTTATCAAAAGCACCTGTTTGTGGATTCCGGAACGGAGTCTGCTGCAAAAGCGGATGAACACCGGCATCGATGATTGCCTGAATCTCTGCTTTTGATACAGTAAGTCCGAGTTTTTTTGCTTCGTTTTCAAGAAGTTTATTATTTACGTACGTACGCCATACTTCATCTTTTACTTGATTGGTCTGATCGTCACTCAACGAAGTCGTCCCACTTGAAAACTTTATTATGTCAGTATACTCTTCTACCAATGCCTGATAGTCTTGAGCGGAAAGTGCGTCCCCGTTCACCTCTCCTACATCATGTGACTGGTGCGGCTGCAATACTTTCCATGCGTCACCCGCAATGAAAGCAAACAGCGCCAAGCCGATAACAATCACCAATAAAGGTCCTTTCGAGCTAATGTTTTGTAATGTTGCCATTTTAATTAATACAGTTTATTTGTTTATTATTATTTTCTCCTTAGTTGTTTTAGCGCACGAAGATACAAAAAATGCTAATATACATCTATTTATTAGCGAAAAAAATGGAGGTATACAGCATTATTCCGCAACTTTCAGCCGTACAAGCTCTATTTTTGTCGGTGTAACCTTAATAATTTTAAACTCATACCGCCCGATAGAAATAATTTCATGCAATTTCGGGAAGCTCTGATATTGACTAAGAATCAATCCGCCAACCGTCAGATAATCGTCTGATTCGGGCAGGTCAAGATCAAAGGTTTCGTTCACTTTTTCTATTTCCAGACGTCCGGAAAGCACATACTCCCCTTCTCCTATCTGCTTACAAATATAAGATGTATTATCGTGTTCATCCTCTATATCACCGAATATTTCTTCTACCAGATCTTCCAAAGAAACAATTCCGGAAGTTCCTCCGAACTCATCCACTACCACGGCAATTGTTTTCTTTTGCTGCATAAAAAGTTTCATCAATTTGTGGGCGGCCATCGTCTCCGGTACGATAGGTACCTCCTTTACGTTTTCCCGCCAATCTTTGGGATTACGGAACATTTCCGACGAATGAATATAACCCACCACATTATCGATGTTCCCATCATAAACAATAATCTTGGAAATCCCGGATTCCACAAACCGGTTTTTCAAATCTTCCAGCGTAGTAGACAGATCGACAGCTACCACCTCTGTACGGGGCACAATACAATCCCTTATTTTTATCGTTGAGAAATCCAGAGCATTCTGAAATATCTTCACCTCCGTATCCAGTTCTTCACTGTTATCGGCATTATCTATGCCGGACTGCACAAAATAATCCAAATCGACCTTTCCAAATGCCTTTGCGGATGCCTCCTTGTTTATTTTCATCCCGAACAGACGCAGGAACAAATAAGATACTCCGGAAGCAAATTTAGAAATAGGATAAAGAATAATATAACAAAAGAACAAAGGAACCGCACAGACATTCAATACCAGATTAGGGTTAATTTTAAACAGCGTTTTGGGCAAAAACTCCCCTGTCACCAAGATAATCAGAGTTGAAATAACAGTCTGTACCAGAACCATCACAAAGTGATTCGTAATAAATCCGGATAAAAGATTATCACCAATAATCTGTGCCATCAAAATACCATAAATAACCAATGCTATGTTGTTACCCACCAACATAGTAGAAATAAAGTTATTCGGATTTTTAAAAAAGATAGATAAGATTCGCGACGAGATTCCTCCTTTCCGTTCCAGTTCAAATCGCAATTTGTCTACTGAAATGAAAGCAATTTCCATTCCCGAAAAGAAGGCAGAGAAAGCCATGGTTATCAAAAGGTAAATAATAATGCTCATAATCTAATTTACAGAGTCCGCAGGTGCCTTTTGCTCTTCTTCGTCCACATAGAACACCCCTCCCATATTTCTTATCTGATAATTCGTCATTTGCTGGTTCGAATCAAAACCATATCCGGTGATAATCCGATCCGGTTGCTCGATACGTATGAAACGATCCGAATAAACCTTTTCCGTCGCTTGATTCCAATACAACAGCTCCGTATTGAAACGTTCCCCTTTCCGGTTCTTAATATCAACATGTCCCATCAACTTCCAGAGTTTTTGCTTATCATAATAATAAGCAGTATCCGCTTTTATACTGGCATCCACATTAAACACAGAATCGAACTGTTCCAGATAGACCCCTTTTTCAAAAGCCCAATAGGAAGGCTTCTTGCGGTCGTATACCAGCCATTCGTCAGCATCCATGCGATAGCGCGTCACTCCTGAATCAGAGATATAGGTAACCACGTCCATAGTAGCCATCGAAGGCAATGAATCCCGTTCCGTTATGGCCTCGCCGAGTTTTTTTTCCTTTCCTCCGCAAGAAGGAAATAAAAGAAGCATAACAATTGCCCCAAAGGCAATTGTTATGCTCATATTTTTACTAAATAAAAAGTTACTTTTCTGTTGTAACATATATTATCTGATCGTCGTAGTCTCCCCGATCCATCCACCAATAGTGATACGGTCTCCTGCTTTATAACCCAACATAAAGAGGTCTTTAGCTTCTGGAGTATAAGCTGAATAAGAAGAGATTAACTTATTTGCTTCTTCAGCAACACTGGGATCTACCGCTTTTGCTCTTTGCAACTTGTCAATAGCAGCAAAGAAAGTACATTTATTCAATGCCGGCTCATCGTTCCATTTATAATTACCTGCATACAGCTGTGCAATCAAAATATAAGGAGCCCCAAAGTTCTCATTGAAGCTGATAGCCTTTTGTGCATAACTTCTTGCCTGAGAAAGTTTTTTAGCCGAAGCCAATACACTCGCAGCTTTATAAGCGTTATCCGCTTTCTTTGCATTGTCTGTTTCAAGGTTTATAGCTTCATCAAAAAACTTAACCGAACCGTCGATATCTCCTTTCTTGAATGCCATTGCAGCACAACCTACGGCAGCATCTGCACTCGGTTCCAGTTTGTATGCATATAAAGAAGCCTGCAGATATGCATCACTGTCTTTACAGCCCATTAATGCCATTACCTTGATCACTTCTTTCAGCGCCTCCAGATTAGCCTGGTTAGCTTCAACTTTCGGAGCATATATTTCCTGTAATGATTCACAAGTAGCAGCACCACTGTTAATAAACTGAGCGTCCAATCCTTCTCTTACCGATTTCAAAGCAGTCTTAAGAGCTTCTTTATCTGTACTGGCAATAGCTTCATCCGTATATTGAGTATCAAGCAGATAATCCTTGATAAACTGCTCCTTGTGAGACGGATCAGCGTTCGACTTCGGCAAAGGCAGATCCAAGAAGAAATGCATTACATTAGGAGAAGCTTCCTCTTTCTTTTTTTCAAGAGATTCTTTAAACCATGCATAAGCTTGGTTCACATCTGGTGACGGAGCATACTGAATATATGCAAGCGCCTTATCTCCAAGCGCATCCGCAACAGAAGGTACTCCTTTCATTCTCGTCTGGAAATCTGGAATATACTTCATACGTACATCATGCGTATGCATCAACTCCTCAAAATACTTTTTATATTCAGGACTGTTCTTATCACTGATTTGTTTCATTAATCCCTCTAAAATCAAGAATCCGTCCTTAAATGTATAATAACGAAGTGTAGGACAAGTTTCCAACACAATCTTCCACGGCGCATAGGCATCCTTGAAGTTACCTGCTTTCACAGCTTCATGTGATACACTACTGTTAGGGATACAGATACTGTCACTCTGTGCCATAACAGAGGTTGCACCCGCCGAAAGGAACAACACAGCCATTAGCGTTTTAATCTTCATTGTATCTAAATTTTAGTTGTTATATAATTTGTCTATTCTTCAATATTAATCCACCTTACGTTTAAAGAACCAACGTTCATTAAATGTAATGCCGATACTGAATCTCAAAATATTTTCATTCAGCATGCCTGCCTGCAAGCCTTCCACGCGCACATATTGTGCCGTAACACTGACAATCGAACGTGAACGGGGAACAGGCAAACCAAAGCCGGCCGTTACACCATATTCACGAGAAGCTCTTTCACCGGCTTCCGTTTTATAATAAGGAGTCGTATAATACCCTCCCAAACGATATTTTACATGTCCGAAATAGTTTCTTCCTATTTTTGAAGGAATATACTCCGCACCCACAGAAATCTTCGTACGGTCACAAAAAGCATTCGGTTGATTCATGTACGTTACATCTCCCCATTTCTGCAGACTATAGTCAACACCTACAGTCAGCCGGTCGTCGTATTTATAAGTAACACCTGCCCCGAAGCAATTCGGTGTACCAAATGTCGCTATCGTATCTTTTACGGTAATTACGCTCGTATTTGTCTGCACATAAGTATCATTATTCAAATTGTGCTTCGGGGTAAACACCGCTCCCAGCGTTACAGAATGTTTCTTCCCAATCGGCTGAGTATACTGTATACCAAAATCCAGTTTATAATCACGCACTGACATACCGGTAGTTTCTACATACGAATTCGACACCGTCTGTCCGTAAATATCCGTGTAAGAAGGATAAACCATACCCAATGTCCGTGTGATATCTCCCCAAAAATAAGAGACATTCGCACCGATAGACAGGTTATTCAAAACCTTCACACCCAATCCGACATATAATTGATGCAAACCGCCGTCACCAAGCAATTGTTTTGTATAAGCAGGGCTGGTAGATGTTTCCGAATACGATTGCGACACATTGTATCCCACATTCGAAAAAGGTAACAACCCGATACTCATCGCCACTCTTCTATGCAGACGGAACTGCATGGCAATATAATCAAAGCTGGAATTCTTTACATTCAGCTTTACCGAACCGTCACTTATGTTAGAATTCTGCAAACTCGCCCCACCTTCAAACAAGAATGTCAGCGAATCGATAGCTGTATATGAAGCAGGATTCAACGGATTAATCTGTGAGCCGTCTCGCAATCCAAAAGCAATCCCTCCCATTGCTTTGCTGTTTCCAAAATTCTGATTGACTAAATCGCCATAGCCATATCGTGTATAGGGAGAGTTTGTATTATTTTGAGCGACTGTCACCCCTGCAAAAGCCATGAGCAAAAGCGCACAAAGTGTCTGTTTAAATCCTACCATTATTATAGTTTAAAATTCTATTTAATCCTTTCAACACTAAAAATCTATCTGC
>ENA-UEYF01002301-UEYF01002301.1-human-gut-metagenome-genome-assembly--contig:-NODE-2301-length-12586-cov-6.579743_pt1 | contig 12586 bp, 5 predicted proteins | sample MGYA00242902_ERZ507920 | MGnify/ENA primary metagenome ERZ507920 (study PRJEB26167, sample SAMN06115402) | human gut metagenome | host: Homo sapiens | place: China:Jiangxi | collected 2016-07-05...
GTGTAACAGATATGGTTTTTGTAATAAATTGTTAAATAAAGCCATCGCAATACGCTATAGTATTATTTTTTTAGACTAAATAATGTGTGAACATATACTGTATGAATATTAAAATAATTCATATAAAGGAGATAAATTCTTTTGTATTTTAGTTACTTTTGCGTAAAAACTTTCAAATATGGAGTTTTTGATTGATATGTTAAGCTATGAAAAGTATAGTTGTATTTTGGTGTTTTTGCATCGTTGGCATATGTTATGTTTATGCTATAGACAGTAACCGAGTCGATTCTTTATTGCTGAAATTAGATCAGTCGATAAAGAAACGTCCTATATATATGGAACAAAAAGAGTTGAGACTGGCAAAACTGAGAAGGCAGTTGTTACAGTTAATATCGGAGGAAGAGCATTTTGCCATTCTTGGTGCATTATTGGATGAATATCGTTCATTCAATACGGATTCAGCATTTTATGTGGCTGAGGAGAGGGAACAGATAGCTATGCGTCTTGGAAACCGAGAATATATAGATAATGCCCGTATGAATAAAGCTGATGTCTTGGGAATGACAGGCATGTATAAGGAAGCAATGGATTTGATGCGAAATATTCATGCAGAACGGTTGTCGAAAAACCTCCGTCCCTATTATTATCATATCTATCGCACAATCTATGGACTTATGGCTGACTATGCAGTTACAAAGTATGAAAGGAAACTTTATACGGAACTTACGGACAAATATCGTGATTCATTGCTACTAGTCAATAAGGATAACCTTTTGATACATACCTTGATTCAGTCCGACCAGTATAATGTACGCAATGAATACGATAAAGCCATTTGCTTACTGACAGATTATTTAGCCCAGCAGAAGGAATATGAACATGATGTTGCAATTTGTGCCTATACTTTATCAGAGTCCTATCGTCTGAAAGGGGATAAAGAAAAAGAAAAAGAATTTCTGATTGTTTCTGCCATAGCAGATATGACAACCGCTGTCCGGGAATACATTTCTTTGCGTAAGCTAGCCATATTGCTTTATCAAGAGGGGGATATCGAGCGTGCCTATTCTTATGTAAAGATATGTATGGAAGATGCCGCAGCTTGTAATGCTCGGTTGCGCAAATTGGAGATTTTGGAGATATTTCCCATCATTAACGATGCTTACCAACAAAAGACAGAGAAACAGCAGGAACAAATGAAATGGACATTGGCATCTATCAGCATGCTTTCATTTTTTCTATTGCTTGCCATATTTTATGTATATAAACAGATGAAGAGGTTGGCTGTCGCTCGCAAAGAAGTGATTGACACCAACAAGCGGTTAAAAGAACTGAATGAAGAACTTCACCTTTCGATGCACAAGCTTAAGGAGGCTAACCACAGTATTGCAGAGAATTCTTATCTGAAAGAGGAGTATATTGGTCGATATATGGATCAGTGTTCGGTATATTTGGAGAAGATGGACAATTACCGCCGGTCATTAGGTAAGATTGCTGCTACTGGGAATGTGGAAGAACTCTACAAGAACATCAAGTCTTCCAAATTTATAGAGGGGGAATTGAAGGAATTCTATGCGAATTTTGACAATACTTTCCTGCAAATGTTCCCTACTTTTGTGGAGGATTTCAATGCCTTGCTTACCAATGATGAGCAAATATCCTTGAAAACCGGTGAACGGATGAATACAGAGTTACGCATCTTTGCATTGATACGCTTGGGTATTAGTGATAGCGTGAAGATTGCTCAGTTTCTACGCTATTCTGTAACCACCATTTATAATTACCGCACGAAAGTTCGAAATAAGGCCGCTGGTGACCGTAACCTACTAGAACAAGAGGTAATGAAAATTAGAAATACAAAAGACTAATAGAATTTTACTATGCAGAATATTCTTATTTTACACTTATATTTTTACTACTTTTTTAGTTTTACTACACGTTTTTATATTACTAATATACAGTAGATTATACATTTTCCATTGATATAAATCACTACTTTTTCACTCTTTGATTCATAATTAGTATTTCTTATCTGATATTTTTGCGTTGTCTCTTTTCCCAAGAAAGAGATAGTTTGTAATTTATACTTTTTTATCAACTTTAAAATCTTATATTATGTATGCAAAAGAACAATCTAACTAGAAAACAAAGGGTAATAATTCGAATAGCCAACAAGTATCCAGACCCGCGATATGTCGTTCTGCTTAATAGGCTGTTATATTGTAATCAATGACGTTAATCTTTTAATTTAAAAAACTATGAAAGTAAAAACTACTATTCTGGCGCCACTATTTTTGTGGATAGGATTCTTTCCAGTTTATGCTGACGAGTCTATGGCAGAAAGTATTATTGTCCAACAGCAAGTAAAAGGTATCCGAATTAGTGGAACCGTACTTGATAAAGAGAAATCTCCACTTCCAGGTGTTAATGTGACAGTCAAAAATGAGCCAGGAGGGGCTATAACTGATGTGGATGGTCACTTCTATATTGAGGTACCGAATAAACAGAGTGTATTAAATATAACTTACATAGGTTTCAAGTCTAAAGAAATCGTGGTTGGAAATGAAATCAACTTCAATATTATACTAGAAGAAGATGTAGAAGCTTTGGATGAGGTTGTGGTAGTAGGTTATGGTAATCAAAAGAAACTTTCAGTTATTGGTTCGGTACAGACTATAGAACCTACCAAGTTGCAAGTCGGGTCCTCCCGTTCACTCAGTAACAATTTAGCCGGACAGTTAGCGGGTGTGATTGCAGTACAGCCATCTGGCGAACCCGGATATGATAACTCAAATTTCTGGATTCGAGGCATTGCTTCTTTCAGTGGAAATACTTCTCCATTAGTATTGGTAGATGGTGTAGAACGTAGCTTAAATGATCTTGATCCTGCTGAAATTGAATCTTTTTCTGTTTTGAAAGATGCTTCAGCCAGTGCTATGTATGGCGTACGTGGAGCGAATGGAGTCATTATTATCAATACAAAACGCGGAACGATAGCCGCTCCTTCTGTTAATGTACGTGTAGAGCAGTCCATTCAGGCTCCCACCAAACTTCCTGAGTTTATTGGAGCTGCTGAATATATGAGTTTACTTAATTCTCTGGAAAGTGATCCCAATAAACGTATGTTTACAAAGGAGCAGATACTTAAAACTTATTATGGCTACGACAAAGATTTATATCCGAATGTAGACTGGATAGACGCCATTACCAAAGATTATGCAACTTCCACTCGTGCTAATCTTACAGTAAGTGGTGGAACAGAAATACTCCGTTATTCTCTTACAGCATCTCTTTATCATGAAAATGGAATTATGGCTTCCGATAAGAGTTTGCCTTATGATACCCAAAGCAAGTTGAACCGTTACAACATACGGGCAAATGTAGATCTAGACTTGACAAAAACTACCCTAGTTCGTTTTAATGTAGGTGGTTACTTACAGAATCTACATAAAAGTCGCAGTGGTACGGATGAAGTTTTCAGTGCTGCTTTTGAAACGCCTCCTTTTGTACACCCCGCTGTTTATTCAGATGGGACTATTCCTATTGCCAGTAGCAAACGTCCTAATCCTTGGGCTATCAGTACACAGAACGGTTACTACCGTAGCGGACGAAGCAAACTAGAATCTTTGTTTGCTGTTGAGCAGAACCTTAAAATGATAACTCCGGGACTAAAAGCTAAGCTCACTTTTGCATTTGATACATATAATGAGAACTTTGTGACACGTGGTAAGGAGCCGGACTATTATAGCGTAGCAAAATCACGCAATGATGAAGGTGAACTAGTACATAGCATCTTGAAATACGGAAGTGAGTTTCTTGACCATTCCAGTAATGCAAATTACGGTAACCAGAGCGTTTATTTGGAAGCGGCACTCAGTTATAATCAGACGTTTAATAACAGACACATGGTAGATGCACTTCTTTTGTATAATCAACGCAGCTATGATTGGGGCGATATACAGCCGAACCGGACACAAGGTATTGCAGGACGTTTTTCATATACATTTGACCGCCGCTATATTTCTGAATTCAACTTTGGATATAATGGTTCGGAAAACTTTGCGAAAGGCAAGCGTTTTGGCTTTTTCCCTTCCATCGCCTTGGGGTGGCTCGTTAGTGAGGAGCAATTCATGGAACCTATACGCAATGTGATAAGTAAACTGAAACTCCGTGCCTCTGTGGGAACGGTAGGAAATGACAATATCGGTGGACGCCGTTTCGCCTATATCACAACCATCAATTCAAAAGCTAATGGTTACAATTGGGGATATACAGGAGATACTTATCGTGACGGTGTGCAGGAAGGAGAAGTCGGTGTAGGAAACCTGACCTGGGAGAAAGCGCTTAAAACGAATATAGGTATAGAAATAGGTCTTTGGAATGAACTCGATTTTCAACTCGATCTATTTAAAGAACGCAGGACCAGCATTTTCATGCAACGTGCCACCATTCCTACCCAAACCGGGTTTATCAACAATCCATATGCCAACTATGGCAAGGTGGACAACAAAGGTATCGATCTGTCACTGAATTACAATAAGCGAATCAATAAGGATTGTAATATCAGCGTAAGAGGAACTTTTACTTATGCTAAGAATACAATCATCGAACGAGACGAACCAGAATCAGTCAAAGGAACTTATCGTTCTATTACCGGGCATTCAATCAATACGCTGTGGGGGCTGCAAGCCTTAGGACTTTATACCGATGATGATTTCGTAGATGGAAAGCTGAAAGAAGGAATTCCTGTTCCACAACTAGGCGGTGAAGTGCGTCCGGGCGATATCAAATATCGTGACATGAATAACGATGGCTATATAACTAGTGCTGACGAAGGCTATATTGGTAGTACTACTGACCCGAGAATCGTTTATGGGTTTGGCGGAAATATCAATTTCCGTAATTGGGATATGAGTTTCTTCTTCCAAGGAAGTGGTGACACTTACCGTATTATCGGTGGGTCGGATTATTTCATTCCCGGTAGCGGAGTCGGTGTATTAGGTAATGTCTATACCAACTATACAGACTGCTGGACTGAAGAAAATCCTTCTCAGGACGTTTTTTGGCCACGTCTTTCTCAGAGTACTAATACGAACAATAACCGTGCCTCGACTTTCTGGAAGAAAAATATGAGTTTCCTCCGTTTGAAAACACTTGAAATAGGCTACAGCCTACCTAAGAATGTCGTTAATAAAATTAGCGCGAAGAGTATCCGATTCTTTGCCAGTGGGAATAACTTGTTCTACATTTCCAAGTTCAAATTATGGGACCCGGAACTGGCCACCTCTGATGGTTTAAAATATCCGTCCATGCGTTCTTTGATGTTGGGGGTAGAAGTAAATTTTTAATGTAGAATGAACTAAAGAAAAAGAACAATGAAATTTATAAAAAATATTCTTATAGGATTTATAGTCACAGCTTCATTGATGTCTTGTGTTGACTATCTTGACAAAGAAACTGATACAGAATTAACTCTTCCTTTGGTCTTTGAAGACAAAACCCGTATTGAGGGTTGGCTTGCCAATGTCTACTCGGCTATACCCGATCCTTATTGGGGTTATACTAACACATTGGGTTGGGAAGTCCTAGCTGACGATCTGACTCCGTCCGAACGTTGGCGGCAGTGGGGTTGGAAAGTCATTCCTTATATATTGGGTGAATGGACACCTAACAGTGATTGGGAAGGAAATTACTGGAAGCTTCTTCCGCAATGTATTCGGGAGGCTAATATTTTCCTTGAGAACATACACCCACTACCAGCACAGGGTATAAGTGCAAAAGAAGTAGAGTATATGAAAACGGAGTGCAAATTCATGAAAGCCTATTATTATTACTTGCTTGCCAATACTTATGGAGCTGTTCCGTTTGATCCTGATTATATTGCTCCAACAGATTTTGTACTGTCGGACTTGATGAAAGGACAGGCTCCTTATTACACTGTGATAGATTGGGCTGACAAGGAAATGCTTGAGGCTTCTATGATACTACCTCCTAAATATACTGAAGCGCGAAAGTATGGGCGTGTTACCAGTATTATGTGTTTGGCAGTGCGTGCACGTATGTTACTTTTTGCTGCCAGTCCATTGGTAAATGGGAATACGGATTATGCGGATTTCAAAAATGAGAAGGGTGAAAATCTTTTCAGTACCGTTTATGACCCGACACGTTGGAAAAATGCAGTAGAAGCGTGTAAACTATTGATTGATGAGGCTGATAAAGCCGGATATAAGCTTTATGTTGAAGAAAATGCAAATGGAGAGATTGATCCGTTTATGTCTTATCAGAACTTGTTTTTGAAGCGTTTTGATGAAGGGAACACCGAAATTCTGTTTGCGCGTCCAAGCTCTGATTATGGTTCATACGAAAAACATGCAACACCGGCTGCCAGTGGCGGTAGCGGCGGGTTAGGGGTAACTCAATCTTTGGTCGATGCTTTCTTTATGCAAGACGGACTTCCTTATGACGGTTCGAATGAAGAGGGATTTTCCGAATCGGACGTAAAACTTGATAATACAATCTGGGACGAAGAAGTAAATGGAGGAGCTGTTACTTATGCAGGTACATATAATATGTATTGTAATCGTGAACCGCGCTTCTATGTATCCGTAGCTTTTAATAACTCTTATTTCCCTACCGAGAAACGTAAATTTGAGTTTTTTAACGGGCAGAAAGACAATCCGCATACGCACGATGCGCCTCAAAATGGTTATCTTATCCGTAAACGGGTGTCTCCTAAGACGAATGTTAAAGAGAACAATTACCAGTATCGTCCCGGTATTGTTTACCGCTTGGGAGAAGCATTTTTGAATTATGCCGAGGCATTGAATGAGTATAAAGATGAACGTACAGTTCGCGAGGAAGCTTTGAACTATGTGAATAAAATTCGTACACGTGCTGGTATTCGTACTTATACGTTTGGTAATAGTGATGCCCAGAATATCCATGTGGACGATAATCAAGAGACTGTGCGTAAGATTATTCGTGCCGAACGCCGTGTCGAGCTTTGTGGAGAAGGGGTGCGTTATGACGATTTGCGCCGTTGGAAAGAAGCTGAAAAAAAGCTGAATGGAGATATGTACGGAATGAATTATAGCGGAAAAGACGCTGAGGCTTTTTATGTACGTACACCTTATCAGAAACGTGTGTATAATCCTGCTTATTATTGGTTCCCTATCCATCAAAGTGAAATGGATAAAAACGAGAATCTGCGACAACTTCCATTTTGGAGATAATTCCCATAAAATCAAGCAAAATGAAAAATAAAATCTTTTTTTTACTTGCCATGCTTTCTTGTTTGATAGTAGGCTGTAAGGATGAAGATATACGTTATAGTATTGAGCGTCCCGATGATACCATGCACTTGCAAGTATCGAATGAATATGTAGAATTGAATCAGAAATTTGGAAAGGAGGAGGCTGTTACTTTTTCATGGAATGAGGTAACCAATGCCCCTTTGGACTCTAAAGTGACTTACTATTTTAAGTTGGACATTGCTGACAATGATTTCGGCACTTCTATTGACAAAATGAGAATTCCGGCCGGCGAGCACAGTGTAAGCTTTACCCATAAAAAAATGAACGCATTATTGACGAAATGGAAAATAGAACCCGGTGAAAGAGTAACATTGGAAGCTGAAATTATCGCAGAAATAGAAGAGACCGACTGCTATGTGAAACCGGAACTATCAACTGTACGTTTTGACGCAGTGGGGTATGAAATACAGCCATACGACATCTATGTCATGGGAACAGCACTTGAAGGAGCTACTGACCCGGTCAATGCGCTTAAAATGACAGAAGAGATATCGGAAGAGGTATATACCTGGTACGGGGTGATGAAAGAAGGTGACTACAAGTTTATTTTGAATACCACCGGACAGTCACCTTCGTATACACAGGGTGCCGACGGCAGTGTGGTCTTTAATGAGCATGAAACCGGTAATGAAACCCCCTTTACCATTAATAAAGCAGGATTTTATGTGTTGAAATTGAACATTGAAGCCGGAACATTGAATGCAGATTACCCGACTACCGACTATAATGATGTTTGGATGGTAGGAGAAGCAACCCCTGCAGGTTGGAACATCATGAGTTCCACAAAACTGACGAAAGATCCAGTCAACCAAGTGGCTTTCTATTATGAAGGTCTCCTGAAAACCGGAGATATGAAATTTCCATTGGAACTGAAAGAAGACTGGAATGTAGCATGGCTGATGCCAATAGAAAACGGAACGCATGAATTTGGAGATAATCGTATGGAACGCATCGAGGCCGGTATACAGGGACATGACTACAAATGGAACATTACCAAAGAAGGCAACTACCGGGTGACACTGAACATGTACACCATGACTATTGACTTCAAGCTGTTACAGAGCATTCCTGATGATCTGCCCTGCAAAGAGATATGGATGTTAGGTGATGCAACTCCTGCCGGTTGGGAGCAAGGGAAGGAAGCTTTCGTTTATGATTTCAATGTTGATAAAGGAACATTCTATTGGGAAGGAGAATTAAAAGCTGGTAGCTTTAAATGTCCGATAAATGTAGATGGAAGTTGGGCGATCACTTGTTATATGCCCAAGCAGGCGGGAGAAGACGGAAAAGCTTCTCTTAACATGACTGATGTGCAGTTGGTTCAACCGAATGGTAATGACTACCAGTGGAAAGTGGAAGAAAGTGAAGCCGGTCAGTATCGTGTAGAACTGAATGTATTGACTAATAAGATTAAATTTGAAAAGAAAAATTAGTAATCCTACGAGTGCGGACAATTTAGTTCCGCACTCGCTTAGAAATGAAAAAGTAGTATGGAATATAAGAAAATAACATTGTTTTGCTTGTTGATGATAGGAATATTTACTTCCACAAGCTGTAAGGACGAAGGAACAGGGTGGACTCCGGATATGATTCCCGATGATGAAGTGGAAGTGCCGGATTATGACGAAGAGGTGGATATTAGCAATATCCATAAATTCAAAGCCCCACTCTATTGGAGTGTATATGAGTTTTGTATGGAGATGGCTGATAATGGTATTCCTGAATATCAAATGGATATGAATGCAGAAGAGTGGGACAAAGCTATTGACTGGGTTGCCGAGAATCTGAAACCTTATGGTTATGATATGCTTTGTACGGATGGATTTATTCCTATGCTTTGTGAAAAGAACGAATACGGCTACATGGACAAATATGGTAGCATGTATTTGAAAGATCTTGTAGCTAAATGTAAGGCAAAAGGGTTGAAACTAGGTGTGTATGATAACCCGTTGTGGTTACACGGAAAAGATGAAACTCCCATTCAGAATACCAATAACATTACATTGGGACAATTGAAGTATGATGCCGAGAGTGATGTTGTAGCGCATCCGGACGAGCCGGATAAGTTCTTTACTTATGTGGTTGCTACCCATAAAGGAGCAAAAGAATATATTGACGGCTTTTTCAAACATTATAAGGAATTAGGAGTAGAATATATTCGTATGGATTTTCTCAGTTGGTATGAAGATGGATTTGACCGTGGCATGGAAGCCAGTTGGGGAAATGGACTTGTGGGCAGAGGCTATGGAAGAGAATGTTATGAAAAGGCATTGGAGTATATCTGTATTTCGGCCACTCGCTATGGTATTTTTACTTCATTGGTTATGCCACATCTTAAAAATAATGCCGAGTTGGAAAGGAAATATGGTAATATGGTGCGTATTGTAGCAGATACAGGTCAAGGTGGATGGAACCATTTTTCTGACGATAGCCGAGGCAAAGTGTATGAAGGCTGGCCCAACAGCATGAATATGTTTGATGGATTTATATATTGGTCGAAAGTAACAGGACGTAATCAAGTAATTCCTGATGGCGATTTTATCCGTCTTAATACCTTTAATACTGATGCGGAAAAAGAGTCGGTTATTTCTTTGCAGTTGATAGCAGGAGGGCCGGTAACGGTAGCTGACCGACATAATACCGTAGGAGATAACCTGAAATTTTATCAGAATGAGGAAATGTTGGCACTGAATGCCGACAGATTCGTAGGAAAGCCTCTTTCGGGTGACGTGACCGACACTGAAAAGAACCAGATTTGGTACGGACAGATGTCTAACGGTGATTATATAGTAGGACTTTTCAACCGCGACAATGAACAGAAAACATATGAACTACATCTTTCGGAGATTGGTATAGAAGGAGAAGTAAGCGTACGCGACTTGTGGAAACACAAAGACGAAGGCAAAGCATCTAAATTGAGTGTTGAATTAGGGCCGCGGGCTTGCAAGGTTTTGAAACTGACCAAATAATTTAATAACAGTACATTTATATGAATAAAAAAAGAATAATGAAGTGGATAGGATTGGCGGTGATGCTAAGCATGGCACCATTTGTTCGAGCTACAGTTGACAATAATAATCCGATAGCAAATTCCAAGGCAGTGGTTATATGTGGCAATGCACGCTTCACAGTACTGACTCCAGAAATGATTCGTATAGAATATAGTGAAAAAGGCATGTTCGAAGACCGTCCTACATTTACAGTTGTCAACCGTAATCTTGAATTGGTAGATTTCAAGAAAAAAGAAGATGACCGATTCTTGTATATCCAGACTGATAAAGTAAAACTCAAATACCGAAAAGGAACCAATCCGAAAACAAGTCCGGCATCTCCGGAAAACCTCACTATTACCATTGAAAACCATGGCTGTGAAACACTTTGGTATCCAGGGAAAAAAGATCCGCTAAACCTTAAAGGGACTTGTCGGACTCTTGACGGTAGCAATGGAGACAATAAACGGAGTGAATTGGAAAACGGATTAATATCCCGATCCGGTTGGGCTGTAATAGATGATTCATGGGAAGCAACACGTGCTGACGGGAGTCACTCATTTGCACTTGAGCCAAATCCGGAGGTTGGATATGACTGGTGGGCATATCGTAATGACCCTCAGGCTATTGACCTGTATTTTATGGGCTATGGCAATGAATATAAGAAAGCTATCGGAGATTTTACCAAAATAGCCGGTAAAATTCCTTTACCACCGGCATACGTTTTCGGCTATTGGTATAGCCGTTACTATTCATATTCAGCCGATGACTATCGGGAGATTATGCGAGAAATTAAGAAGAACGATATCCCTACCGACGTAATGATTCTTGATATGGATTGGCATTGGAATGGCAAGGCATCAAGTGAGTCGGAGAATATCGGAGGTTGGACCGGCTGGTCTTGGAATACCAACTTAATACCTGAACCGACTAAACTTCTTCAGGAAATCCATGACAACGGTTACAAAATCGCTTTAAATCTCCATCCGGCAGATGGCATTGACAGTATCGAATCTCCATCCTATTACAAAGCAATGAGTAGGGAACTTGGCGGTAAATATGGTAGTAACGGCAAAATTGCCTGGTATCTTGATTATCCGGATTTTACAAAGTCATTCTTTGACAACGTAATCCGTGACCATGAATCTGAAGGTGTGGATTTCTGGTGGCTCGACTGGCAACAACATCTTACGAGTCCATATACTCCCGGTCTTGGACAGACATTCTGGTGCAATCATGTGTTTTACAATGATATGGTTAAAAACAGGCCTGACCGCCGACCTGTAATCTTTCATCGTTGGGGAGGATTAGGGAGCCATCGTTACCAAATTGGTTTTTCGGGAGATGCCCTTATAAATTTCCCGACTCTCGCATTTGAGCCGTACTTTACTTCCACCGCATCAAATGTAGGATACGCTTTCTGGGGACATGACCTTGGAGGCCATGCGTTTACCGATGAAAAAATTGTAAATGACCCGGAACTAATGCTTCGTTGGATTCAGTTTGGAGTGTTTACCCCTATATTCCGCAGTCATGCCACTGATGACAGCCGGATAGAACGGCGTATATGGAAATTTCCCAATTTTCCTAAGTTACGCGATGCCGTAAAACTTCGTTACGCACTCTTCCCTTATATATATACAATGGCTCGTGAGACATTTGATACAGGTATAGGTATGTGCCGTCCACTTTACTATGAATACCCTGAAAGTGAAGAGGCATATAAATATGAAGGTGAATATTTCTTTGGAAACGACATTTTAGTAGCTCCGATAACAGAACCGGCTTTGGAAGATGGTATCAGTTCAAAAGAAATCTGGTTTCCTGAGGGGAAATGGTGGAGTGTGGCTACAGATGAATTGATTGAAGGACCGTGCAGAAAAACAATGTGTTTTACGCAGGAGCAAATTCCGTATTTTTTTAAACAAGGTGCAATTATTCCTTATAATCCTCCTACTGTAATGAATGTGACAGAACGTCCCGGACATCTGATTTTAAACTTCGTGTCAGGTTGCAAGGGTGAGGGGGTATTGTATGAAGATGATGGTGATAATAATGATTATAGTACCGTTTTTGCAACAACAATCTTAAGACAATCATTCAAAAATAATAAAGGAGAATATGTCATTACTCCTCGTCAGGGAATTTATACGAACGGTGTCAATGCTCGTTCATATACTTTTCGCATCTATAATACGACGCAACCTGTAGCGGTAAAAGTGAATGGAGTGGAAACTTCTAATTATTCTTATGACGTAAAAAGAAAATGTACGAACATTGATATAC
>ENA-UEYF01002302-UEYF01002302.1-human-gut-metagenome-genome-assembly--contig:-NODE-2302-length-12581-cov-2.794226_pt1 | contig 12581 bp, 8 predicted proteins | sample MGYA00242902_ERZ507920 | MGnify/ENA primary metagenome ERZ507920 (study PRJEB26167, sample SAMN06115402) | human gut metagenome | host: Homo sapiens | place: China:Jiangxi | collected 2016-07-05...
AATCCTCCCGCGAATCGCGGCCCCCGTGCAAAATTATCGTACGACGGTCGATAGAAGCATCAAGTTTGGACAACAACTCGTGACGGGCAGAATCGACACTACCCGAAGTCTGAATGACAAACAAATAAGGCGTATGATCCGACTGTTCGGCCACACTCTTTTGATACAACTGTTTGATAAGCCCGATAGCCATCTTATCGAACCCTATAATCACATAATGATTCCTAAATTTATAGCCTATCTGACCCTCCCTCGCACGCTCTACCCGGCGGTCGATAATATTCGAGAAAATAGAGATGAGCAAACCGCCCATCAGTGCAGACCCGGTGATCGAAATAAGGAATGCAAGGAAACGATTCCACGTCCCTTCGACGACATACTGATTGCCGGGATCGGCAAAATGATAATAGACATCGACAAAAATATTACGTGGGTCGTTCTCCTTAATAGTAAGAATACTGCCAGTAAGCCATTCGATTACGATGAACAAAAGAATAGCAGCAACGATAACACCCAGTAAAAAAAGCAATTGCCATTTGATACCCGATGACAAAATTCGGTCTATACCGATAACCGGGTGTCTGAAAAAATCCTTCATCGCCCCGAAAAATTCTTTTAGTCTTTTCATCTCTTCTTCACAATATCGAATCCCAACGCTTGTATCAGTTTAAGCGTCCCTATCGCTGTGTTGCGATCGTAATCTTTTTCTATTTCAGGTAATTCCTCATAAGGCACGAGACAGGGATGAGTCTTCTTCTCGTCGTCCCGTCGCGCTCCGTAAGTCCACCCTTCGGACAAACGAGATTGCGACCACACCTCATGAACATTTTTCGCCATTACCTCGACCAACTCCATAAGTTCCTCCGGTAGTTTTTCCCGGCTGGTATCCGTCGGAGCCGGAATATACTTTTCGCGTTTCATCGTCATACTGTATTATCCAAGTTATTTTCCCCAAAGATAGCATAAGGCAAGTACAGGACAAAATGAACATGCAAAATACTTTCGGTCCCCACCTGCAAAACCTCATGATAACATCACAAAACTCCTCCTCTGCCGTGCCCCGTAGCATTACGGGGTGTTTTGTAACGCAAAATATAGGGGAGGTGGCACGCAGTGACGGAGGGATTAGTTCCAAAAAAAATCCTATATGCCTCTTTTTACCCCCTCTCTTCGTCTCCACCGCTCCTCTGTCTCTCCTCTATACCGCTTCGCAACACAAGGGTGAATGGGAAAGCCTTCTCGTCTTACCGGCAAAATTACACGATAAAAGAGTGTCGCAAAACTCCTCCCCTGCCGTGTCCCGTAGTATTACGGGGTGTTTTGCAACGCAAAATATAGGGGAGGTGGCACGTAGTGACGGAGGGGTTAGTTCTAAAAAAATTCTGGTAAAGATTATCTATCTTATGAAAAAAATCGGGAGCTTCCTTTTACCCACCTTTTCTTTTGTAGAAAAGAAGCAACGACAATCTACCTCACATCTAATGTGCGCCGCATCACAAAATGCTCGTCGAGTTCTTCGGTTTTGAGGTACAGTTCCACTTCGTAACGCCCGGCTGGGAACGGGCTTGTTATACCGTTCGGGCCTTCCAGCCTCATAGAACTGGATACTTCGAAATCTTGTTGAAAAATATCTTTCGAGTCCAGTTCATTAGTGACTGCATCTTGAACACTGGTATAAACTAAGTTACCCTCCATATAGAACTTGAATATCAATTTCAATGAATGTCCTTTTTCAAGCGAGCGCCACTGGAATCCGGCTAATAGCCTTTTGTATGTATTGGCTTTGAAAGATTTCTGTTCAATGATTTTTCCCTCGTAGATGTGCAATGCGCAATCATAAGTAACCCATTGTTGCACTTCTTCATCGGTATTGCAGAAATGAAGCACCAAAGCCAAAGGTTCGATCCAGCCTCGCTGCTTGGGCGATTTCACGACCTCGAATCGCCCACGACCCATTTCCCGACTCTTATAGTAAAGAGTGTAAGCATGAGTGCCGGGGGCATAAGAAGTACCGGAATCTGAGCCCCAGCCACATATTTGCAACCATTGGGACCCATCTCGGGGAGTGAGTGTGACAGTGTGGTCGAACGATTTGATTTTGCCTGTCCTTTCATTCTTGATCTCCACACGGTAAGTAACCTTGCGCACAACGTCCGAATAACAGGTACATCGGCAACGCATTTGCATATACTTGGGCTCCACGAAGTTGCCCGTATTCCAATCATCTATCACTTCACCGTTGCCGTTGATATTACGAAATTCAAAGTTCGAGACAATATGAATCCACCCCATGCTTTCCCAAATGTCTTCCAACGGAGCTATTTCGAGCGGAGCGCTGATAACCACATGATCTTCTTCATCAAGAATATCGAACCGCCATGTACCGACCGAAGTGAAATGATCTCGCTTTTCCGAACCCCACCACGGAAATTGCGCCGACATCTTCTCAACGGGTTTTAACGGGGCATCGAAGTCGTAGGTATGAGTTTTTCCGCTTGGTTCGGTAATGCGTACTTTTATCTTGACAGTGCGGTCGATGCGCGATGTCATCTTCACCACAGGCATAATATAGCGCGAGTCGGTATAAAGTTTGCTACTTGGCCGGGTATTGCGTTTGCCGTCTTTACCCACTTCGCAAAATTCGAGCGAATGGATTTCGTACCCGCGGTCTTTCTTGAACAAATCGAATAATCCCATAGATATCGAGACAAGGTTAATGAGACAATATGCGAATTTATAAAACGTTATAAAATTTGCCAAACTATCTGGGGAAAATTTACAGCGACCCATTTTTCGCATGATACCAAAATACGCAAAAATCAAAGTCTGGAAGGGATTCAAAAATTATTTCTCGAAGATACATTTCTAATATAATATAGCACAAACCGAATTCTATGCAATAGGAATAATCTATTATCTTTGCATTCGTTTACATATGCTCCATTCAAAATAAAGAAAGAGACAACTAAACAAAATCGGCCAATATGAGTAATAATATTGAAAATCTATTTACACAATATTATCAGATATTGCGCGCCTATGCATTACGTTACGTTCAAAACCAAGATGCGGCAGAAGATATTGTACAAGACGTATTCTTCGAATTATGGCTACGGCGTAACGAGATAGATTTCGACCTCGTTTATCAGGAAGATTCCCTACTATTGAAAGATTTGGATCGGGAAATAAAAACCTATGTCGAATCTCTGCCCGAGCAATGCCACCGTATATTCATCATGAGTCGTTCCCTCAATTTGAAAAACAAAGACATTGCCTTGCAACTGGGGATAAGCATTAAAACCGTCGAAAAACAAATAACAAAAGCCTTGTCGGGACTAAGAAGTCATTTGAAAAAAAATGGATTGCTATCCTTTTTCTTCTTACTGTTTTCAGGATTCGAATAAAAAATAAATTGCTTCGTATGGACAGACAGAACGAAATAAAAGAAATAGATAGACTCATCTTGAAATATCTCGAAGGAGAGGCTTCGAAAGATGAAAAGATCGAGTTATACCGTTGGATCGAACTTTCGGAGGAAAATAAGACACATTTCAAAGAAGCACAGGAACTGTGGCTATCGACCCAAGCCATACTCGCACCGAAAGAAGATACGGAAAAAGCATTACGGCGTTTCCGTTCTAAAATCAAGAACTACAATCGCCGCGGCAAAACATTCCGCAAACCACTCTACTACATTACCCAGTGTGCAGCCATAATAGTGATACTATTAGGCTTGTATTACTTTTTCATAGGAGAATCTAACCCCGAACAATACGCTTGCGTAGAGATGGCAATCGGTAACAAAGGTTGTATTACCCTCCCCGACAGCACGGTGGTTTGGCTCAATTCAGGCAGTAAATTGACATACCCCAGCCGGTTTTCCGATAAAAAAAGAAAAGTCCGGCTCAACGGGCAGGCCTATTTCAAAGTCTTCCACAAAGAAGATCAACCATTCGTTGTCGAAACCAACGATATGGACATAAAAGTTCTCGGGACCAGCTTTGTCGTCAAGAATTACATACGAGACGAAATCATCGAAACGGCATTGGTCGACGGGCATGTAGAAGTCTATTTTCCCAATAGTTCGGTTCCTCCCATAACTTTGCAACCTGCCGAGCAAGTCACATACTCCCGCAAGACGAAAGAAACGAAAATATATACGCGAAAAGATAGTAGTCTCTACCACATTTGGGCACAAGAAAAACTACTATTGAGCAATTGTGAATTGACAGAAGTCATAGAAAAATTAGGCGCATGGTATAACGTAACAATGACCTGTACGAACACTTCCCCTACCCCTGTCTATATGACGCTGACGGTCAGGGCAGAACCGCTGAAAGAAATATTGCAAACGCTCAAATCGATAGCCCCCATAGATTATCGTTTCAATAACGACACGGTCTACATTGAGCACAAGCCAAATAGTTAAAATATATTAATACACACTCGTTAAGGTAGGGCATGCCCACTCTTGTTTGTGATAATTATAGAGTGGAGCACATGGAAAAACACAACCGACATATAGACGAACTCATAACGAAGTATCTGGATAAATCCCTTACTCGGGAAGAATGCGCCGAACTGCGCCGTTATTTGGCAGAAGACAAAAAGCATCTCGCATATTTTGCCGAAATAAGAGACCTATGGTTATACAATACGGCTCTGTGGCAACCGGTTATATCCACACGGTCGGCTCTCGAAAAACTGAAAAAGAGAATAAGGAAATATACTTCTCTCGTAAAAATCAGAAGAACAGTCTATTACGCTTCCCAGATTGCAGCCGTTATTGCGATAACCTTTATCTTTCATACCGTAAAGGAATCCAACGCCTATTCCGCCACAACCCATACGGTTCTCACCTCGACCCACAAATCGGAAGTCACTCTACCCGACGGCACGATAGTATGGCTCAACAATAATACGAAACTCATTTATCCCGAAGCATTTTCATCGACAGAACGATCCGTTTATTTAGAAGGCGAAGCCTATTTCAAGGTCACGAAAAACAAAGCACGTCCGTTTGTCGTGAAATCACAAGGACAAGAGATTAAAGTGTTAGGAACATCTTTCAATGTGCGAAACAGACCGAACGAAGACCTTGCGGAAACGACGTTGATTTCGGGAGCCGTATCCCTCCGTTTCAATAATGACTCCGTGCCCGTCAGATTAAATCCGAACGAGCAGATAACCTACTCCAAATCAAATCAATCTATCCGTAAAGACACGGTCGTCGCTCATGAATATATAGCATGGGCTACGGAAAAGATGACATTCGACAACGACAGATTCACAGATGTGATCTCATATCTGGAAGACAAATACCAACTTCAAATAATCTGCCCGGAAGAAATCGCCGATACTTTATACCTGACCCTCGTCGTAAGGAACGAAACCAAAGAAGAGATATTCAAGGAAATAGCGCGTATCTCCCATTTGCAATACTCCATACACAACGATACGGTCTATTTCGATTTCCCGGAAAACACCGATTGTCAAACTTTACAACACAGCCTATGAAACACCATGAAGCGACCCTAACAAAAAACAAGCGATTCAATCATAAAGAATACGACCATTTCTCGTAAACACATCGAAAGAAGAAACCAAGTTAAATACATAAAACCATGAAGACCCTTAAACACAAAAAAACGATCACAAAACGATCTTCATTCCCCTACAAAGTCATAGGACTGGTTTTGTATCTTCTATGGGTTCAACCATTTGGAGCAAATCACCTGTACGCATCGGAACGGAAGATAAACATCGAGGTAAACGACGTGACATTAATCGATGTACTGAAACAAATAGAAGCTCAAAGCGACTATGTGTTCTTCTATAACAACGCAGACATCGATACTAAGAAGAAAATCAGCATTAATATGAAAGATGCGAATATAAAAGACGTTCTGGATAAAATCCTGAACGAATACTCTTACCGCATCAACAATAAAAAGATCATCATCACCGCCAAACGTCAGGCCCTCGTTCGCACAAACAAAATTAGCGGTGTCGTCTCCGACGATTCAGGACAACCTATTATCGGGGGCAACGTCTTGGTAAAAGGTTTAAACAAAGGAACCATGACCAACATCGACGGGAAATACACAATCGATGTACCCGACAGTGCAACGACTCTCGTTATCTCCTACATCGGATATAAAAAACAAGAAGTTGAAATCGGTGACAGAAATTATATTCCGGTAACTCTTCAAAAAAACGACGTTCTGATGGACGAAGTAGTGGTTATTGGTTACGGGACGGTTAAAAAAAGTGATTTGACGGGAGCTGTATCGAGTGTCAAAACAGAGAATCTGCCCATCGCAGCCAACACTTCTGTCACACACATGTTGGCAGGACAGGCCGCCGGAGTAATGGTAAAACAAAATTCCGCTCAACCGGGCGGAGGAATCGAAATATACGTCAGAGGTGCTGCATCGACCGGTGCAGGGAATGACCCTCTGTATGTAATCGACGGATTTCCCGTCACCAACAAAAGCGTGGAACCCGAAAGCGGGAACCGCTACGAATATGGTTCCCGAAACCCGATGAACTCGTTGAATCCCAACGATATCGAATCCATAGAAATTCTTAAAGATGCCTCCGCCACTGCAATCTACGGAGCAAGAGCTGCCAACGGCGTAATCTTGGTCACGACCAAAAGAGGGAAAAGCGGGAAACCCATAGTAAAATACAACGCCAACTATTCGATTCAAACAATAGCCAAACGACTGGAAATGTTATCGGCTAAGGAATTCATGAATGTTTCAAACGAAATATCCTATCAAAAATGGCGCATGGATAATGAATTATATCCGTATGGCGGAGAGCTGGAAGAAGACGCTTTACCCTACAAGAGCAATCCATATAGTCCGGAAGAAATCGCTGCCGCCGGAGAAGGGACCGACTGGTTCGGGCTGCTTACGCGCGACGGCTCCATCAACCAACACAACGTGTCTGTTTCAGCCGGTACGGAATCCACACGATTTTTGGCATCTTTGAATTATTACAAACAAAAAGGAGTAATCAAAAATTCCGATTTCCAACGTATATCGGGAAGAATAAACCTCGATCAAGATTTAGGAAAATACGTCAAAGCCGGTATCAATGCAACATACAGCACCATTTTCAACAATAATGTCCCATTAGGAGAAGGTAACGCCGAAAATTCCAGCCTGCTGAATTCGGCATTGCATTACGACCCCCTCGTCCCGGTAAAAGACGAATCGGGAAACTATGCGCTGAGTCCCACACTGGGCATGATTCCCAACCCGGTTTCAATGCTCGAAATTACAGACCAGACGCAAACCGATAGATTACTGGCAAACGGCTATATCGAAGCTACATTCTGGAAAGATTTGAAAGTAAAGCTCAATATAGGTATCGACAAAAATCAAGGTCGCCGCAGTACCTATCTTCCCAAATCGACGCTATACGGAAAACAAGAAGGAGGAAAAGCCAATATCAATGAAAATAGGACGGTCGATTTATTGTTCGAACTAACAGCCAACTATACGAAGCAGCTTTTCAAGGAAAGAGACAGATTGGAAGTATTGCTCGGGTATTCATACCAACAAGAGAACTGGGACGGATTAGGAGCCGGCAGCTCTCAATTTTTCACCGATTTATTCCTATGGAACAAATTGGAAGCCGGGAATGTGGCCCGTCCGCCGGTAAGTTCTTCCAAAGGCAAAAACGAATTAGGTTCTTATTTCGGCAGAATCAACTATTCCCTGCTCGACAAATACCTGTTTACATTCTCTTTAAGATATGACGGCTCTTCGAAATTCGGTAAAAACAACAAATGGGGTCTTTTCCCATCGGGAGCATTCGCTTGGAAAATGCAGAATGAAAACTTTTTGAAAGACGTCGACTGGTTGTCCGAATTAAAATTAAGAGTCAGTTTTGGGCAAACCGGAAACAGCAATATCGGAGGCAATGCCTACGAATACTATGAAGCCGGTAATCAATATGTATTCGGAGATGCTGTACAAACAGGCAGTATCAAAAGCCAGCTCGAAAATCCCGACCTCAAATGGGAAACGACGACAGAGTTGAACGTGGGTCTCGACTTCGGATTTCTAAACAACCGAATCACAGGATCGTTTGAATATTTCCACAAAGTAGTCAGCGATTTACTCGCCTTCCGCAAACTGAATTCCTTGATGGAAGTCTCTACTATTGCAGACAACATCGGAGCGACCCAAAGCACCGGGTATGAGTTTTCTTTAAATACGGTAAACCTTACCGGCCCGTTCAAATGGAACACAACATTGAATATATCCTCCTATAAAGACCGATGGAAAGAACGCAACCCCGATGTAGTCTTGGCGCCTTATGAAAAAGAAGATGCACCTATCCGGGCTATCTATGGATGCGTATCCGACGGTATTCTGCAAATAGGAGAAACTCCTCCTGCCTCCATGCCCGATTTATTGCCGGGACAAATGAAAGTAAAAGACCTGAACGGGTTTGACCCGAACGACGGTTCCAAATTGCTCGGACACCCCGACGGCAAAATAGATGCAGCCGACAGAATCTATTTGGGAAGTACCGACCCGAAAGTTATCATCGGATTCGGCAACATGTTCGAATACAAGAACTTCGACTTGAATATTTTCTTCTATGGCATGTTCGGTCAATACGTGGCCAATTCGAATCGGGCAAAATACGGGCCCTCCGGTTGCGAATACATCTTGCAACGGCAAAAATATTCGAAAGAAGTATTGGAACGGTGGACTCCCGACAATCCCACGAACAAATTTCCATCGGGATTTTACAGTGCCTACTACGGAGGAGATGACTGGCTGCTCGAAAAAGTATCGTTCGTACGTTGTAAAAACATAACATTGGGATACTCTTTCCCGCACAAATGGATACACAAAGTCTTTTCACAAGCCAGAATATACGTCGATGTTGAAAACCCTTTCATCATTACGAACTATCAGGGATTAGACCCGGAGATGGATTCAAAAGGCGGATATCCGTCTCAAAGGACATATTCGATAGGTATAGATATCACATTCTAAAAACACGTACACTATGAAAACAAAATTCAAACATATACTGGTTATTCTATGTCTCTCGATGATTTCATGCGAGGGAAACTTGGAACCGGAACTATTCGATCAAATTACACCCGAAAACTTTTTAACCAACGAAGACGACGTAAAGACTGCTGTCACCGGTGTTTACGCCGAGTTCCGAGGGATATCCGAATGGGGACGGTACAAAACCTCTTGGGGTTCGGTAATGACGCTTCAAGAAGTCCCCACCGACCTATGGGCCGCGAATTGGTTCTATAAAGCCCATACAGATTTCATGTGGAAAGCAACCGACTATTTCGTCTGTGAAATATTCGAATTTTTCGTGCCGGCCATAACAAAAGCCACAGCTTTAATCGCACGTATACAAGACGCTCCTGTGAGCGACGACATAAAAAATCGATACATTGCCGAATTGAGAGTAGTACGGGCGCTCTGGATGTACGATCTGTTCGACCTGTATGGGCCGGTTCCGGCAATCACCGACCCCGAAAAAATACTCAATCCCACTCAGGACTTTACGGTAACTCGTCCCTCTCGGGAAGAATACATCACATTTGTAGAAACCGAATTGAAAGAAGTAATCAATGCCAAAATTTTGCCTGTCGCATGGACAGGTAGCGACTACGGTCATGTAAGTCAGGCAACGGCTATGATGGTACTGCTCCAACTATACATGCACGAAGGAGGCTACTGTCGGAACAAACACGTCGGCGACTATCTGGATTATTTCAAAAAGGCCGAACAGGTAGCCAAAGACATCATGGATTTACAATATTATGAATTACAAGCTGAATTCAAAGACATTTGGAGTCCTCAAAACCAACACAACAACGAAATCATCTTCGCTCTTCCGAGTTTTCCCATTCCGGTAATGGGGAACAACTTTCTTGCCCATGTACTACCCACCGATTACAAGTCCCAGCAAGGTATCCCGCTGACCGGTTGGAATGGATTCAGAACCCCGTGGGAAGTATACGACTCTTTCGATCCGGCCGATAAGCGCAGACAAGTACACAAAACCGAATACTGGAATGGGAAAGAGATGGTTACAGGACGTACCGGAACTCTCGAATATGGAGCTTTGCCTATGAAATATCAGGAAAATGCAAACACCGATGGGACGAATGATGCATCGGAATATGTCATTTACCGGTACGCCGATGTCATCATGTTACGTGCCGAAGCTAAAAACGAAATTTTCGGCCCGGACGGGGGAGGCACACCCACGGCCAAAGAACTCCTGCACCAAGTCTGCCGCAGAAGTTTCGACAATTACGACCAAACCGACCACAAAAAGAAAATAGACCAAATAACCGACATAGATGCTTTTCGCGCTCATCTGCTTCAAGAAAGAGCTTGGGAGTTTATTTGGGAAGGTAAAAGAAGAAGCGACATGATACGACACGGCGTATTCATTTCCAATGCAATCAGCCGGGGTAAAAATCTGGCGAAAGACTACCACGAACTATATCCTATTCCTCAACAAACGATTTATGAACTTAAAATAAAACAAAATGATGGCTACTAATCAAAGAAATCTTTTGAAAAAAGCGACTTTCTGGTCTTTATGCTGCCTCCTTTTCTCTGGACCGATATCTGCCCAAAAGGTATATCCGGCATACGGGTTAAACGACTTCGTAGAAACCGCCGATCCCGAAACCTACGACAGCAAACAATGGGACGATCTTTCTTCGGGACTTCACGCCGCATGGGGGTCGATCGATACTTTGTACAAAAAAGGAAATGTCCCCGCAAATAAAATAAAACAAACGAAAGCCGTCGTATGGAAAGGCGAAAAAGTAAACTTCATCGCATTGGCTTATACCAAAAACGAGATAAAAGACGTAAAATGCGTTACCTCCGATTTAAAAGGTATATCTTCCATCATTCCGGCGGGAAATGTCAAATCGAACTTTGTCCGATACACACTCTCCGACAAGTTCAAAATTTCAGACGAAATATTGGCTTGTGCTGCTCGAACGCCGCATAAAACAGAAAACAGCCACCTCGTGCCCGATGTTCTCGATTATATCCCCCAAATGACGATACCGGGAAGAACCACTCGCCCGATATGGATTACAGTAGAGATTCCGCGAGACATACCGTCGGGAGAATATACGGGAGAGATATTTATTCGTTCGGCTGCGGGTGAAGACCAAATACTGTCTTTGACCGTAGAAGTACTCGACCACATAGTCCCCGCACCGAAAGATTGGCAATTCCATCTCGACCTTTGGCAAAACTGTGTTTCGGTAAAAAGGTATCATAAGCCTACCCTATGGAGTGACGAACACTTCGAGATACTGGCAGAGTATTTTAAAATATTGGCCGATGCCGGACAAAAAGTTTGCACCGCCGTAATCAACCACGGAGGACAAAGTTTCGACGACTGGTACGAAAGTATGATTCTATGGACCAAAAAAGCCGATGGCACTTGGTTTTATGATTATACGGTATTCGATAAATTCGTGAATATGATGGCTTCGATAGGAATCGACCAGCAAATCAATTGTTACTCGATGTATCCGTGGGGAGCTACACGTTACTTCGACGAAAAATCAGGCGATTGGATTTCTATACAGCCGGAACCCGGCACACAGGAATTTGCAGATTTTTGGAGGCCCTTCCTCCTCGATTTCCGGGAACACCTCAAAGAAAATGGCTGGTTCGAAAAAACAGCTATCGCTATGGACGAAAAACTCGAACCCATTATGGCCGGAGTAATCTCTTTCATCAAAGAAACAACCCCCGACTTCAAGATAGCATTGGCCGGTGGTTATATCCCCTCCTTGCAAGAAGACATATACGATCTGTCCATCTTTGTGGGTCACCCCACTACATCGGAGAACATGCAGGCTCGGATCGCACAAGGTAAACCCACGACATTTTATACGAGCTGTTCATGGCCCGAACACCCCAACCAGTTCACATTCTCGCCTCCTGCCGAAAGTGCTCTTGTCGGGTGGTTCGCATACGCTCAGGGATATACGGGATTCTTGCGTTGGGCCTATAACATTTGGGTACAGAACGTTCTCAAAGATACCCGCTGTGCATCGGCTCCGGCAGGCGATCAACACATGGTATATCCCGGACCTCGCAACTCTGTAAGAATGGCCCGCCTACGTGAAGGCATCCAAGATTATGAAAAGTTACGAGTCATTATGGAACGCCTGAAAGGGCTGGGTACGCCGGAAGCCAACGAAAACATTCAAAAACTGCAAAGAGTATTGCAAACATTCTCATTGGGAGAAATCAGCAAAGAGACCGACAACCGCATCACGAGCTTGGTGAACGACGCAAAAGCCGTACTGACCGAAGTCGCAAAAGCAACGCCCGTAAACATGTCCAATCTGGTGATTCCATCGAAAGACCGCAATACAATCGAAATTTATCCCAATCCCACGGACGACAAACTGTTCATCTCCTACGATGGAGATACAGAAAAGATAAGCTATCAAATATGCTCCACTTCGGGACAAGTATTGCAAAAATCGAACACGAAACCCGTCTATAAATACATAAACATCAAAAATATAC
>ENA-UEYF01002312-UEYF01002312.1-human-gut-metagenome-genome-assembly--contig:-NODE-2312-length-12515-cov-6.115774_pt1 | contig 12515 bp, 3 predicted proteins | sample MGYA00242902_ERZ507920 | MGnify/ENA primary metagenome ERZ507920 (study PRJEB26167, sample SAMN06115402) | human gut metagenome | host: Homo sapiens | place: China:Jiangxi | collected 2016-07-05...
AAATGCCCAAAAATCCCTCTCATTAAGTGCGTCTAATCTCGTAGACCCTTAATATGTACAATCAGTCAGTACCCTGGCTTAAGATCATTGCCACTTTATCCCTTGGTAAGAGGTTTAAGCAATAGCTTAATGACAAAGCAGCTCTCTTTCACAGTTGCGGAACAGCGTCGAAATCACATCAGACTTCCCTGTTAAGAAGATATCCGGCAAAACATCCTCACCTGATCGCCTATAATTCTATAATATAATAACAAAACAGTAGTAATTTTTTCCTTTTGTAAAGAACGTTTTTTCTCAAGGGTGTATTACTTACATTTTTCCGTTATTGGTATTTTTTATCATATAGAGTCTACCATATATAACGTGCTACGTCAAGTATAAAACTGAATTTATTGCGTATTTACTCAATATAAAAAAGTATAAACATAAACACATAGCACCGGTTAACTATGCTTTCTCTGTACCATAAATGCAAAACAGCTATCTGCTTGCCGACAGATAGCTGTTTTGCTTTGTTTTTTTGATTTATGAGTTTTTAATATGACTACGGCGCTGCCTTGATAGCGCCGCAGCCCGTTTATAAAAGAAGGGGAAATAATCTGTTTAAGCTTTTAGAATTCAAAGCGCAGGCCGGCACTTGCCTTCCACTTACGCTCAAAGTCACCGCCAAAGTCCTTGGCAAAGTCTGCATAGATATGGCAGTTGTCATTCAGATCATAGCTGCCGCCAATGCTCATTTCCATCCAGGTATCCTTGCCGTCGAATCTGGTGTGCTTGGTGCCGCCGTCCTTAGCGAAGTAGCTTGCGCTGATGTCGCCGTTGAATTCATGTGCACCGTACAGGCCAACGTATACGCGGCCTGTTTCGCTCTTAGCGCCTGCTTCAACGCCGAAGCGTGCTACCAGGCTGCTGTAAGCGTCCTGGCCGATTCTCATGCTGTCATTAGGAGTATGGGCAGTATAATCCTTGCTGCCTACCTGAGACCAGGTCAGCTGTGCCTTCGGAGTGAAGTAGCTTGCCTCGCTGCCGAAGGTTTTGCCATATTCCATAGTCAGGCCATAAGCGTTGGCTTTGTAATCGCCATGCAGCTTCAGGCTGCGGATTTCGTTGTAAACGTCGTATTCGTTTTCTACACGGCCTGCTTTTGCTGCTACACGCAGGTAAGACTGGTCTTCGAAATTCTTCACGCCGTATACGCCAAAGCTGTAGAGTTGGTTATCGCCCTTGCCGCCCAGCAGGTAGTTGGAATCGCCGTTACGGTAGTCAAATGCTACGCCTGCATGCCAGCCGTTTGCCAGTGCCTTGTCCAAGCCAACCTGTACACCACGGTAGGTGTTGTCATCCTTAACACCCTTAACATCGGAGCTGGTCTTGCCGCCCAATGCCTTAGCGAAGATGCCGTCTGCATCTGCCAGGTCCGCACCGGTGTAGGTATCCTGCATGTTATCACGCCAGCTGTGCATGGAGGTGGTTGCAGCGCTTCTTACGCCCTTCATTACCAGGGTTTCGTAATCGCCGTTGTAAATTTCGCCCCATTTTATGCTGCTGGGATCAAATTTGCCTATACCGGTTGTTTCATCCCATTTCATGGCACCTGTCTTGCCGGCAGAAGTCAAACCTTCAGCAATTCTAACCTTACCCTTCAGGTTAGTGCCATTGGCTGCATGATCGGTATACTGAATCTTTTCTGCCAGTACAGTCATGGCTGCTTCAACTTCAGCCTGACTGTTGATATTGATATTATTGCTGTCGGTGAGCAGAATTACACCAGAGCCTTCTTTAGCATTTCTGATAACAGTATTACCGGATTTGAAGTCTTGTGCTTCGCTGCCTTTATTATCGTGATTATGGATAATGGTTTCCCAACCGCTGTAATGATCAATCTCAAGCTTGCCAGTTCTGCTTCTCATATCCAGATAACCGGTTTCACCCTCAGTTGCACCACCATTTACAGTCAAGCCGGCAGCCGGAGCTGCGCCTCGAGTCATCTGCAGCAGGGACATGCCTGCAGCTTCATCCTTGTCATCAGTCAGTACCCACGTTGCGCCGTTCTTGATGTTCATTACAATGCCACTGCTGCCATCAACCTTATAGCTGCCGGTCAGCTTGGACTGAGCATCATTCAGGCTGATTTCAATGTTGCCGCCATTGCTTGCATTTACATCACCATTGATAGTACCGGTTGCGCTGCCGCTGTCTACAGTAATGTTGCCACCGTTGGCATTAATGCTGCCGTTGATAGTCAGTGCGCTGTTGTTGCCGTTAACATTTACGTTAGCGTTTTCACCTGCGTTGATTGCCGCATCGGTGCCGCTGATAACAGTGCTGCCGTTCAGGGTTACATTACTGCCGTTAGTTGCATTGATGCCGGTTTCACCGCTGATTTCAGTATTGCCGTCAATTTTGACATTAGCACCGCCAGTTGCATTAATTCCCTGATCCTTACCTGTCAGCTTCAGCTTGGCAGCGGTAGTATCAATTTCAACATTCTTGCCATTAACATCTACTGCAGCGCCTTCGCTAACTTCGATTGCAGAAGGATTCTGAGTAAAGATGTATTTACCGTCAGCCTTCAAAATACCATTTTTCTTATAGTTGTAATCAGCCTTGGCATCACCGGTAATAGCGTTGTTGAGCTTGCTGCTTTCAGGAGTCTGGGTATCGGGATAGGTAAAGCCCGGAGCAATAGAGCCATCCTTTAAGCTGCCCTTGCCGTCCTTGCTGCTGAAGGAGATATCGCCGGTCTTCATAGCCTTGCTGCTTGCAGTCAGGCCGTCGGCAATCTTTACATAACCGGTCAAGTTATTTTCGCTATTTACATAGTTGCTGTAGGTCAGCTTGCCTGCCAATGCGTTCAGCACGTTAGCTACGCTGTATTCGTTATCCATTGCAATGCCGCTGTTATCGGTAATCAGGGATACTACAGAATCCTTTTCTGCATGTCTGATAACAGTGTCACCTGCTGCGTAATCGCTAGCTGCTTCGCCGTTACCAGTGTGTGCATAGAAGATGTTGGTGTTGCCGCTGTAGTTGTCGATGGTTAGGTTATTAGCGTCGTTTTGGAAAATGTTGCCAGCAGCTGCTGCACTTGCACCGCCTACGAAGTTGGTTACATGGCTGCCTGCAAAGCCGCTCGGAACATTCTTACCAGTTACCTGATTAGTCCAGGAAGCACCGTCTGCAAGCCACAAGTTGAAGCTGCCACGTTTTTCACTATCAGCAGATTCATTCAAGCTGCGTCCTGTCCATTGGCTATTTTTACCCTTCAATGCCAGATTGATGCTGGATTCATTAGTCTTAGCGTAGATATCGCCAGTGAATTTAACAACGCTGTCGCCTGCATTACCGTCTTTCAGGTTGACATTAATTACACCGTTACCATCAGTCTTCAATGCATAGTATGCAGCTGCCTTGGTATCCTCTTTGATGTTCAGGTCACCATTCATGTTGACAACGCCTCTGTTGCCAGCATAGATACCATTGCTTTCCTTATTACTGGAAGTAGTAATTGTAGTATCTGCATCAATGGTAATAGTAGAGCCTACCTTAGCAAAAATACCCTGGCTTTCACCGTCCACGGCTTCAGCATTAAGATTTAATTTGTCCGCTTTAATGGTAATCGGCTTACCACCATAATACGTTTCCGAAGCAATTGCACGTGCTGCAAAGGTTTTATCAGAATGGAAGGATACATCCAAGGTCTTGCCATCAGCGTTAATCATAACCGAACCACCCTTAGAGCCAATAGCCACCATAGCAGTATCCTTGCCTTTGGTTACGTCGATAACAGTATCCTTAACAAAGGTGTAAACACCCTGCTCTTTTTCGATGCCGAGATCTACATACTTCTGATCAAGTCCACCTGTAATCTTTTCCGTAAAGTGGGTGTCATCCACCGGTTCAGGCTTAACATAAGTACCTTGACCTTTTTCATTGAAGGTGATGTCGCCGGTTTCCAGAGCTGCACTGCTTGCAGTCAGGCCGTCAGCGATCTTCACAACACCTGTCAGGTTCTTCTCACCGGTTGCAAAATTACTGTAGGTCAGCTTGCCTGCCAATGCGTTCAGCACGTTAGCTACGCTGTCCTTGTTGTCCATTGCAACGCCTTTGTTGTCAGTAATCATGGATACTACAGAGCCTGCTGCTGCACTCTTGATAATGGTATCGCCAGCTGCGTAGTTATCAGCTGCTTCACCGTTACCAGTATGTGCATAGTAGATGTTAGTGTTGCCGCTGTATTTATCAATGGTCAGATTCTTGCTGTCGTTCTGGAAGATATAGCCTGCATGAGCTGCATCTGCACCGCCTACGAAGTTGGTTACATGGCTGCCCGCAAAGCCTTTCGGAATTGTTTTACCAGTCTTCTCGTTCGTCCAGGAAGCACCATCTGTCAGCCACAGGTTAAAGTTACCGTAACTGGTTGTGTCACCGTTAGAAGAAGTAATCTCGTACAGGCTGCGACCTGTCCAAGTGCTTTCCTTTCCCTGCAATGCCAGATTAACGGTAGAAGTAGAGCTGATTACCTCATCTTCATCCCACTCATCATAGCTTTCTGCTGTCTTGGTGAAAATATCACCCTTGAGCTTAACAGTGCCTGCGCCTGCCTTGCCATCTTTGATGTTAACGTTGATAACACCCGTATAATCAGCATTCAATGCGTAGTATTTGGATACCTTGGTATCCTCTTTAATATCAAGATCACCGTTCACAGTAACAATGCCGCCGTTGCCCGCATAAATACCATTGCTGTCATTTTGTGCAGAGGTAGCAATAGTAGTGTTGGCATCAATAGTAATCTTACCGCCTACTGCATAAATACCCTGAGCACGGAAGCCTGTAGTATCGGCGCTGAGCTTCAGGCTGTCAGCCTTAATGGTAATATCCTTGCTCTTACCATAGCTGTTGCCGGTAGCTAATGCGCGTGCAACATTATCGCCTTTAGGTACAGTATAGGAAACATCCAATGCTTTTCCGTCGGCATTAATCGTAATCGGACCGCCGCTTGATTCGATAGCGCCCAGCTCAGACAAGCCCTTAGTAACCTTAATGGTTGCATCCTTGGTAAAGGTGTAAACACCCTTCTCTTTTTCGATGCCGGCTTCTACATATTTCTTATCGTTGCCGCCGGTAATCTTATCGGTAAAGGTATTTTCGGCTGCCTCATCATATTCATAATAGCCCTGACCGGGTTTTCTGGTACCGGTTGTTTCCGTAGAGAAGGAAATATCACCTTTCTTCAGCTCTGCACCAGAAGCAGTCAGACCGCTTGAAATCTTCACTACACCCTTCAGATTTTTCTCGGTTGCAAAATTACTGTAGGTCAGCTTGCCTGCCAACGCATTCAGTACATTGGCAACACTTTCATCATTGCCCATAGCAATACCGGTGTTGTCGGTAATCAGGCTTACAACAGAATCTTTTGCCGCACTCTTGATAACAGTATCGCCGGCTTTATAGTTTTCAGCTGCTTCGCCGTTGCCTTCATGTGCATAGAAGATATTGGTATTGCCGCTATAGCTTTCGATGGTTATGTTTTTGCTGTCCCTTTGGAAGATATTGCCTGCATGAGCCGCATCACTGCCGCCGTGGAGGCTTGCCAGAGTACTGCCGTCCCAAATCGGATTTTTGTCCGCCATGGTCGTGGTAGTCACATGAGATTGCTGTTCGTTGATCCAGATTGCACCGTTCTGCAGATAGAAATTGAATTCGCCGACATCATGCATATCATAGCCATATTGATGCTTGTCAGTCTTATATTTTTCATGGGCAGCAACGCCTGTCCAAGAGGATTTATCGTTGGTCAGCGCAACATTAAGAATACCTTCGTGTTTAAAATCAACAATCTCATCACTGCCTAAGGTAGGAGGCTGCTTGCCATGCAGACAGTTGATATACATATCACCGCTGATGGTGGTAGTAGTATCGCCGGCAACGCCGTCCTTCATATTGATGTCCAGAGTACCTCTTTCAACGCGTACTGCATAGTAGTTGTGAGATTTATCACTATCAACTGCCGCTGCAATGTTACCGCCGCCAACGGATACCTTGTTGCCATTTTCCTTCAACAGAATTGCACTGCCATGGATGCCGGTAATATCAACAGAGCCGTTAACGGTAACGGTAGAGCCAAGACCGGTTACACCGATACCGGAGCCGTTGATACCGTTTGCTCTGTCATCTTCTGCTTTGACATTGCTAATTTTCAGCGGACCGTCGATAACAACATCTGTATTCTGACCGCGTACCAGAACGCCGCCTACGGCTGCACCCTTAGTAGTAACATCGGTAATTTCCACAGGACCGGAAATATTCAGCTTCGCACCGCTACCCTTTGCAAAAATACCGTAAGCACCATAGGTATCATTATTAGATGCTGTAATAGACAGCTTTTGGTCAGCAAACGGATTGTCAATGCTGATATTCGCACCGTTAGCTACAAAAATACCTGCAGCCTGTGCGCCCCCTTCTACTGCAGAGCTCAAAGCCAGACCTTTGCCGGCCATTTTCACGTTCATCGGCACAGAAGCCTCTTCCGCATAAAGAGCAGCAGCGAATTTGCTGTAGCCTTCAAGGATTGTCGGTTCGGTTACTTCAACCTTGGCAATGCCGTTGGCATCAAGCTCACGGGTTTTGCTGATATTCTCGGAATTTTTAATAGCGCCTGTATTATACTCAGGCTTTTCGCCGGACGGCTTATAGTCATAATAGCCCTGACCTGGTGTCTTGGTCCCGCTATCTTCAGTAGAGAAGGAAATATCGCCGGTCTTCAGTGCTGCGGAAGAAGCTGTCAGGCCTTCAGCAATCTTCACTACGCCAGCCAGATGACCATCAGTATAGTTCTTGTAGAACAGCTTGCCTGCCAAGTTGTTCAGTACGTTGGCTACTTTATCCTTAGCATCAGCGGAATCGCCATCTGCAAAGCCGGAGGTAATTCCCTTATTATCTGTAATAAAGGTGATAGCAGAGCCTTCTGCTGCATTGGTAATATTGAAGCTGCCGCCAATAATCTTGGTCGGATCAGCAGCATCATGATCATAGAATACAGTGGTATGACCGCTATAATTTACAACAGAAATAGGATTGTTATCCTTTTGGTAAATCAGACCTGCGTTATCTGCATCCTTGCCGCCATGCAGTGTTGCCAGCGTGCTGCCTGCCCATACAGGATTTTTGGACGCTATGGTCGTAGTTGTCACATGCGACTGCTGTTCGTTGGTCCAGACTGCGCCGTTTTGCAGATACAGGTTGAACTGACCAATGTCATGCGCAGTATTACCGCCGCTGCCATAATCGGAATTATACTGGTCATAGGCCGCAACACCCTTCCAGAAGGAATCCTTATCGGTTAAAGCAACGTTGAGAATGCCTGCGTCATTCCAGTCAATCAGCTCACCGCCGGTATATTCCACAACCTTCTTGCCATATTGACCGGTTGCATACATATCACCGGTAATCTTAGTTGTTGTATTGCCTGCAGCGCCGTCCTTCATATTGATGTCCAGCGTGCCTTTATCTACGCGGACTGCATAGAAATTATGAGATTTATCACTGTCTTCGGCTGCAGTAATAGTGCCGCCGCCGACAGATACCTTGGTATCCGCGCCAGTGAGCTTGATACCGCTGCCGCGTACACCGGAAATATCCACCGGACCGCTGACAGTTACAGTGGAGCTATCACCGGTTACCTGAATACCGGCAGCACTCATGCCTGCGCCGCGTTCTCTAATACCCTTGACATTGCTGATTGTCAGCGGGCCGTCAATATTAATCTCACTCTGCTTGCCCTGGATATTAATGCCGGTTGCAGCATCACCCTGCGTAACAACATCGGTAATTTCTACCGGACCGGAAATATTCAGCTGCGCATTGATATCAGCATAGATGCCATGAGCGCCTCTGGTATCCGTATTGTTTGCTGTAATCGCCAGCTTTTGGTCAGCAGACTGATTGACAACCTTGATATGAACATTAGTGCCTGCATAAATAGCTGCTGCCTGCCCGCTGGTCTGCGCAGCATTCAAAGCCAGACCTTTACCGGACAGATTTACAGTCATCGGTTTGGACGGAGAGGTCTCCTCACCTGCATAAAGGGCGCTGGCAAATTTATTATTACCAGCATTCGATTCAGTTACATTAATATGCGCAACACCCTTCTCATCTACCTCACGATTCAGGCTGATATTTTCCGATGTAGTGATAGCGCCGGTCTTGTAATCAGGCTTATCTTCTTCCGGAGTATATGCATAGAAGCCCTGTCCTGCTTTTTTCGTTCCGTTGCTGCCATCAGAGAAGGCAATATCGCCGGAGGCCTTTACAGAAGCACTTACGCTTGATGCTGTCAGACCGTCAGCAATCTTGACAACGCCAGACAGATTTGCATCCTTATAGCCTGTGTAGAACAGCTTATTAGCCAGCTTGTTCAGTACTTCCTTAACATTATTCTTTTCTGCAGCAGTATCGCTAGCCTCAAAGCCGCCAGTAATGCCCTGGCTATCAGTTACCAAGGTAATCTTCGAGCCGGCAGCCGCTGTCTTGACAGTGAAGTCGCCACCGGTGATGTTCTGCGGATTATTGGCATCATGGCCGTAAACAACAGTTGTGTCACCACTATAATTATATACGTTAATACCCTTGTCGGAATTTTGGTAGATTAAACCGGAGCCGTCCAGCTTAGAAACATTGCTTCTATCGGTTTTTTTCAGAGTATCTGTAGAGAGTCCTGTTTTATGGTTCCAAACTGAGCCATCTGCCATTGTCAAATTAAACTGACCATCAGGAGCATTATATGTACTGCTGGGAATATTGCTTACTGCGCCTGTCCATTGAGACCCCTTCGTCATGTTGACATTGATAACAGACTCTTTATAATTAGTTACCTTCATATCACCGGTAACATCCAGAATTCCGGCAGTAATACCTTCACCGGTATTCAGGTTAATCGTACCCTTGTTAGCCTGCAAAGCATAATATTGGCTAAATTCCGTACCATTAGACATATCCGGAACTTTAATAGTTGCACCTGCAGTAGATACAGTTGAACTGTTCATTACACGGATTGCACTGCCAACTACGTTTTCAATATTAAGCTTGCCCTTTACAGTTATATTAATCGGAGTCTTAGCGCTGGAAGAAGCATCTGCATAAACGCCTGCGGTATACAGGCCAACCTTGTTAGCTGTATGAACATTCTTGATGGTCAGATCTTTTTCAAATACAACGTTGCCTTCACTATATGCATAAACACCAAAAGCGCGGGAGCTAGAATTAGATTTAACACCATTTATTTCAACATCGGTATCTGCGGTTAGGCTGCCGCCCTCACCTACGCGAATGCCATAGACATACTTAGCCTTAGTATCAGCATTACCGTCAGCACCAAGACCGGCGGAAACCTTCAGCACACCATTGCCCTTGGAATCCTTAATCTCCATGCTCTTGTTTTCATCAACGAAAACCGTAGACAGATTGTTTTTATTATCCCCAGCGGTATTGAGCTTCAAGGAGTGTCCCTGTAAATCAACAACAAGCGGACTTGCTGCTTCACCTGCTACATACAAGGCACTAGGAGCATTACCGGCTACACCCGCCTGAGCTTCCGTCACATTAACGGAAACTACACCGTTGACATCGCTTTCACGTGTTTCGCCAATATTTTCGGATTTTACGATAGGTCCGGTTGCATAGGTTTTATCGTCCTTCTCCGGAGTATAATCATAGAAGCCCTGGCCTCCCTCGGCAAAGGTAATATTACCAGTCTTCATCGTAGCAGAAGAAGCCGTCAAACCTTCAGCAATGGATACGCTGCCTGTAAGGTTGGTATCGCCTGCCATATACCACAGCTTGTGTGCCAAAGAATTCAATACTTCGCTGACCTTGTTTTTCTCTGCAGCGGTATCACCTTCGGCAAAGCCCTTGGTAATGCCGTTGTTGCCGGTGTAAAGCATCATCTCGGTGCCGGTCTTAGCATTAAGAACCTTTACATCACCGCCGATAATTGTGCCCGGCGTAGCATCAGCATGGTCATACCAAACCTTAGTAACGCCTTCGGCATTAGCAATATGGATAGGATCGTTATCATTTACCTTGATAATGCCGGCAGATGCTTGGTCCTTGCCGCCAACAAGGCTGCTCAGATGGGAAATGCCATCGTATTTTTCATAATACGGTCTGCTATAGTCAGGCAAATTTGCGGCATCGAGACCATCCTTACGGGAAGCATTTTCATAAATCCATTGTGCACCGTTCTGCAGCCACAGATTTACTTCACCGGCCTTTTCAGTACCGGCATTGTCGATTACACCCTTCCATGAGGAATCCTGTGTGGTCAGCCCGATGTTAAGACAGCCGTTTTGATAAACCAGAGCTTTTCCGGCCTCATCAGAAGCCTTCGTCGCCAGCACATTGCCGATAATTTCTACTTTACCATCCAGTGCTTTCTGATCCTTGACATTGACATTAATCGTGCCGCCGTAGCTTGCCAGAGAATAGTACGGCTCGATGAATTCGTCGAAGCCTTCAACAAAATTCTCTTCTCTATATGGCGTATCAATACGTGTAGACTTGCCTAACAACGAAATTGTTGCCAAATCATGGGGATTAACACCTTCTACACTTCCATAAGGATCTGTTTTTACTGCTGTACCACGCACAGCTAAATCCACATCACCATTGACAGTAATATCGGCCTGACCTCCTGTGATAGAAATACCTGTAGGATTCCAGCGTGCGCCTGTATACTTTGTTGCTGATGAATCTGAAGTTCCTGTTCCAGGACCATAATTGCCATGAACATTATCGGTAATAATGCCCCAAGGATTTTCTGCATTATCCTTGCGCATTTTTACATTGCCGTTGATAATTAAATTAGCATTATTTGCTGCTGTTATACCGGCAGACAAATACTCAGAGGTTGCAGTGATATCCAGATTACTGTTGACAATGACCTTGCCACCAGCTGCAACAAAGCCAGTTACTCCAGCCCACGCATTGGGGCGACCATTGCTCTGATACAGATGCAGCGTGCCCTTTTTGCCAGTACCGTCTACGTTATTATAAACGTAGTTATAGTCTTCAGTACCGTCAGTTGTGATTGCATCAGTATTTTTTACAGTAAAAATGTGATCCTTGCCTTGAAAATCATAGGTAATAGTATCGCCACTTTGCGTAACGGTACTGCCACCTGCGCTGATGATTGGCTTATCATCATTGACAACACCAGTTAGACCATTGCTATATTCCGCCGCAAAGGTCGGCATAGCAAGCATACTAGAAGCGCTGATAGTCAGCAAAACGCCTGAGACCAGCGTCTTCCATTTTCTTTGACTTAGCTTCAAGATATAGTCCTCCTTATCAAAAAAATCCGAAAAAAGCAGGAACAACCGCTGTTTCTGCAGTCTCCGTTGTACCGAGCAAGGCTCCGTACATATATATGAAAATCATGCAGCCTGTCACTCATCAAAAACAGGCCGAGATTTCATAACTAGAGAGCTTTAGTTTTCGTACAGCGCTTCCATCACAGCAATTATTTAGTGACAGTACTGCCCAAAAGCTTTTATTTAGCCCAAACAGCTTCCATGATGTTGCCATATTGTGCTTCCATAAATTTCACTGCTTCGCCCATGATAGCATTCACCAGTGCCGGGTTAAAGGTGTTGTTTTCAGCGGTGATGCAAGCGTTCAGCATGAAGTCGCCTCTGTCGGAAACGGTAAATTTGAACGGACGCACGTTGTTGTTCATGTTGTTAATTGCTGCGGCAAGAGTTTTCAGCTTTTCTTCATCGATTACCTGCGGTGCGATTTGTACCTGCAGCATCAGATATACGCTGTCATCCATCAGCAGAGCCATCGGCAGCAATTGGCCTTTTACCTCCATGCGGCTACGGAAGATAGTGGTATGCTGCTCATCCTCTAATTTTTGAATATCAAAGCATTCAATTTTATTGTCAGCCAAAAATTGAGTCATTTTCTCGATTTTGTTTTCCATTTCGATTACCTTAGTTTCTTCTTTAGTTGCTTTTGCCATGATGATAAGCTCCTTTACATCAAAAAATTTTATATAATACAAAGCAGAACTTACTGCTCCTATATATAACTTAATTACTATCAAAAAAATAAAAACACAGCTTAATTTGACTTAAGCTATGCTATATCTAATATCTATTCAGCACAAGATCAAGCAAAAAAGGACACTTAATGTCTAATGGGCGCACCACTAGCATTAATTAATAAAGTCCGTTCTCGTAGATCTTTACTAAATACCAATCTGTCAGTACCCTGGCTTAAAGTCATTGTCTCTGCATTCCTTTGTAAGAGGTTAGTTTTTTTCCTAATAATGCATCGACTCTTTTTTACAGTTGCGGAACAGCGTTGAAATCTCATCAAACTTCCCTGCAAAGCGTTCATCCACGTGGGATGAAGCCTCCAGACTAGGATTATATTCTATTATAATCGAGATAGTCAGAAGTAAAAAATCAGTTCATTTATCAAAAAATTGTGCACTTGATTAAAGATAATTC